>Ga0335394_10002017_pt1 | contig 22734 bp, 17 predicted proteins | sample MAT03_FD_205741 | JGI IMG/M metagenome (GOLD analysis project Ga0335394, IMG submission 205741) | Freshwater microbial communities from Lake Fryxell liftoff mats and glacier meltwater in Antarctica - MAT-03 (spades assembly) (version 2) ...
TCGGCGACCACCCACGCATAATGCAGGCCGCCTAGCTCCGCGATGGCTGTCGCAAGCTGCGCACAATCGGCAGCGACAGCGGATGCGTGCTTTCCGCCCAGCGCAGGAGATCGTCCTGCTGCACTTCATGGGCGTAATGGAGGGCAAAACTAATCGGGAGGGTCTTCTTCCGCCGTTGCAGATCGGTCGAGAGGGCTGCCTCCTGGGGCGTCAGGGCGGCGCTATCGTTGAGCAGCTGTGCAATGACCCCAACCACCCCCGCACTGAGCGCAGAACAGATACGGGCAAGCCGCTGCGGCGCACACGTCAACGCCAACTGGTCTAACGCGCGTTGGGCCAGGTGACTGAGTGCGAGGCTGGCATTGACCCCACAGCCGACCGGGCTGCGCTGCGGATCCCAATCGCCATCGACGACATCATCAACGACATCGGCAGCCGTGAGCACACACTCAACCGCCGCAACGGCGCACGGCGTGGTGGTCACATCACCGCCCAGGGCATCACACGATTCGACCACGAAGCGGAGCCATTTGGCCGGGCCTTCCGGGGCGAGAACGCGCCCTGGCTGGGCGAGTAACCCCGTCAACAACGCATGCAGCGCGGGGTTACACGCAGTCTCCGCGACGATGTCACGCAGACACTGCGCCGCCTGGGGGCGTAGGGATTCACGCCCCATGATCCTGCGCCAGCGCAACGGATGGCGTCCTCGCCCATTCAAGCGCGCCACTTGGTGGCGTGAGTGCGGCAACATCACCACCGACGGATCGGAGTCGCCGCGTCCACGCAGCGAGCGCGTGCTGGGCTGACCGAGCGGTGAGTAGAGCGGGAGCAGCGTCAGGTACTGGTGAAGATCGAACCACACAGTGAACCTTATCACGAAGAGCGAGCAACTCCACAGCGCCTCCTTGAGCGTAAAGCGGCAATCTCACACTCGTTATACCATATATTGGCGGTCAAAAGAAACTGGGGTTTACCCTAGTTACTTTCCAAAGATGCCCATGCTACAGTCTCACCTGCCGAAGCAAATCAAACAGGCGTCAATTCATCATACTGCTTCTGCAAAACCGTAATGTGCCACAAGTGCTGTGGCATACAACTTGCCTGAATAAGGAGCCTGTATGATCGCGCAATTTTGCAAGAGCAAGGTGCTGGGAGCCGTCATTCTGTTCGCATTCCTGGGAGCACTCAATGTTCACGCGGCGGCTGCCGCACCAGCAGTCGGAGACCGCAGCAAAGACGAAGTTGTCGCGTACAGCACCTTCTCCCTTGTTGAGGAAGGTCTTACCGATGAGGCGATGCGGGAGGATCATGCCGAGCAGCGGTCTAGTACATCAAGCGATCCATGCAAAACTTTTACATACGGCGTAAATGGCCTTACGTCGACGGGCGCCGCCGTTTACACGTTTGAGCAAATTGTGGGATGGTGTTACAACGGGTCGTCAATCTCATACCATGAGTATAGCTACCGACCTACAATTAACAACCCATTCTACTACTACGATGGTGTCTCAAGCGAGTCGCATCAGCCTGGCCCTGGGAACTCGTTTTGGCGTGACATCGTAACAGCTCGATTTGTGGGAAATCTCGCCGGATATCCACTCGTTACCTACTCCCCCTACATTAGCATGACAGTTAACGCTAATGGGACATACAATGGCAGTGGCACCAATGGCCAGCAGCATATAGCTTCAACCACCCGACCATAGTGAGGGTATGACACAACACATACCCTCATTGTCGAAGTAGGCAATCAGTAGCTTTCTCTATAGATACAGGAGATGCAGCATATGAGATCTTTACGAACTCCTCCAGCTTGGTTTTGGTTAGCTCTTCTGGTGATGCTACTCTTATTCTTCGTTATTCGCGCTAATCTGTACCCTTAACTAAGCTAGTACTACAACAAGGCTTGTCATTCCGAGCGTAGCGAGGAATCTGACAGGGACGCCGCACAAGACTCCTCGCTGCGCTCGGAGTGACAAACGCAGTGGCGCATGAGGAAGCCATCATTGCGATGCGGATTTAGATGCGATGACCCTAGCCTGATCGCGACTTCGCGTTGTAATACTACTTCACCTCACAGCCATCATATACGAATGCTTATAGTCTAATACCGAGTCGAGTTGAACATTCCGCAAACTTTTATCGATCAGGTGCTTTGATGTCATGAGTGATTTTGGCTTTGATATGCCAAATTGCCTCGCTGACCATACAAGAGAGTTTGGGGAACCGCCCGATCAATTTGGTATAAGTTAGGGAAAGGTTTAGATGCAATGATATTTAAGAGCATCAGAGCAAGGGTGATATACTGCTTGATATTTATCTTTGCTGGAATCCTATTTTTTGTGTCTTGTAGCACCTCCTCAGTATCACCAATTGACCAATGGGCAACTGCGATGTTCACTGGTGATTACAAAAAAGCAGAAAGGCTACTAGATGTCTCTAATTTTTCTAGCTGGCGAGCTACAACAGAAGTACTGAATGAGCAACACGACGGTTTTGAGTCGTATCAGCGCCGCACAAAGCCGGGAGAACCAGAGAATAATGGTACAACAACCTTAATTCTTACCTGGAAAGACAGTACTACTCGATGTATTAGTTTACAAACAACAAATGATGGTCGCGTTGTGCCACTCAGTAGCACATATGAGCCGTGTTAATGCGCCTACAAAATTATCGCGGCTATCGCTGTTATACTATCTTTTGCCACTTCAACTTCGTATTTCTCTCCCAAAAAATCCTTTTTCCATTTGTACAGGCTTGAGGATTGGCGGTAGCACAGCCCGCCAATCGTCATGCTTCACAAATCGGAAAGGATCGCCGTATCCCTTTTCCTATTGCGCTGGCAGTACGGGAGATATAATTTATGAAGTCCATACGAATACCGCCCGCATGGTTTTGGTTGACTCTTCTCGTCATGCTACTTCTCGGTCTCCTTATTCGAGCTAATTTATTCCCCTAACTTGACTACGTGACTGCATGCGGACATGTTTTTTATTGGTATCAAGGATCTCCATGCCCTACACGGCGGCGGCTTCATGGAACATACGCTGGGACTTTGATACTGGCGTACAATTTGCAGCGTACCTTGCACAGCACATTGGCATTACTCCGACAACGGATATGACTCTAGAACCATTATATAGTGCATGGGGCCAATGGTGGTCACAACTTCTTACCCACACACTCCAGCAAGTAGCTGCGAAGGTCGAACAATCAATGCCAAACGAAACATCACGTGTTCAGCTTCAAGCAATTGCTGACCAAATAAATACCCATTATCAGCCGCCAACATTCCCTCATTTAGCAGCAACGTCGGCATTCCAGGCAATCTGTCGTGAGCAGTGGCCAGCCTTTCACACCTGGTGGGAGGGTACCAGCGGTGAGAAAGCGCGGGTAGCCGCACAGCTCACCACACAGCTCCAGCGGCTCAAGCTGCCAGAGCTTGTTGCGTCGTGTGCGAAAGCACAGCGGGTAGCGCGTATCCAACCCTTTCGACTATTCGTTGAGGGTGTGTATTGGCCCGCAGATTACGATGACCAACGTGCCGACTCACTCTTGGTCCTTGGTCGCCACTATATTGAGGCAACGTACCTTGAGCAGTTACAGACACGGCTTGTCGGCATCATCCGCCAGCTCATTTAATTACTACTCCCACGCAATTTTTTCAACCTCATTCTGGAGATCACGGGCCGTGCCTCGGATGTACAGCAGCGTTATGTCGAGCGAGTCATGCCCCATCATTTGTGCCAGCCGGTGGAGTGGGACGTGGGCGGCCATGCGGTAGCCGAAGCGGTGCCGGAGGTCATGCGGACTGAGGTCAGCGACCTGCGCCAGCGCCGCGAGTTCGAAATAATTCCCGAACCACTGCCTACATCTTCTGCAAGTGCTGCTACAGGAGCACAGACACTACTTACGTGTCCTTGCTCTTCTGGAAGCAATCGAGTTCGCGGAACAAGCGGTGTATACACGTTTAGATCAGAAGCGTGTGCTGCCGCCACCTCGGACATGAATCGGCGCTGCTTTAACAGTTTTTGCACTGCGTGTTGCAATAGCCTCGAGTGCGACTGTGTATGCGCTGGTTCCCCACTAGGCATCGACTATATTTGCTCTTGTGGACGCATCGGCTATTTTTGTACGGGTAGATGCACATAGTACCTGCATTTCTACAGCCGTCACACGAGTAAGACGCGCCACGAATAAGGAAATCACCACCCGATATTGTCACTTTAATTAATGAAGTGCTAATATTGGGTGATGGTGTTGAATTCAAGGAGTAGCTCTATGCTGGGAATGGGTGAAATAACGGTCATCTCAATGATAATTATTATGCACGGTCTTTGGATATGGGGAATTATAGAAGCTCTTCGAAGGAGGGATGATAACGGAGACTATCAAATTCTAATTATCATTGCCATTGTACTCACACATTTTGTGGGCGCCTCAATATATTTAGTTTACTGCTATAGATTCAGTATTTTAGATTTTATTCGCAGAGTACTGAACTATGATGATAGAACAAAATAGGTACTAGGAATAACCCCAGGTTCATCATCAGAGAGCGCATGTCTGATGATCTTGGCACAGCACTGATGCGACAAGGGTAAGAGTCGGTGAACTCCCCTCCCCCACTGTGCTCGTGATTTTCATCACGAAATTTTGCCCCTTGCCCCTTATAGCACGAATGCTGTGCCAGGGCCACGATGGCGCGCTGCTCCTCGGCACGCGCGCGCGTGATGGCCGGGAAGGCGAGCACCTGAGCCACGGCGGCGTACAGGTCGCCCAGCCCGCCAAAGCGCTGCTGCCGCGCCTCGATGCCCTCGACCGTCAGGTAGGTGCGCTTGGCCGAGACCCAGACAATCGCCGCGAAGCGCTCGGCCTCGGGCGCCGCCGCCTCGCCCTCAGCCAGGCGCCATGCCGTCTCCAATGCCAGGGCGCTCTTGCCGATCCCGCCGATCCCATCGATTGTCACAAGGTGGTAGCGGCTCTTCGGGTAGGGCAGCAGCAGGCGCCGCAGCTGGGCGAGCTCGTCGTGGCGGCCCACAAAGCGCTCGTAATCACGCGCGGGCAGGTTGTGCCGAAGAGTCGTCTCGGAACTATGGGCCATCGTCTACTCCGGGCTGATGCATGGCGTCGAGTTCTGTCAAGAGTGAGGTAGCCTGCCGCTGCTCGACCACCAGCTTCAGCCGCTGGCTCAGCTCCAGGGCCTCTTCGGCGTAGGTGCGCGCCGCCGCGTGGTTGCCGCGCTGCTGCTCCAGGGCGGCAAACCGCGTAAGCAAGGTTGCGGTGTAGCCGCGCCCGCCAGACTGCCGGAAGAACTCCAGGCTGCGCCGGTACAGCTCGGCGGCCTCGTCGAGCTCGCCCAGCTGGTGCAGCGTGAAGCCGACGTTCCCCGCGATGCCCCAGGCGCGCTCGGGGTTGAAGCGCGCCGCATCGCTGTCGATCGGAAAGATGCGCTGGGCCTCAAGAAAAAGCGTGCGAGCGAGTGCGTAGTCGCCGCCGTCACGGGCGAGCTTGGCGCGCTCGAACTCGATGTCGCCACGGGCGAAGGCCTGCTGCTCCGGCGGTAATCGCTCGATCAGCGCGAGCGCCTCGTCGCACAGCTCGGCGGCACGCACCGTATCGCCCGCCCGCCGCACAACCTGGGCGAACCGGCCAAGCGCCTCCACCTCCCAGGCGAGATCGCTGCGGCTGCGCGAGCTCTCCAGGGCCAGCGACACCGCCTGCGCGGCGTCATCGTGGGCAGCCTGCTGGCTCTGTACCCACGCCATCACGCTGTAGAGCACACGGTCGCTGTCGTTCACCCCCAGCAGATCGCCATACTCAAGGCCCTGCCGACAGATCTCCAGCAGCGCGCTCCAGTTGCCGGTCACGTCGTAATGCACAAGCAGGCCGGGCAGCACAGCGAGGTAGACGTCCAGGCGCTGCTCCTGCTCGGCCCAGTGGGCCAGGTGCTTCAGATGTTGCCCCTCGCGCAGCAGAATGCCGGGGCTCGGCTGAAGGTGGTGCGGCACGCGGTAGGGCTGCACCAGGGCGATCAGCGTCTCCAGCCAGCGCTCCCGCAGCGCGCGCGCCAGCTCCGGGTGCTGCTCCAGCTCCCCCCGTGCAAACGCGTGGGTGAGCGGCAGCAGCTGAAAGCGCTCGCCCTTCTGGTTCACCAGCGAGAGCCGCAGCAGCTCGGCCAGCCCTTCGTCGCGCCCGATCGGATCGTCGGCGAGCCCTGCAACCTCGCCAAGCATGTCGCGCTGTACGCTGCGCTCGAACAGCGCCAGCGCCAGGAGCAGCCGGTGCGCGTCGCGTCCACGGATGCGGGCCGCGCTCTCGTCGAAGCAGAAGCGCGCAATATCGCTCTGGCCCTGGCCAAGCCGACGCAGCACCACCTCCACGCTGTGGCCCAGGCTCATCAGCCCGATGCTCCACTGCATCGCCAGCGGCACCCCGCCCGTGCGTCGCTCCAGCTCGTCCAGCTCGGCGGGCGCCAGGCGCACGCCCTTCGCCTCCGACTCCACCTGCATCAGCCGCTGGGCATCTTCGTGGGCCATGCCGGTGAGCCGAATGGCGTAGGCGATGTCGATGCGGTGGCGCGTGGTGATGATCGCCTTGGTGGGGTCGGGCAGCTCGCGCAGAAAGCTCAGCAGTTCCTCGTCGTCCACGGTCTCCAGGTTGTCCACGATCAGCAGGGTGCGCTGGGCGGTAAGCGCGTGCTCCACCAGGCTGCGGCGCTCGTCGGGGCTGGCCTGCATCAGCGCGGGCTGCTCCAGCACAGTCGCCAGCTCGCGGAACAGATCGTCAAGCGTGTTGAAGCTCTGGCGGCGCTGCTGGATGCCGCCCGCCGTCAGCAGCGTGCGCTTAGCGGAAACCCAGACAATCGCCGCGAAGCGCTCGGGCTCGGGCAGGGCGGCGTGCTGCTCGCGGTAGCCGTAGGCCAGTTCTAGCGCTAGGGCGCTCTTGCCAACCCCGCCGATCCCGTCCACAGTCACGACGAAGTGGCGCGATCTCGGGTGTGGCAGCAGCAGGCGCGTCAGCTGCGCGCGTTCCGCGTGCCGCCCAATAAACTCGGCGTAGCTGCGCTGGGGCAGGTTATGCCAGGGGCGCGGGCGCTCGGCGGGCGGGCGCGGGGCGGCGAGCAGGCGCAGCTCTGGGGCGGCGAGCAGGCGCAGATCCTCGCGCAGCGCGCCGATGCTGGCGGCCACGGCGGCCACCGAGTGAGCCATGGCGGCGGTGTGCTCGGCGGTTGCGCGCCCGCTCTCGGCGCTCAGTTTGCCAAAGCTCAACGCGTACAGCTCGCGTAGCTGCGGGATGTACAGCACCTCGCGGCCCAGGGCTGCGAGAAAAGCCTTCACCGCCGCATCCACCCGCGCGCGCTCCACCCGCTCTGGCAGCACGTCGGCGAAGGAGCCGCGCAGCACCCCCACAGCGCCGCCGGGGTCGTGAAAAGGGCGGGCGAGCAGCTCGCGCAGCGCGGCGCGCACGCTTGGCAGATCGGCAAAGCGCGTGTTGCTGGTGAGCGCCGTGGCGAGCTCCGGGTCGTGGGCGGCGTACTCGGTGGCAAACTGGCGCTCGGCGCGGATCACGGCAACCTCAAGGGCGCGCTGGAGCGCCCGGCGGTCGGCGCGCTCCGCCAGCGACTCGCCGAACAGGTCGGCCACCAGCTCGCCCAGCGCGTTCGAGAGCATCCCGAGCAGGAACTCGGTCATAGGGCGCCTCTGTCTAAGGATAGCGACGACCGACGACCGACGACCGTCCACCGACGACCGACGACCGTCCACCGTCCACCGTCCGCGCTACGGCCTACGCGCGAAGATCCGGCTGATCAGGAAGTCTAGGGCGAGAAACAGCAGCAGGCCCATGATCAGCAGGCCCCACCATGGCAGCGGCACCCAGATCACAATATGCAGACGCGACCAGATCATCCAGAGCACCAGGGCCAGAATGCCCACCGACAGCAGCGACCGCCCCGCTCGTGACATGGCAAAGCTCCTTTGTTTGAGGGGACAGGGAACAGGGAACAGGCAATAGGCAACAGGGCGCCGGGCAATCCACCCCAAACTCCTGGCTCAGCGACGCTTCCTCTGCTGCTTGATACGCGTGCCCTGCCCCTTTGGTTGCGCGCCACCCTTCGCGCCTTCGCGTTCGCGCCCTTCGCTGCCCCGTTCGCGCCCTTCGCGCTCCAAACGTTCGCCCCGTTCGCGCCCTTCGCGCTCCAAACGTTCGCGCTCCTCGTGGTAGTAGCTGTAGCCGCCCTCGTACACCCGCAGCGCGCCATCGTCCACGGCGAAGATGCGGTCGGCCACGCGATCCAGGAAGTAGCGGTCGTGGGAGACCACGATGATCGTGCCGGTGAACTCCTCCAGCGCCGCCTCCAGCACCTCGGCAGAGGGGATGTCGAGGTTGTTGGTGGGCTCGTCTAGCAGCAGGCAGTTGGCGCCGCTCAGCATCAGGCGGGCCAGCTGCACACGGCTCTTCTCGCCGCCGCTCAGGCGCGCGATCGGCTGGATGGCCGCCGCGTACGGGATGAGAAAGCGCCCCAGCTTCGCCACCGCCTCGCCCTCGGTCATCGGGTGGAGCGCGCGCAGCGCCTCGATCGGCGTCTGCTTCAGCTCTAGCGTCTCGTGATGCTGGGCGTAGTACGCGGTCTGGATGCTCGGGCCAACCCAGAGCTCGCCCCCATCCGGCGCGAGCAGCCCGCCGATCAGACGCAGCAGCACCGATTTTCCGGCGCCATTCGGCCCCACCACGCCCACGCGCTCGCCGTTCTGGATCAGGCCAATGGCGTCGAGCAGCACGATTCGCTCGCCGAACAGCTTATCGACGCCCCGCAGCTCCACAGCCTTCGTACCGCCGCGCACGCGCGGACGAAACTCCAGCGCCATCCTGCGCCGCTCCAGCACCGGGCGATCCACCTTATCCATGCTGTCGATCTGGCGCTGCTTGTTGCGGGCCTGCTTGATGTGGCGCTCGCTTGGCACCAGGCTGGCCCACAGCTTGAAGCGGGCGATCGCCGCCTCCAGCCGCTCGATCTCTTTCTGCTGGGCCACAAAGTCGGCCTGCTGCTTCAGCAAAGCCAGCTGCTTCTCCGCCACAAAGGCGGAGTAGTTGCCCTCGTAGCGGCACAGCGCCGCGCCGCCCTGCCCTGGGTCGAGCTCGGCGATGATCTGCACCGTCTCGTCGAGCAGGTAGCGGTCGTGCGAGATCAGCACTACAGCGCCGCGAAACGCGCCGATAATCGCCTCCAGCAGCACCTTGCGCTCCATGTCCAGATGGTTGTCCGGCTCGTCGAGCAGCAGCAGGTCGGGCTCGCTGATCAGGCAGCGCGCCAGCCCCACAAGCTTGCGCTGCCCGCCGCTGAGCAAAGCCATCGGGCGCTGCCAGTGCTCCTCGTCGAGATGCAGCTGGCGCAGCAGCTCCTCGGCGCGCCCGTGCAGCGCGGGGCCGCCAAGGTCGGCGAAGCGATCAAGCAGGCGGGCGTGCTCGTCGAGCACCGTCGACAGCGTCCCCATGTCTGTGGCCAGGGCTGGATCATTCAGGCGCGTCTCCAGCGCGGCGATGCGCGCCTCTAGCGCGGCGAGCTCGGCATGGCCGGCGAGCAGCTCGGCCAGCACGGCGCGCTCCGGCTCGCCCGCGTACTCCTGGGGCAGGTAGGCCACCTTCGCGTGGCGACGAAACGTGATCGTCCCTGCCTCGGGCGGCTCGATCCCGGCGATGCTCTTGAGCAGCGACGACTTGCCCACCCCGTTCGGGCCAACCAGGCCGATCTTCTCGCCCGCCTGGATCGTCCAGCCAAGACCCTTAAAAATTGTGCGCCCGCCGTGGATGCGCGCAACGCCGCTGAGGTCCGCGATGATCATGATGCTGGCTCCGTTGCCGCGCTCCAGCGAGCCGCCCGCGCGTCCTGTCAAACAAAACGCGCCGTGGGCAGCCACACTGGCCCACGGCGCTAATACTCGTTGCTTCAAAAAGCCTTTACACAAATAGCCTGGCGCAGGGCACAGTCATCCTATGTGCTGCGCCCAGCGTGGAGCCACGGGTGCTCCTCCAGCTGCTTGTGCTTCGCTTCCAGCGCATAGAACTCTCTCCCTCGGTCGTCGCTTGCGCTGTAGAATACCATCTGCGGCGTGGGCGGTCAATCCGACCTTAGGCGGGGTAAGGCTACGTCATCGCCGGAAGGCGGGCGCGTGAACGCGCGCCGTGGGGGCGCGCTGCGCCGGGCGCCCGCCTGCGCGGGCGGGTCCGGACGCGTCGGCGCAGGCCGACGTGCGGCCGCAGGCCCGGCCGCCGCGGTTGCACCCGCCGGGTATGGTGGGCCGGCGGGCGCGTGAACGCGCGCCGTGGTGGCGCGCTGCGCCGGGCGCCCGCCTGCGCGGGCGGGTCTGGACGCGTCGGCGCAGGCCGACGCTTGGCCGCAGGCCCGGCCGCCGCGGTTTCAACCGCCGGGTATGGGGGGCCGGCGGGCGCGTGAACGCGCGCCGTGGGGGCGCGGTGCGCCGGGCGCCCGCCTGCGCGGGCGGGTCCAGACGCGTCGGCGCAGGCCGACGCGCGGCCGCAGGCCCGGCCGCCGCGGTTGCAACCGCCGGGTTCTGGCAACAACGCCGACCAGGACGTAGACCTACGGTGGACGGTGGATGGCGATGCAATGTGCTTCCGCTTTGCGCTTTGCGCTTTACGCTTTACGCTTCCCCTTACACCGTGATCGCGTTGCCGCGGTAGATACGCGCCCGGTAGCGGCTCTCCTCGGGGCTTGGCAGCGGCGCGCTGGTGAGCAGCACGGCCTCCACAAAGCGCTCCAGCTCCTCGGCCTCCTCGGCCTCGCTGCGCGGCTCCTCGTCGCGGGCGCGGCGCGTCAGATCTACCTGGTTTACGGCGGTGTAGTGGCAGAGCCGCTCGCACTCGGCCCCAAGCGTGGCTGTGAAGCTGTGGAGCGTCGTCTTCACAAAGTTGGCAAGCGCGAACTCTTCCTCGCTGGAGCGAGCCGTGGTGTTTGGGGTCACAAGCACAAGCCGCGCGTTGTCCATGGTGGCGGCGCGCTGGGCTACTCGCACATGGTGGGTAAGCTGCTGCTCTACCAGTTCCACGAAGCCCTCCGCACTCAGCACCTCGCTCCAGTCGCCGCTCGCGCTGGGCTCCAGCTGAACCGTGGGTAGCAGATGGAACGGCGTGCTTACCACGGCGTCGGCGGGGCCGTGCTCCAGGCGCGCGCGCTCAAGGGCGCCCTCAAGATCGCTGCCCGCCACGTAGGCCACCAGGCGCCCAGCGGCTGCGTGGGCGGAGAAATCGGCAAGCAGCGCGGCGGCCGACGCTCCGCCCTCGGTGATCAGTACTAGCTTGCTAGCACTGTGCTCGTCGAGGTAGCACGTAATCAGGCGCGCCAGGTGGCGACGCATCTGCTCGCCCACCAGGTAGACCGTCGCGCCGCGCAGCTTTTCCAGCCGCGCAGCCCCCGCCTTGCCAAACAGCTCGCCCTCGGTGACGGCCCGCTCGAAGCGCAAGCCCCCGGTTGTGTGAAAGGTCTCGCCGGTCACAAAGGGGTCGGCCAGATGGTAGATCGTGGAGAGCGCCACGTCGTCGTTGGAGGGCAGGCGGCGCAGGTGCAGCATGCCGAGGATGCGCTCGCCCACCTTGCCGCCCTCGCGCTCGTACTCGGCCTGGGTGAAGAAGGGCTCGGGAGGCGTAGCAGACAGGGAGACAGGGAGACAGGGAGACAGGGAGACAGGGAGGCTGCCCGTTGGCCCAGCTCCTTGTCTCCTTGTCTCCTTGTCTCCGGTGGTAAGGTGCCCACCATGAGTGAGGCGGCGGATCAGCTTCTGGGCCAGGCGCTCGCTGAGCAGATGGGTCTGCGAAGAGCCGGCGGGGTCGCTTTTGGCCATGATCGTGGCGGCGAGGGCGCGCAGGCGCTGGGGCAGGCTTTCGTTGGCGGCCATGGCGCGCACATCGTTGGCGAGGATGGTGGGGAGCAGGTCGGAGACGGGGCGCTCGCTGTCACGGGCGCCGTGGATTAGGGCGGCGTACACATCGCCGAGGCGGCGGTTGCCGAGGATGACGCGGGCGCGGCGCTGGAACATGCTCGGGCGGTCGGCCGTGCCGCGCAGGCGGTCGCCGTCCACCGGGCCGGGGGCCACGGTGTTGATCTGCACCTCGGGGCCGAGGAAGCGGGCGAGCGCCTCGACCATGGCGCGCTGGCCAGCCTTGCTCACGGCGTAGTCGGCGCGGTTGGGGTAGGCGATGGCCACATACTTCTCGCCACCGAAGTAGGACGAGACGTTGATCACGTGGCCGCTACCGCGCGCCTTCATGGCGGGGGCGAGGGCGCGGATAAGCGCGTAGTTGCTGTTGAGGTTCGCCTGGAGGCACTCGCGCCAGCCGTTGATCGGCATATCGATCACCATGTCCTCGCAGCCCACCACGCCCGCATTGTTGATCAGGTAGTCCACATGGCCAAAGGCGGCGAGGGTGCGGGCGGCGAGGCGCTCCATGTCGGCGGGGCGGCCCACGTCGCAGTTGGCCTCGATCAGCACGCGGTCGACGGCGTCCGGGTAGCCAGCCGCGTCGAGCTCGGCCACAATGCGGGCGCGCGTCTCCTCCAGCGGGCCGAGGCTGCGGGCAGCGAGCAGCACGCGCGCGCCGCTCAGGGCCAGCAGGCGCCCGATGGATGCGCCGATGCCAATGGAGCCACCGGTGATCAGGGCGATCTTGTCGTGGTGCAGGCCGCGCAGGCGGCTGATGAGCGCAGTGTTGGGCATGGGGTCCTTACTCGACGGGAACGGCGGCGAGGTGCTGCTCGCGCAGCTCACGGCGCAGCAGCTTGCCGGTGGCGGTCTTTGGAAGCTCGGGCAGGATCTCGATGGCGCGCGGGTATTTGTAGGCGGCCATGCGTTCGCGGCAGAAGGCGATCAGCTCTTCGGGGCTCACATCGCCCGCGCTGCCAGGCTTCAGCGAGACGTAGGCCTTCACGCTCTCGCCCCGGTAGGTGTCTGGCACGCCGATCACGGCGGCCTCGCGCACGGCGGGGTGCTGGTAGAGCATGTCCTCTACCTCGCGCGGCCAGACCTTGAAGCCAGAGGCGATGATCATGTCTTTCTTGCGATCCACGATGAAGAACCAGCCCTCGGCGTCCATATGGCCCACGTCGCCCGTAAACAGCCAGCCGTCGCGCATGGCCTTCGCGGACTCCTCGGGCTTCTGCCAGTAGCCGGGCACCACCATGGGACCCCAGGTGGCGAACTCGCCCACACTGCCGACGGGCAGCTCGTTGCCGGCATCGTCGACGATCTTGACGACCGCACCAGGGATGGGTAATCCCACCGAGAGCGCGCCCGACGCGGCGTCTACCGGGGCTGTCGCGCCAAACGGCACCGCGTGTGATGGAGAGGTCGTCTCGGTGAGGCCGTAGAGATTATGAATGTAGGCGCCAGCGCGGGCCAGGAACTGTTCGACCAAAGCAGGTGCGATCGGGGCGCCGCCGCTGAAGCATTTTGTTAGGCTGCTGAGATCATAGTCGCCAATGGCGGGGTGGTTCATCAGCGCGTTGTAGAGCGTGATCGAGGCCATCAGGAAGCTGCCGCGCCGCCGGGCGATCTGGCGCAGCAGCTCGGGCGCGTCGAAGCGGTAGCAGAGGACCACGGGCGCGCCCACCAGGGCGGCGGCGGCCAGGTGCGCGATGGCGCCGGTGATGTGGAAGAGCGGCGCGGCGCCGACGATCACGTCCTGGGCGCTGAGCTGCATCCAGACGCGGTAGACCTCGGCGTTGTAGGCCACGTTGGCGTGGGTGTTCATCGCGCCCTTGGGCCGGCCCGTGGTGCCCGAGGTGTAGGTGAGGAAGGCGAGGTCGCTGGGGGCGGCGGGCACAAGCGGGTCGGGCGTGCCCGTGTGGCGTGCGCAGAGCTGTAGCATGTCCCAGACGCCGGGCACGGGGCGGCGCTCACAGGCCGCGAGCAGGGCGGGCCGGTCGCCAGGGCCAAGAAACTCCAGCTCAGAGGTGGTGATCACCTTGAGCGTGGGCAACGCCTGGAGCAGCGCGGCGGCGCTCTCGTGGTAGAGCGACTCGTGGGTGATCAGCAGGGCGGCGCCGGAGTCGCTGAGATGATACTCCAGCTCGCGCGGCTTGAACATAGGGTTGAGCGGCACCACGACGCAGCCGAGCTTCCAGGCGGCCAGCTGGGCGACCCAGTACTGAGGCACGTTTTGCAGGTTGAGGGCCACGCGCTGGCCGGGCGCCACGCCGAGCGCGGCCATGCCAGCGGCCAGGCTGCTGCTGAGGGCGTCGAGCTCGCCGTAGCTGAGCGTGGTCTCGAAGTAGAAGATCGCGGGGGCGTCGGGGGCGCGCCGGGCGGCGGCGCGGAACTGGTCGATGGCGCTCAGGGCGGGCGCGGGCAGCTCGGCGGGGATGCCGGGGGCGTAGCGGGCCAGCCAGGGGCGGGATGTGGATGCGGACATACCCGAAGCTCCTTGCGTGGACGGTCGTCGGTCGTCGGTCGTCGGTCGTCGGTCGTCGGTCGTCTCTACGACCTCCCGAGGGCGCCCACGAGGGGCGCCCGTACGAGTCTTATCCTCCTACGCGCTCCAGGAAGCGTGGGTTGGCGATCTGGAGGCGGGCGGTGACGGCGCTTTCGGCGTAGGCGTGGGCGGCCTCGGCCCAGGGGCCACTGTCCGCGTCGCCGGCGCGGATGCGGGCGCAGAGCTCGCGGCCAAGGGCATCGAGGCCGGTGCGCAGCTCGGCGACGGCGGCGGGCGGCGGCTCGTGGTGGCCGAGCAGGGCGGCGAGGCTGCGCCACTCGTCGCGCAGGGGCGCGTCGCCGGCCCGCAGCTCACGCGTGACAATCGCCATCAGGTTGGCGGCGATCAGCGTGCGGAAGCGCAGGCGCGGGTCGCTCAAGCTTGGCGCCAGCTCGCTCAGGAGGAACTGGCTCACGGCGTCGGTGAGCTCGTCGGCGGTAGGGCGGTCTTGCATGGTCAGCTCGCTCCATTGCAGATTGCAGGTGGCGTTCGTGCTACGTGCTACGTGCTACGCTCAGCATTTGCCCGAGAGCCTCCAGCTCCATCTCGGCGGCGCGGCGACCGAGGCTCACAAACTCGATGTTGGCCTGCTCGCCGCGCAGGTGGCGGCGGGCCTGGTTGAGGCAGCCGATCGCCCACCAGACGTTGGCGAGCAGCTCCCAGTAGGCCACGCGGGCGGGGTCGACCTGGCGGCCGGAGGCGCGCGCGTAGGCCTCGAAGAACGGCTCGGGCTGGCCGATCCCGCCGAGGCGCAGCGCGACGACGCCGAAGCGCCACTCGCGGATGAGGCCCCAGGTAAGATCCTCGGCGTAGTCGCCGATGTGAGCGAACTCCCAGTCGATCACGCCGACGAGGCCCTGCTCGGGGCTTACGAGCAGGTTGCCCACGCGGAAGTCGCCGTGGACAAGCACGGGCTTATCGGGGGGCGGCGGCTCGTTGCGGCGCAGCCAGCGTAGGCAGAGCTCCAGGGCAGGGTGTGGCTCGGCGATGGAGTCGAGCTCGGCCTCGATCTGGGCCAGGCGGGTTTGGGCGGGCGTCTGGCCGGGGGCGGGGGCGGGCAGGGCGCCCCAGAGCTCGCTGCGCTCCAGATTCACCGAGTGGATAGCGGCGAGGGCGGCGCCCATCTGGGCGGGCAGCATGGCGCGAGCGGCGGCGAAGCGGGGCTCGCGCACGAGCTTGCGGCCGATGCTCTCGCCCTCTAGGCGCTCCACGAGCAGGGCGGGCGCGCCGAGCAGGTCATCGAGCAGGCGGAAAGGCGGCGGCACGGCGGCGCCGGCGGCGAAGGCGGCGCGGTGGACACGATCCTCGGCGCGCAGATCGAGCGAGCTGTCGTAGATCGTGCCGCCGAGCGGGCGCCGCAGGATGAGCGGCATTGCCCCGGCGTGGCCGCCGTTGTCCATGCAGAGGTCGAGCCGCCACGTCTCCTGCGAGGCGCCGCCTGCGATTATGGCGAGATTCTCGATCCAGACGGGGCTGCCGGTGGCATGTGCCAGAGCTGATTCTAAGGCTGCCTGCAGGTTTTTCTGGTCGGTCAAGCTTTCACCCTCTTTTTGGGAAGACAAGGAGACAAGGAGACAAGGAGACAAGGAGACAAGGAGCACCTATCGGCGTACGCAAGCTGTCTCCCGGTCTCCCGGTCTCCCGGTCACTGCGCCCGCTCGCTCCCCTCGGCCTGGCGGATCAGGCGCTTGGCGATGCTCATGCGGTGGACCTCGGAGGGGCCGTCGTAGATGCGGAAGGCGCGCGTCTCGCGGTAGAGGTTGGCGAGCGGCAGATCCTCGCTGATGCCCTGGGCGCCGCAGATCTGGATGCAGCGGTCGGCCACGCGATGCACGGCCTCGGAGACGGCCACCTTAGCCACGCCGGTCTCGTGGCTGGCGCTGCGGCCCTGGTCGAGCAGCCAGGCGGCGTGCCAGACCATCAGGCGCGAGCTGTGCAGGTCGATCTCGCAGTCGGCGAGCATGGCCTGGATCACGGCGTTATCGGCGAGGCGCCCGCCGAAGGCCTGGCGGTGCAAGGCGTGCTCCATCGCGTGCTCGGTGGCGCGGCGGGCGGCGCCGAGCCAGCGCATGCAGTGGGTGAGACGGGCGGGGCGCAGGCGCACCTGGGCGTAGTCAAAGCCCTCGTGGACGGCGCCGAGCACCGCGTCTTCGCCTACCTCGCAGTCCTCCAAGGTAAGCTCGCAGTGGCCGCCGATGAACGAGACGTCGTGGATGAGCGGGCGGCGCGTGATGCGAAAGCCGGGGTTGTCGGCGTCGACCATGAACATAGTGGCGCCGTGGCGGCCGCGCACCTCGTCGGTCTTCGCCATCAGGATGCAGAAGGCCGCGCCCATCGCCCCGCTGATGAAATGCTTCTTACCGTTGATGACCCACTTGCCGCCACGGCGCACAGCGCTTGTCTGGAGCAGCGAGGGGTCGGCGCCGGCGCCGGGGGGCGGCTCGGTCATGCCGAAGCAGGAGCGCACATGGCCGGCGGCGAGCGGCCGCAGGTAGCGCTCGTGCTGCTGCTCGGTGCCGATCTTCTCGATCAGGTGCATGTTACCCTCGTCGGGGGCGGCGATGTTGAGCGCCTGGATGCCGAGGGCGCTGCGGCCAGCCTCCTCGAAGATCACGGCGTTGCCGACCCAGTCGAGGCCGAGGCCGCCCCACTCGGCGCCGAGGTGCGGCAGGAACACGCCCGCCGTACGGGCGGCGGCCTGCAGCTCGGCACGTAGCGCGTCCCAGGCGGCAACGTCGTCGTGGTTGGGCAGGTGGCGCTCGTGGGGAATCACCGTCTCGTCGATGAAGCGACGGGCGCGATCGCGCAGGGCGAGCAGCTCGGGGGGGAGGGTGAAGTCCAAGGGATGCTCCTGACGAAGACAAGGAGACAAGGAGACAAGGAGACAAGGAGACAAGGAGACAAGGAGACAAGGAGACAAGGAGACAGGGAGACAGGGAGATAGCTCGTTTGTGCCGTGCGGTGCTCCTTGTCTCCTTGTCTCCCGAGCGAGCGCAGCGAGCGATGCTCCTTGTCTCCTGTCTGGGTCAGTCGGCGGCGAGGGCTACGTTTCTACGGGACTCGTTGGCGGCGGGGAAGGTGATCAGCTGGCGCACGGCCTCGCCGCTGGCTAGGGCGTCGAAGGCCTGGTTGATCTCGTCCAGGGCGATGCTGCGCGTGAATAATAGATCGACAGGCAGGATGCCAGCCTGGTAGAGCGCGACAAAGCGCGGGATGTCGCGGCGCGGCACGCACGAGCCCATGTAGGAGCCCTTCAGGGTGCGCTCCTCGGCCACCAGGCTCACCGCCGAGATCGTCAGCTGCTTGCTGGGGTTTGGCAGGCCCAAGGTGATTGTGGTGCCGCCCCGGCGCGTGGCGGCGTAGGCCTGGGCCAGCACATGCTCGTCGCCCACGCTCTCGAAGCAGTAGGCTGCGCCACCGCTCGTAAGATCGCGGATGGCGGCCACCGGGTCGCCCTCGGCCACGCGCAGGGTGTGGGTGGCGCCGGCGCGGCGCGCGAGCGCCAGCTTGTGGGCCTGGGTGGCCACCGCGATGATCGGGTAGGCGCCCACGGCGCGCGCGCCCATAATCACGCTCAGGCCCACGCCGCCAACGCCGAACACCGCCACGCTGGCGCCCGCCTCCACCTGAGCGGTGTTCATCACCGCGCCCACGCCGGTCATCACCGCGCAGCCGAACAGGGCAGCCACCGTGAGCGGCAGCGCCGGGTCGATCTTCACGAGCGACTCCTGGGCGGCCACGGTGAACTGCGAGAAGGCCGAGACGCCAAGATGGTGGTTCAGCTCGCCGGCCTGGCCGTGGAAGCGCCGCGCGCCGCCGAGCAGCGTGCCCGCCACGTTGGAGCGCGCGCCGTTCTCGCAGAGCGCTGCGCGGCCAGTGGCGCAGGGCACGCAGTGGCGGCAGGCTGGCACAAACGCGAAGATCACATGGTCGCCCGGAGCGAGCTCGCTTACACCTGGCCCCACCTCGCGCACGATCCCGCTGGCCTCGTGGCCGAGCACCATCGGCATCACGCGGGGGCGGTTGCCATCGATCACCGAGAGGTCGGAGTGGCAGAGGCCCGCGCCCGCGATCTCCACCAGCACCTCGCCGGGGCCGGGGTCGCTCAGCGTGAGCTCCTCGATGACGAGCGGGCGGCTCTCGGCGTAGGGGGCGCTGTTGCCAGTTTGGTAGAGCACTGCCGCGCGTGTAGTTTGCATCGCCTGTCTTCGGCACAGCACAGCCCCGGCGTGTGGCCTCGTTGCCACATACCAGGGGTAGGCTGTCGCCGCCTTTTGGAAGTTTGATCGCACTGGCGCCCGTCTGGGTGAAAGCATAGCAGGCGCTAACCCATAAGTCTAATGCTGATCTATACTGTGTAAACGATACTTTCTTGTTATGGATTGCAGGAGGCCAGCATGGAGCTTCGGCATCTGATCTACTTCCGTGCGGTAGCGCGGCGCCAGCATGTCTCGGCGGCTGCGCGGGAGCTGAACGTCTCGCAGCCAGCGATCAGCAGGCAGCTCAAAGATCTCGAGCGCGAGCTGGGCGGCAAGCCGCTGTTCGAGAAGGTGGGGCGGGGCGTGCGGCTCACCGAGGCTGGGCGCCTGCTGCTCGCCCACGCCGAGCAGATCTTGCGGCAGGTAGAGCAGGCCCGCACCGATCTGGCGGCCTACGGCGACGAGCTTGGCGGCCGGGTGCGCATCGGCGCGCCGCCCACGGTGGGCGAGCGGCTGCTGCCCGAGGTGCTGCACACCTTCCATCGCCAGTACCCCCGGCTGGAGCTGAAGGTTCACGAGGCTAGCAGCTCGGAGCTGCTGCGGCTGCTCGGCGAGGGCGAGCTTGACATGGCCGTGGTGACGGCCGCAGTGGCCCACCGGGGGCTGCGGCTCACGCAGCTCTTCTCAGAGGATCTGGTGGTCGTGGTGGCGCTCGATCACGCGCTGGCGATGCACGAGTCGGTGACGATCAGCGAGCTGCGCGACGAGCGCTTTCTGCTTTACTCGCCGGGCGGCTACGTGCGCGATGCCACGCTCCAGGCCTGCCACGCCGCCAAGTTCGCGCCGAAGGTGGCGCTAGACAGCGGCTCGATGGAGCTGCTGCTACGGCTGGCCGAGGCCGGGCTGGGCGTGGCGATCATCCCGCCCCTGGCGCTCACAGGCACCGAGAAGTTAGCGCGGCTACGATTAGTGGAGCCAGTGCTGCGCCGCACCATGGCGCTGGTCTCGCCAGAGGAGCGGCAGCTCGCAACGGGCGCAGAGCGGCTGCGGGCCTACCTTGAGCAGCGGCTGCGGCGCGAGGGGTGAGGCCTACTTCTTTTTCTTGCGCTTATTGGCCTTGCGCATCGTCGCCGACTGCTTGCGCTTGTTTTTGGCCTTGCGGGCCTGCTCGCCAGTGCGCTGGCCGCCGCCGCCCGCCGCCGCACTCGCGCGCGCCTCGGCCTTCTGGTTCGCCTGCGCTTGAGACGCCTGGTCGGCCTGCGCCGCGATCACCAGCGCGTCGTCGGGCGCGGGCGTCACGCCAAGGTCGTTCAGGATGTCGAGCCAGCCGCCACGCATCATCGTGTCGACCTTGTTTTGCTCGAAGGCGCGGCGGATGCGTGGCAGCTCCTCCACGGCCTTCAGCTCGGTGAGCATGTCCACGGCGGCAGTGATGCTCGTCTCACCATAGTTGTCGAGCTGGTCGAGCATCGCGGCAAAGGCGGCCACGACGGCGGCGCGCTGCTCCGGGTGCTGCTCAGCGATCTGTTTCAGGGCGCGGGCGGCCGAGTAGTGGCCATTGCTCCAGCGCCCGCTGTCGGCCAGGTAGGCGGCGAGCGGCGGCACCGCGAGGGGGCCGGCAGAGGCCATGAGCTCGGGCAGGTCGTTGTCGAGGAACCACTCGCTGTCCACGTCGAACAGCGGGACCAGCTCGGGCGCGAGCTCGCCAAGCTCTAGCTGCTTGAGGGCGCGCACGGCGTGAACACCCGCGTAGATTGCGGGGCTTTCCTCGTCGGCGAGGAACAGGTCGCGGTCGCGGGCCATGCGCACAAGCTCGGCGACAAACTCCTGTGGGACGCTTGGCGTGTCGTTGCCCGGCGTGTCGGGGTGCCCGATCGTGGCCAGGGCCTCCACGGGGGGCGAGTAGGGGCCCTGGGCGGGGCGCATGGCTGCAAGGAAGTGATCGCGACGCGGCAGATCATGCTCATCGCCAGGGCTCCAGTCGAACGCTTCGAGGAGCGCCTCCAGCTCTTCGTCGGGGGATAGCTCATCGCTCATGGGGATCGCTCCTTATAGAATGCACGCCGCGCGAGCGCATCGGGCTGCGCTCGGGCCAGGCCTGGTGCCCTTGCTACCAGCGAGAGTATAGCAGATCTGGGGCTTCGGCTATGCTCGTGGGCGCTGGCCCATACGCACGCCGTGGCGCTGAAGCGCCCGGCTATGGATGGGCAAAGGCCGCCTGCGCGGCCTCACCAGCCCGCGCAGGCGGCCTTTGCATTGCGAGCCTGCGGCTTCAGCCGACAGCGCACCGATAGCTTGTGCTATACTGGCGATCCGCTTTTATGGTCTGTGCGGGAGGAAATAATGAGCAGCAACGTCGTCGAGCATCTGCGACGCGTCGAGGTCTTCAGCGGGCTCAGCGACGAAGATTTGCTCCAGGTGGCCACCACCTGCAAAGGGCGCCGCGTAGCTGCCGGTGCCGTGGTCTTCCAAGAGGGCGACGACGGCGATGAGATGATGGTGATCCTTGACGGCTGCGTGCGCGTCTCGATCAATACCAAGCTCTCCGATGGGACAATGGCCCCGAGCACGATCAACATGCTCTACACCGGCCAGAGCTTCGGCGAGATGGTGCTGCTCGGCGGCGCCACCCGCTCTGCCACCGTCACCTGTGTGGACCCATGCACGCTGCTTGTAATCAAAGAGCGCGACTTTGCCACGCAGTGCGAGCGCAACCCGCGCATCGGCTACCGCGTGATGCGCAACATGGCCAGCGATCTCGCCTATAAGCTCCGCTCCTCCAACCTGCTCCTACGCGGCAACATCCGCTGGCAGCAGGGCGAGCTCGGCAAACGCTCATAGCAGGGTACAGGGTACGGGGTACAGGGGACAGGGCAGCGGCCACAGCGCACGCCCAACGATCAACTTCCCCTGTTCCCTGTTCCCTGTTCCCTGTTCCCTCCTAATGCAGCGCATCCTTATCGTCGATGACGAGCCCGCAATTGTGGCGGCCCTGCGCGAGCGCCTGGAGCGCGAGGGCTTCGCGGTGCTTGTGGCCACCAGCGGCGAGCAGGCACTCGCCATGCTCGCTGAGGCTCCCCCCGACCTGCTGCTGCTCGACGTGGGCCTCCCAGGCATTGACGGCTTCGAGCTGCTGCGCCGCCTGCGCGCCCAGGGCCTCGCCACCCCCGTCATCCTGCTCACCGCGCGTGGCGACGAGATCGACCGCGTGGTGGGCCTCGAGCTCGGCGCCGACGACTATGTCGTGAAGCCATTCTCGGCCCGCGAGCTGGCCGCCCGCGTGCGCGCCCTGCTCCGCCGCGCTGCCGAGGTGGCCGCCCTGCGCGCCCAGGTGGCGGCGGCCCCCGCGCTGCCGCCCGCCCAGCTCCAGATCGACCAGGCCCGCCGCCGCGCCAGCTTTCGCGGCACCCCGCTCGACCTGCGCCCGCGCGAGTTCGATCTGCTGGCCCTGCTCGCCAGCCACCCCGGCCAGGTGTTTAGCCGCGACGCCCTGCTCCGCCAGGTCTGGGGCCAGGTTGGCTTTCTCGACGCCCGCACCGTGGATGTCCACGTGCGGCGCCTGCGCGCCCACCTTATCGCCATCGACCCGCAGGCCGCCGAGCTCATCCAGACCGAGTGGGGCGTTGGGTACCGCTTCGTGGCGCCCTAGCGCAGCCGCATCAACAGCCCATGCGAAGCTCTAAATGCGCTACACTATCATTCGCCAGAAGGCATCGGCCCTGGCAGATGTGTATCGCGCAGCAACAGCATGGGAGCAGAGAATGAAGGTCGCCTACGTATTCAGCACCTCGGGCCACACCGCCAGCTACAAGCTCGGCAAAATGATCCTTCCGCAGCTCGAGGCCGGCAACCACGGGGCCACCGTGGTGGGCATGTTTTTCTTCGATGACAACACGTATCTGCTGCGCGCTGGCGATCCCGTCGGCGAGCGGCTGGGCAAGGTGGCGGCCGAGCAAGGCATGCTGCTGATGCTCTGCGACCAGTGCGCCCTAGAGCGCCACCTCGCCGAGGGCGAGCCAGGCAACTGCACGCCCAGTGGTACCGTGGC
>Ga0335394_10002020_pt1 | contig 22705 bp, 22 predicted proteins | sample MAT03_FD_205741 | JGI IMG/M metagenome (GOLD analysis project Ga0335394, IMG submission 205741) | Freshwater microbial communities from Lake Fryxell liftoff mats and glacier meltwater in Antarctica - MAT-03 (spades assembly) (version 2) ...
ACCTCATCACTCAGCTCCACATTTCTTCTCACCGGAAGACAATGCATCACTTTTGCATTGTTTGAGAGGTCAAGTTTTTTATTGGTCAGCATCCATCGGGGGTCACTTTCATAAATTTTTCCATAGTCATTAAAAGTGCTCCAGTTTTTAACATACACGAAGTCAGCATCTTTTAAAGCTTCATCCTGGTTGTGGGTTATGGCAGCACCTTTGGTGAATTCCTCGCTTAATTCATAATCTTCCGGATGTGTAATAACCAAATCAGCCTTGCCCCACGCATTTACCCATTGGGAAAAGCTATTGGCAACACATTGGGGTAAAGGTTTAACATGAGGAGCCCAGGTCAATACAATTTTTGGTTTCCTTTCTTCTTTAAACGATTCGGTAATTGTAATTATATCGGTAAGGCTTTGTAACGGATGAAGTGTTGCACTTTCCAGGCTTACTACCGGGATTCCTGCATACTTAATAAATTGTTTAATATACAATTCGCTGTAATCATCTTCCCTGTTTTTCAGCGAAGGAAATGTTCTGATTGCCAGTATATCAAAGTATTTTCCAAAGATAGGAGCTGCATCTTTTACATGTTCAACGGTTGTTCCGCTCATAATGGCTTCTTCTTCAAATTCCAGCATCCAGCCTTCGTTGCCTACATTGAAGATGATGGCTTCCATTCCCAGGTTTTGCGCAGCTATCTGTGTGCTTAATCTTGTCCGCATACTGGGATTCAGAAATAAACAACCAATGCGTTTATTAGTCCCCAGCGTCTTATCTGCAAAAGGGCTGGCTTTGTAAGCCAGTGCTTTTTGCACTAACGCATCAATGGCCTCCCCAACCCCTCCGAAGGAGGAAGTGAGAACATCATGAACAGAGACAAAATTTTTCATTCTTAATTGACGGGGTTTGGTGTTTCAACCAGGTTTTGAATTTCTTCTTTTATTGAATCAATAAATTGCTCGGCATCTCTTTTCTTCAATCCTAATGAAGGAAGTAAACGGATTACGTTTGGTTTTGCTTCGCCGGTAAATATCTTCTGTTTCCACAGCAAATTTTTCTTGAGGTCTTTCAAAGCTTCAGGCACATCAAAACCAATCATCAATCCTCTTCCCCGTACATTCTTCAGTTGTGGAATTGATTCCAGTTCATCCCTCAGGTACTTACCTATCATTACGGCATTACCCATTAGTTTTTCTTCTTCTATTATTTCTAATACAGCGAGGGCAGCTGCACAAGCCAGGTGATTACCACCGAAAGTGGTTCCCAGTTGGAAATGCTTTGCTTTTATTTTTGGGGAAACAATAATCCCGGCTACAGGAAATCCATTTCCCATTCCCTTAGCCATAGTATATATATCTGCGTCCACACCTGCAAAATCATGACTGAAAAATTTACCGCTCCTCCCGTAACCACATTGCACACTATCGGCAATATATACAGTGCCATATTCATCACACAACGACCGGATTTTTTTCAGAAATGATACTTCCGCAACATTGATACCGCCAACTCCTTGTATTCCTTCAATAATAACCGAGGATATTTCTTTGCCATTCTTCTTAAAGCAATCTTCCAATGCATCCTCATCATTAAAGGGAAGAAAAATAATATTATCTGTTTCATTAACAGGGGCTACAATATTTTTATTATCCGTTGCCGCAACAGCCAGAGAAGTTCTGCCATGAAAAGATTTACTGAACGCAACTATTTTTTTTCTCCCATTTACAAAACTTGCCAGTTTGAAGGCATTTTCATTTGCTTCTGCTCCACTGTTGCATAAGAATAACTGGTAATCAGTTTTCCCTGACACTTTCCCCAATTTTTCTGCCAGTTGTTGTTGCAAAGGAATTCTAATAGAGTTGGAATAAAAAGCAATTTTCTCTAACTGCTCCTCTATCCGCTGTACCCAATGTGGGTGGGTATGTCCTATACTGATTACAGCATGGCCGCCATACAAGTCAAGATATTGTTCTCCTTTATCATCCCATACGTATGAGCCTTTGGCTTTTACAATAGTGATTTCATTAACTGGGTAAACGTCGAATAAATTCATTGTTAGTTTTTTTGCCACTGAAACACAGAAGCACTGAATATTTTCTGTGTTTCAGTGCCTCTGTGGCTATTAAAAATAATTTGCTTTTAATTTCAATCCTGTTGTTTCATCCAAACCAAACAACAGGTTCATATTTTGCAAAGCTTGCCCGCTGGCACCTTTCAATAAATTATCAATAGCTGAATGAACAACTAATTTGCTTCCTGTTTTTTCTACTTGTATTACAGCTTTGTTGGTATTGACTACTTGTTTTAAAAAAATTGGATCCTTGCTTACCTGAGTAAAAGGATGACCGGTATAAAATTCGGAGTATAATATATTCAACTCTTCAAGACTTAAGTCGCAATTCATCGCAGAGCTGATAAAAATACCCCTGGTAAAATCGCCTCTCCAGGGAACAAAACTTAAGTCAACATCATTGGCAGGTTGAAGTTGTAAAAGCGACTCACCGATTTCTCCAAGATGCTGATGCGTTAATGTTTTATAGGCTTGTATATTATTTGCCCTCCAGCTAAAATGTGAAGTGGCTGATAAAGACTGACCTGCTCCGGTAGAACCGGTAATACCGGTTGTATAAACATCTTTTAATAAACCGGCTTTTGCAAGTGGCAATAATCCTACTTGAATAGCAGTAGCAAAACAACCTGGGTTGGCAATATTATTGGCTGATTTGATTTTATCTCTGTTCAATTCAGGCAGTCCATACACAAATTGTCTGCTACCGATTGATGATTGAGCTTCGAGACGAAAATCATTAGCAAGGTCAATAACTTTTATTTTATCTGCAATCCTGCTTTCTGACAGAAATTTTTTCGATTCACCATGGCCAAGACAAAGAAACAAAACATCAATACCCCCATCCCTTAAAGGGGAATCATCACCGGTGAAGTTTAATTCCGTTTCACCAATCAAATCCTGGTGAACACTATGAACGGGTTTGCCTGCATTACTGCGGCTATGAATGAAAGAGGTTTCCACACCGGGGTGATTTGACAACAGTCGTATTAATTCACCTCCGGTGTAGCCTGCACCTCCGATAATGCCAACTTTAATTTTTGCCATTCGCATCTGTTTTTACCAAATGATAAATGGATGTCTGGTTGCCAAATATTTTGCTAAAACCTCTTACATCATCACCGGTAAAGCCGGTATTCATTTCACCATATTTCCCAAACCTGCTGTTCATCAGATCATATTTAGATTCAATGCCGATAACCTGGAAACGGTAAGGTAATAGTTGTACAAACACATCACCTGTTACATTTCGCTGGCTGCTTTCGAGATAGGCTTCAATGTCTCTCATCACCGGATCAAGTATCTGGCCTTCATGCAGCCAGTTGCCGTAAAATTGAGACAGTTGGTCTTTCCATTGCAGTTGCCATTTTGTAAGCACATGTTTTTCTAAAGCATGATGAGCTTTTAAAATAACCATTGGTGCGGCGGCCTCAAAACCTACACGGCCTTTGATGCCAATAATGGTATCACCAACATGTATATCACGGCCAATGCCATAGGCTCCGGCAATAGTTTGTAAGTATTGTATGGCTTCCGAAGGATGACCAAATTTTTTGTCATTTACTTTTTTCAGCTCTCCTTTTTCAAAATGCAGTTTTACTTCTTCACTGCCTGTTTTTGTTACCTGTGTTGGCCAAGCATCTTCCGGCAGCATACCTTTTGAAGAAAGTGTTTCTTTACCACCTACACTGGTTCCCCATAATCCTTTATTGATAGAATACATGGATTTTTCAAAATTCATATCCACTTTTTTTGCTTTCAGGTAAGCAATCTCTTCTTCACGGCTCAATTTTAAATCTCTTATTGGTGTAATGATTTCAACACCGGGAATCATAATATGAAAAATCATATCGAAACGTACCTGGTCGTTACCGGCACCAGTACTACCATGTGCTACAGCATCTGCTTTCAGCTCTTGTGTATGTTCAGCAATATGCAGTGCCTGGCTTAATCGTTCTGCAGAAACAGAAAGCGGATAAGTATTATTTTTGAGCACATTTCCAAAAATCAAATACCTGATGATGCTGTCGTAATAGCTTTTTACAGCATTCACCGTCTTGTGCGACTTTACTCCCAGCTTATATGCATGCGTTTCTATCTGTTTTAATTCTTCATCACTAAAGCCGCCGGTATTTACAATGATGCTATGCACCTCGTATCCTTTTTCCTCTGTCAGGTATTTTACACAATAGGAAGTATCTAATCCACCACTGAATCCTAAAACAACTTTGCCCCCTTCTCCGCCGGCTGGCGTAGAGTTTCTATTTCCTTTTGATTGAGAGCTATTCATTTTATTGTATGGTTTATTCTTTAATGAATTTTTTATTCTCCTTTAGGGGATAGGGGCTTATTAATGAAACAAGTGATGTAATAATGATTTGGGCTTGCTGGCACCACCGTTGTTGTCTTTATCCTTCTTCATAAAAGGTTTCAACAACTTCCATTGTTTAAAACGCAATAACCTTTCAAAGCCAGATACATTTTCTTTAAAAAACTCTTTGGTTTCTTCGGGTTCATAGTGGTCTTTCGGATCGTAAAGCATAGCTGTACACATACAGTTCTTTCTTTCTTTACTCATCAGTATATCATAGTTTACACAGCTTTTGCAACCAGCCCAGAAAGATTCATCTTGTGTTAACTCCGAATAAGTAACAGGCTCATAACCGAGGTCAGAGTTAATTTTCATTACTGCCAGCCCGGTCGTTAATCCAAATATTTTAGACTCCGGATACAATTGCCGGGAGAGGTTGAATATTTTTTTCTTAATGGTTTTTGCTACACCACTTTTTCTGTAGGCGGGGGCCACTATTAATCCGCTATTGGCTACATATTCACCATGGCTCCATGTTTCTATATAGCAAAACCCGACCCATTCATTCTGGTCAGTGATGGCAATTACTGCTTTGCCTTCCTCAATCTTCTGTTCTATGTATTCAGGGCTGCGTTTGGCTATGCCGGTACCTCTTGCAAATGCGGAGGCTTCCATTTCATCGGTAATGGTTTTTGAATAAATTTTATCAGCTGCGGTTGCTACCCTGATAATTATATTTTGATTGTCCACTTTTAATAAATTGTAATAAAGGGTTACCAATCCAAAAAACTATTTGCGGGGATAATTTCACTGACAGGGACCATGGTGAAGGGTTCGTCCTGTCAGCATACAGGATTACGTCGGGGGCGGGAGAAAGTAAATACATCAAACCCTACGGAATAAACTCCGCTGGTGATTGGCGCATGAAAGGCCAGTTGTTTAGTATGTGTCAGAATGTTCGTCATGTTTACAAACAAGTTGTAAATTGAGAACAAATGTATAATAATAATTCGTTTTTTTTCATAAAATTTTTTTCATAAAATATCTTGTATGGAAACTGAAAATCTACCACTATCCGAACAGCCGTTAGAACAACAACCCCGGAAAAAGAAATTATCCAGGCTCAAAAAAGTTGCCAGGATATTAATGGTATTGCTGTTGCTGGGTTTAATTGCACTCATCTATTTCAGATTCTTTTTTGTTTTTGGCGACGGGGTAAAAAGCGGCCAGTTGAACTATGCAGTTAAAAAAGGGAATATTTTTAAAACCTATGAAGGAAAACTGATACAGGAAGGATACCGCAGCAAGACAGCAGGCACCATTCAGTCTTACGAGTTTGAATTCTCTGTCAAAAGCAAAAAAATTTACGACATATTATCTGCGAACAGCGGGAAAAAATTTGATCTCCACTATCGGGAATATCACGGGGCGATTCCATGGAGGGGAAACACCAAATACATAGTGGACAGTATTATTTCAATGAAGGAGTAACAGAAATTATCCTGCAAGTAATAAGAAGATAGCCGGTCGTTTATGAATGTCTGGTTTTTGTTTTTGCCACTCTGCAATGGGTTTTGTTTTTATCCATTCATCTTTACCAGTAATGTCGACGGCTATACAGAGTTTTGTTGTATTGTTGCAATTCTTTAGTAATGCTTCTATAAGCTGATTATTTCTGTACGGTGTTTCGATAAATATCTGAGTGCATTTTTTCTTTATTGATTCTGCTTCCAGGTCTTTAATGGTTTTTATTCGTTGGTGATTGTCTATTGGTAAATAACCAACAAATTGAAACTGCTGGCCATTCATACCGCTGGCCATCAATGCAAGTAGAATAGAGTTAGGCCCGACCAATGGTTTTACTTCCACATTCATTTCCTGGGCAATAGCAATTAATGTTTGTCCGGGGTCGGCCACACCGGGGCAGCCGGCTTCGCTGATGATGCCAATATTTTTTTCTTCTTTTATTTTTTGTTTGAATATTTCAGAAGAATTATCGGATATGACATGCCATTCATAATTATCAATTACAATTTCCTGCCCCGGCAGGCAGGCCCTCCAGACCTGTTTGAAATAGCGACGGGTAGTTCTTTCATTTTCTGCAAAAAATACCTGGCAGTTTTTTATCGCATCAATAACGTAGGATGGAATGGCATCTAAACCTTCTTCGGCCAATAGAGATGGTATAAGATAAACAGTTGCCATTATAGTTAACTGTTTTTTACTTTATGTACACTAAGTGTGGCGGCAATCACTGCGTAGGCAGGAGCCAGTACAATAACAATATGCATCATATAAAACAATAACCCGTTGCCGATAGCCAGGCCTTTGTGCCTCCCGGTAAAGGCGACACTTTGGGCAGGGGTAAAATTTATTCTAGCAAAACTGTAGTCAAGCATCGAGAAGCCGAAATAATAACATTCCATCAGCAGGGCGATAATGGGAGTAATCCAGCCGACTACAGGTATAAGTGATAAAAGTATCAATGAAAAAAGATAAACAGATTGCCAGCCGGCATTTCGCAGCGACAGTTTGATGTTACGGATACAATCTTTTTTAAGATCAGGCCAGTTAAACAAATGTTCTTTCCCTTCAATGATGGCCTCTGTTTTTTCACTCAGGTAGGCAAACACCGGAGAGCCGATGATAAGTATAAGATATTTAAATAGCGAAAAATAAAATAACACCAATACCAGCCGCAGCATCATACCTGTCATCACAAATAAAAAACTCAGCCATTCACTTCTTTCTTTCTGTAGCCATGTTTCAATGCTTAACTGCCGGCTTATCCAGGAAACCACCCCATCTGATGATTGCCAGAAAACCATCATGCCAAGAATAAACAGCATGGTATAGATAATGCCGGGAATAATTATCCATTTGAACAAACGGTGTTGTTGAATAAAGCGATGTGCTTCTCCCCATGACTGGACAGCTATGACAATTTCTTTGAGCAAAGCCTTAATTTGAGGGGTAAATATAGCGAAAGGGGCAGACGATAGAGAATAGATGACAGATAATAGTTTTTACAGTTACATAATTCATAAGTACTTTTTATATGCAGAAGTTAACAGGTAGTTTTTACAAAAGGAATAATGTATGTCAGGTGGCAAAAGAGCTATTGGGGAAAGTTTTGGTAAGCCGTTTTAATGGAATTATTACATCCGGCCGCATTGTAGAAGTGGAAGCCTACAATGGTATTATTGATAAAGCCTCTCATGCTTTTGGAGGCAGAAGAACGAATCGCAATGAAATTATGTATGCCAATGGGGGAGTGGCCTATGTTTATTTATGTTACGGCATTCATCATTTGTTTAATGTAATTACTAATAATAAAGAAACGCCTCATGCTATTCTTATCCGGGCTTTGGAGCCGGTAATAGGGATTGATGAAATGCTTCAACGGGTTGGTAAAACAAAACCCGATAGCTATCGGTTGGATAATACATTGACAAGAGGCCCCGGCAATTTATCAAAAGCATTAGGCATCTTTACTTTCCATAGTGGTACTTCATTGGGAAGTAAAGAACTGTTTATTGCCGACGATGGATTTGTTTTCCCTAAAAAGCAGATAGCCGTTTCACCCCGGATAGGAGTTGATTATGCAGGCAATGATGCTTTACTGCCTTACCGGTTTTATGTAAAAGGAAATCCTTTTGTAAGCGGGAAACCAAAATAGGTCGTATTTTCAGGTCAAATCTGACTGCTTGACAAAACAACAACTTAAATTCATTTCGCTGCTGGCGGGAATAGCTGTTTCGCTGCTTTTGTATTTTGTTAATCCATTCGGAGTGCCAACAACCGCTGCTAAAGTATTGGCCATCGCAGGATTGATGATTACCTGGTGGGTTACAGAGGCATTGCCGATGCCAGTGGTGGCATTGTTGCCATTGATTCTTTTCCCATTACTCAAGATTTCCAAATTAGAAGAAACGGCGGCTCCATATGCCAATCCCATCATTTTTTTATTCATGGGTGGTTTTATGCTGGGGCTCGCAATAGAAAAATGGAATTTGCACAAACGTATTGCCCTGAATATCGTTAGGATTACCGGAACAAGCGGCGACAGAATAGTGCTCGGTTTTATTCTGGCATCAGGATTGTTAAGTATGTGGCTTAGCAATACCGCCACTACCATGATGATGTTTCCTATTGCTCTATCGGTAATACATGTGATGAAAGAAAACAACAGGGGCGAGGGAAATATCAAAAACTTTTCACTCACTATTATGCTGGCTGTCGCTTATGCTTCCAACATCGGTGGCATTGCTACTATTATCGGCACACCACCCAATGTGGCTTATGTTGGCTATATCCAGAAAAAATATAATTATGATGTGGACTTTGTAAACTGGATGCTTATCTGTACACCGCTGGCTATTTTGCTGTTAGCGGCTTTATATTTGGTAATGGTAAAATGGCTTTTTCCTAACCGGATAAAATCTGATGATGGTACAAAGCAGCTGATACGAAATGAGATTCAACAGTTAGGCTCTTTATCTGTTGCTGAAAAAAGGGTAATGGTAATTTTTATCGCCACAGCTTTATTATGGATAACGAGAGGTATTATCAATGATGCGCAGAATTTATTTAAACTTGATGATACTATTATTGCTGTAATGTGTGCCGTAGCATTGTTTATTTGCCCATCGGGAAGTAAGGATGAAAACAATGACGCTTTATTGGAATGGGGCGATACCAGTAAAATGGCCTGGGGTATTTTGTTACTATTTGGAGGAGGTATTTGCCTGGCAGGGGCATTGGAAAAAGCAGGATTAATGCAGCAATTGGGTGGATGGCTTGCACAGTTTTCAGGAAATGGTTTCTTACTTGTATTTGTAATTGTTACTGTTTCGCTTTTCATCAGTGAGGTAATGAGTAATGTGGCGCAGGTAATTGTGTTTGCACCGGTCGTTTCATCATTGGCAGATGCAATAGGAATGAACCCACTCTTGCTTGGTATACCGATGACATTGGCTGCCAGCTGTGCAGGTATGATGCCGATGGGAACACCGCCCAATGCCATAGTGTTTGCCAGCGGTCATATCAAATTACGACAAATGACAAAGGCGGGGTTTGTAATGAATATAGTAGCTGTTATTCTCATTACTTTATTCTGCTGGTTCCTGCTTCCGCTATTGATGAAGCTGTGATCCTTCAGGATAAAATATAAAATCCGAAAATTTTACAATAGTTGTTTAAAAGAAAAGTATCACAAAATGGCTTACCTCACCTCCTGCATCTCCACCAGTTTTCTGTAAAAACCATTCTGAGCTAATAATTCATCATGATTTCCCCTTTCAACAATCTTTCCTTTTTGCAGTACGATTATTTCATCGGCATGACGTATGGTGGAGAGGCGATGCGCAATAACAATACTGGTTCTGTTCTGCATCATATTATTGATAGCATCTTGTACTAATCGTTCACTTTCAGTATCAAGAGAAGAGGTGGCTTCATCTAAAATAAGTATCGGTGGATTTTTCAGTACTGCCCTCGCAATAGTTAATCGTTGTCTTTCGCCACCACTGAGTTTGCTGCCCCGGTCACCGATATTACTTTTATATCCGCCATCTTTTTTAATAATAAAATCATGGGCATTGGCAATTTTTGCTGCTTCAATTATTTGCTCATCGGTGGCACCTTGAAAACCTAATGCAATATTATTGGCAATGGTATCATTAAACAGTATTGGTTCCTGTGTCACAATACTCATCAGGCTGCGAACAGAATGCAAGGAATAATCTTTAATGTTTACTCCGTCAATTAATACTTCACCACCTGTTACATCATGAAATCTTGGTATTAGGTCAGCCAATGTAGATTTGCCAGCCCCGGATGAACCAACAAGGGCAATTGTTTTTCCTTTGGCAACTGAAAAATTAATATTATCGAGAATCACTGCATCATCATACGCAAATCTCACATTACGAAATTCTATTGTAGCCGTAAAATCATGCAGTTGTTTTCCGTTGGGGTTGTCATCCACCGTAATCGGTGTTTTTAATATTTCTTCTATCCGGTTAATAGCCGCAGCACCTTTCCGCATATTGCTGAAAGAAGTGGACAGAGATTTTGCCGGGTTGATAATATTATAAAAAATGCCGAGGAAACCGAGGAAAGCGGATGCTTCGAGCAATTGGTTCTGCAATACTAATCTTCCGCCATAATATAATACAGCAGTAAATAGAATTACTCCCAGCACTTCTGAAAGAGGTGACGCAAGATCTCTGCGGTAGGAAATATTATTTTTTGCTGCAAGTAATTCCTGATTGGTTTTGAAAAATTTACTGCGCAAAAGTTTTTCAATGTTGAATGCTTTTATTACCCGCAGACCGCTTAGTGTTTCGTCAATAGTAGAAAGTGTTTCGCCGTATTTGTGGGCAACTTCCTGCGAATGTTTTTTTAATGACCGGGTAATGCGGCCTATAACTAATCCAAGCACCGGTATCAGTATTAGTATAAATAAGGTGAGTTGTGTACTGATAAAAAATAATACAGTAAGGGTAACAATGATTGTTAAAGGGTCTCTTATCCAGCCTTCTAATGTTCCAACCACTGAACTTTCCACTTCGCCTACATCATTGGTCATGCGGCTCATCAGGTCGCCTTTTCTTTTCTCATTAAAAAAACCAATAGGCAGTCGCAGCACTTTGTCGTATAAATCCTCCCGGAGCTGGTTAACTATCCTGTTTTTAAGAGGGTTAAGAATATAATAGGAGAGGTAAAGAAAAATATTTTTTAAGATGATAAAACTGACCATCAGCAGGCAGATAATGCCCAAGGTGGTTGCTTTACCTTTTGTTTGAACAGAATTATTCAAAAAGTCATTAACGTATTGAATAAAGGCATTACTACTGGAAGTAGTGATGCCGGTTTTGCCCCCCAGAAAAATAAGTTGCAAAAAGGGCATCAGCATGCCAATGGATACAATCGAAAAAAGGATACTTAATAAAGTAAACAGGAAGTATATAAAAATCTTCCCTTTGTAAGCCCTGAGGTAGTCAAAAATCCTGGAGTACTGCTTCATTGAAAATGCTTCTGCTGCAAAGCAGCAAAGTAACTAATTTTACAGTGTCCGCCATCGCCTCGTTTCAAACGAGACGACGGCGGATAGCAAATAATGACATTATTATGGAAGAAGGTAAGCGACAGAAACAAATAGCCGGGCTGCTCAACGAAGAGATGAATATCATTTTTCAGCGGCTGGGGTTGAGCATGATTGATGGTGGTATGGTATCCATTTCATCGGTAAAAGTGACACCTGATCTGCTGGAGGCGAGGTTTTACCTGAGTTTTTTCCAGGTAAAGGATGTAAAAGCAGCTTTAGGAAAAATTGCAGACCGGCACCATGAAATAAAAAAGGAATTAGCCGCCAAAGTCCGGCACCAGCTTCGCAGCATTCCGGTGCTTAGGTTTTACCAGGATGACACCTTGGATCATGTGTTTAAAATGGAAGAACTATTTAAAAAGATTGAAGAAGATAAAAAGGATAAAAGCGAATAGATAAAAACTAATAGCTCTTCAAAGAGCAAGGTTATCTTATGGGGCTCACAACGTTTATCTTTTCACTGTTATCTATTATCTAATTTTCAAACCTCAAACTTGCATTTCCTTTTTGCCTGGCGATATTTTAAAGCAAAAAAATCCACCAATGTTATTAATATCATTGCATGGATAAGTATTGTGGCAATTATTATTGGTACTACCGCTTTAATTTTGGTGCTGAGTGTTTTCAATGGCTTTGAAGGACTCGTCAAATCCTTATATTCTTCTTTTTATACAGATCTAAGGATTTCTCCTGCTTCAGGAAAAATAATCACCATTACCCCGGAACAATTACAAAAACTTAAGGGTCTTAGCGGTATCAAAAATTATTCACTGGTGGTGGAGGAAAAAGCATTGGTGAAAAACGGCGATTATCAATCTGTTATTTATTTAAAAGGAGTAGATGAAAATTACCGGTATGTTTCAGGTGTTGCAGATAACCTGGTAAACGGCGAATACGATTTGGGAAGTAAGGAAGTACCGAAACTGATACTTGGTGCAGGGGTAGAGGGGGCATTAGGCATACAGGCCGACAGAAATATTTTTACCTTAAAAATTCACCTGCCCCGCAAAACTGATACGGAACAGTTTGATGAACTGAATGGAATCAGTAATGATACTATCCGTTCCTCAGCAGCGTTTCGCATTCAACAGGATTTTGATAATAAATATGGTATTACCAATATCGGGTTTGTAAAAAAATCACTCAGGCTTGGGGAGAATGACTATACGGCTGTAGAAATTGCATTAAAAGACCCTGCAACAACGAACGAAATAAAAAAAGCACTAAAGCCAATATTTGGAGATGCATACCTGGTGCAGAACAAGTACGAACAGAACAGGAGCTTATATGCGGTGATGAATATGGAGAGATGGGTTATTTATGGAGTACTCTGCCTGATATTGGTAGTTGCGGCTTTTAATATGATTGGCGCATTAACGATGCTGGTATTGGAAAAACAAAAAGACATCAGTGTTCTTCATGCACTTGGCGGCAATAAAAAATTTATCCAACGTATTTTTTTGTGTGAGGGAATGTTGCTGGCTTTGCTCGGCGGCGGTATAGGAATGTTGCTAGCACTACTAATTGCGTGGCTGCAAATGCAATTTCATTTAATACCATTAGCAGGCGGCTCGTTCTTAATTGACTACTTCCCGGTCAAACTTCGATTGATGGATTTTCTGCTGGTAGGAGCTACAGTTTTTGTCATTGCATTAATTGCTTCCTGGCTGCCATCCAGAAAAGCGGCGGCACAGGAATTTTCGTTGAGAAGTGAATAATACCCTTTTAGAGGACAGAAGGTTAATAGTCCCCCATGGTTTCCGGCAACTGCGCCAATGCTTTAGCCAATTGCTCATCATTTGGGGCTATACCATGCCATTCATGAGTTCCTTCCATAAAGTCAACCCCTTTTCCCATAGTAGTGTGCATCATTATTCCAATAGGTTTGCCCAGCCCGGTTAATGATTTTGCTTTTTCAAGTCCTGCCACCACATCATCCATATCATTGCCATTCATTTCAAGGGTGGTCCAGCCAAAAGCTTCAAATTTTTGACGGATATTTCCCAGGTTCATCACTTTATCAGTCGGACCATCAATTTGCTGACCGTTCCAGTCAATAGTAGAAATAAGATTATCCACTTTATGATGCGCTGCAAACATTAAGGCTTCCCAAATTTGTCCTTCATCCAGTTCGCCATCGCCATGAAGGGAAAAAACAAGGTTTTTTTCTCCGTTTAATTTTTTAGCTAAAGCTGCCCCAAGAGCTACACTCATTCCTTGGCCAAGTGACCCCGAAGCTATTCGTACACCGGGTAAATGCTCATGGGTGGCGGGATGTCCCTGTAACCTTGAATTTATTTTACGAAAAGTCGCCAGTTCTTTTATATCAAAATAGCCGGAACGGGCCAATACTGAATAAAACAGTGGTGATATATGGCCATTGGATAGGAAAAATACGTCTTCACCCCTGGCATCCATGTCAAATGCAGGGTCATGGTTCATTATTTTAAAGTATAACGCCGTTAAAAAATCGGCACAACCTAATGAACCACCGGGGTGGCCACTGCTGGCACCATGCACCATTCTTACTATGTCACGTCGTACTTGTGAAGCTATTACGGTTAGTTCTGCCATAAAAAATTGGTTCTTTTTAAACTTTTTGTATCTTGTCAGCCTAAATAAGGGTTTCGCTGCAAAAGTGCAATCTTTTTGAATACAAAACTTCTCCGGATTAATCAATCTGGAAACAAATCCAACTCATCCTGTGGTTTACTGAAAATTAATTTACTATACCCTAAATTATGTATATAATAAAAAGAAAACTAAAGGGGCTAACGCCTATTTTTGTACCATCTTAAAAGCTGCTTAGATGCTTGACGTTTTATTAACTGCTTCCGTTTCATTTATCATCACCTTTCTGGCTATTCCGGTGGTATTGCAAATAGCTGAGAAGAAAAAACTGTATGATATTCCGGATGAACGTAAAGTTCATACCCGATTGGTGGCTTCTTTAGGCGGCGTTGGTATTTTCGGGGGTTTTATTTTAGCTTCACTTTTGTCCATCCAGGGACAGTTCAATTACGAATTTCAATACTTTTTTGCTGCAGCGATAGTCATTTTCTTTTTGGGTCTTAAAGATGACCTGATGATTTTATCAGCCACCAAGAAGTTTATCGGGCAGATAATTGCAGCTTCTATCCTGATTCATCTGGGCGGCATCCGGTTAGACAGCATGTATGGCCTGTTTGGAATTGAGCAGGTATCTGAAGGGTTTGGTCTTGCCTTATCTTATCTTACTATTATTGTCGTTATAAATTCATTTAACCTGATTGATGGGGTAGATGGCCTTGCAGCCAGTCTGGGTATTCTCAGCATGCTGGTTTTCGGCTCTTACTTTTTCGCAGTCAATATGCAGGCATATTCTTTACTATCATTTGCCATGGCAGGCAGTCTTGTAGCTTTTATGATATTTAATCATCACCCTGCTAAAATATTTATGGGTGATTCGGGTTCGTTGATGATCGGACTTGTTAATGCCATTCTTGTTATCAAGTTTATTAATGTGGCACATGAGCCCACTGTTGCCATACCGATTACTGCATCTGTTGCTATCGGGTTTTCTGTACTTATTGTGCCTTTGCTTGATACGCTGCGGGTATTCAGTATCCGTATTTTAAACGGTACATCACCTTTTACGCCTGACCGTAACCATGTCCACCATTTATTATTAGACAGGGGATTGGGCCATGCAGCTGTTACGCTTACTTGTGTAGGTATTAATGTTGGATTTATATTGCTGGCATGGTTTGGAAGATTCCTTGGTACAACTTTAGTGTTGTCAATTATGCTGACCCTTGCTTTTTCGGGACTTGGGTTCTTATATTATTACCGCCGCCGCCGTACTATGGTTATTGCCAAAAGGATGGATGGAGCGACAGAGTTAAAAACCTCATCCAAAGTGGTAAAATTGACAAAAGAGGCACGGGCCGCTCAAAAAAATTAATTTCCTTGCAACTTGTTAATAGCCCCGGTAATAATCGGGGCATTTTTTTTGAATAGAGGTGTTTCAGTAGATTTGCCGTTCAATTAACCGGGAACTGCCGTGGTTTGGTTTGAAATAAAAAAAATATTATGTCAGAAGAGATTCAATCAATTATTGCAGTGGCCGATGACCACATGAGTAAAGCAATCAATCACCTGGAAGCTGAATTGGTCAAAATTAGAGCTGGAAAAGCTAATCCCCAGATGCTGGATGGCATACAGGTAGATTATTATGGCTCCTCTATGCCTATAAATCAGGTGGCAAACATAAGTGCTATGGATGCCCGCACACTCAGTATTCAACCCTGGGAAAAGAATATGCTCCAGCCTATTGAAAGAGCCATCATTGCTGCCAATATTGGCATTAACCCACAGAACGATGGCAGTTTTATCCGTCTGTTCCTGCCTCCCCTAACAGAGGAAAGAAGAAAAGAGATGGTAAAAAGATGCCAGGGCGAAGGAGAACATTCAAAAGTGGCTATCCGTTCTATCCGGAGAGATGCTATCGAGCATATTAAAAAAATGGAAAAAAACGGATTAAGTGAAGATGCGGCAAAAGATGCGGAAGCCGAAGTGCAGCAAGTAACTGACAAGTACACGGCTGCTGTTGAAAAGCACCTTACATCAAAAGAAAAAGAGATTATGTCTGTATAGGATCCGCAAACTATTTTCTGAAGAGCAACATCAAACGGTGTTGCTTTCTTTTTTATCGGGCCTGTTGGCAAGATAAACTCCGAGCAGTATAATAGCCAGACAAAGTGGTTTAACCCAGGTTATTTTTTCTCCGTCAATAAATCCCCAAAACAAAGCAATGAAGGGAATACCGTAAGTAACCAGGGAGGCAAATAAAATTCCGGCTCTCTGCACCAGGATGTAAAATAATGCAGTTGCAATAGCACTTCCTCCAATACCAAGAGCTATGGAAGTCCAAACAGAATTTTGGACAGTTACATCATTAAAATTAATTTGATGGAACCCCTGTTGCCAGAGAACGATGCCTGCTGGAATGGTCATAAAAGCCAGCGAAACGGTAGCATTATGAATTGGATTTATCCCTTTTAAATAATGGCCTACTATATTTACATTGATACCATATAGAAAAGTGGCCAGCACAATCAGCAACGTATAGCTAAGGTTATTAAAGCTCATCCCCTTTTTTTCTAATAGCAGCGGCAATACAATAAGCAATACTAATCCCAGGAAACCTGTCAACACCCCGGCAATTTTTTGTGGTTTGATTTTATCCTTAAAAAAGAAAATGCCGATGACCACCACACAAATCGGCGTAAGAGAATTAAGAATGCCCGCCAGAGAACTATCAAGTTTGGTAATGGCTTCTGCAAAAAGGAAAGCAGGCAGTAAATTTCCAAATACAGCACTGAGAATAACCAGGCCCAGTTTGTTTTTCGGAATTTTTGAAAAATGAAAAAAAGCAAACGGAACAAACACTAACCCGGCAGAAAAAATACGGAGTCCTGCTATCTGGGCTGCTGATAAGCCTTGCTGACTGTCATGCATCAGTTTAAAAGAACTACCCCAGATGATACAAAGAATGATGAAAATAGCCCAGCTAATAAACTTATTACTCATATAAAGGGGCAAAGTTCTTAAAATGAGATCAGACAATCCTTTTTTTTATTGCCAATTTGCCAGATTGGTTGAAGTAGTATATTGCGTCATCATTCTTTTAATTAATAATTTATGAGCCAGATTAAATTAAGCGAAATTTCTGCCAGGGCACCAAAGGACCTCGACAAAGCAGAAACCAAAAAGAAGACAGCATTAATATTGGAAGAGCTGGATGAATTGCAAAATCTTTTGTTTGCTGAAGGCAAGCATTGTGTACTGGTGGTGATACAGGGAATGGATGGCAGCGGAAAAGATGGAGTGATCAGAAATGTGCTCGGCAATATGAATCCCCAGGGGGTAACGGTGCAGTCATACAAAGCACCCACAGCCGAAGAACTATCACATGATTTTTTATGGCGCATACATCAGCATGCCCCGGCAAAAGGAATGATACAGGTGTTCAACCGGTCGCATTATGAGGATATACTTGTTACAAGAGTACATAAATGGTGTGATGATGAAACCGCTACCAAAAGAATGAATGCTATTAATGATTTTGAAAAATTGCTCCAGGAACATAATCATACACATATCCTCAAATTTTACCTGCATATTTCGCCGGAAGAGCAGCAGGGACGACTGAATGAAAGAATGAAGGACCCGGCCAAAATGTGGAAGTACAACGAAAAAGATTTTGAAGAAGCCAGGCTCTGGGATATTTATATGCAGATGTATGAGGATTGTTTTAATAACTGTAATAACCCGGCATGGATAATAGTGCCTGCTGACCAGAATTGGTACAAGGAAAATATTATTGCTTCGCAATTACATGCTTTGCTTAAAAGCCTTGATATGCAATTTCCCGGCATGAAGAAATGATGCGTTTACAGATACAAAATGCCGGTTCATCGAAAAAAAACAGCATAGCTGGCAAAACCATTATTTTCACTTTTATTATTAGTACACTAAAGTCAGTTTTATGGAAATGTTTAAAGAATTTAAAGAGTTTGCCATGAGAGGCAACATAGTTGACCTGGCGGTAGCAGTAATTATCGGAAGTGCCTTTGGTAAAGTAATTGAAGGGTTGGTAGATGGCATCATCATGCCTATTGTGAGCATGGTAGTTGGTAAACCCGATTTCTCTTATCTCAGTTGTTCTGTCAACGGCACTATTTTTCCCTACGGAAAATTTATACAGTCGATAATAATGTTCCTGCTTATTGCTTTTGCTTTGTTTCTGGTAGTAAAAGCGGTAAACAAGGCTAACAAAAAGAAAGAAGAAGCCCCGGCTCCGGCTGCTACTGCCGAAGATATCATCCTGCTCCGTGAGATCAGGGATGCTTTGAAGAAATAATTTGGGGAAAACGGGAGTATTTTCCATCATTTCGTTTCCCTTACTTTTGTAAAGTCCTGTTTCAATAGCAGGACTTTATTTTTTTTTTATCAATCGTTTCAGTGAATAATATATCGTACCAGATAAAATTGCCCCAGTTTGAAGGTCCTTTTGACCTGCTTCTTTTCTTTATTGAAAGAGATGAACTGGATATTTATAATATCCCTATCACCGGTATTATTAACGACTTTCTTGAATACATTCACAAAAGTGAAGAACTCAATATTGAATTGAGCAGCGAGTTCATCCTGTTTATTTCTACATTGATGCGGGTAAAGGCCAAAATGCTGCTGCCAAGAAAAGAGCTGGATGCACAAGGCAATGAGATTGATCCCCGCCAGGAATTGATCAATAAAATTCTGGAGTACAAACGATTCAAAGAAGTTTCTGCACAAATGGCTGAGATGGAAGCCTTGCGGATGATGATGGTAAAGAGAGGAAATATTCAGAAAGAATTATCACAGATTGGAGAGGAAGACAGTGAGGGCACAGAAATACAAAACATCACTTTGTTCAAATTGATGCGGGCCTTCGAAAGAGCCATGCAGAAATACAGCGACCGCCTCAATAAACCGGTGCATACAGTGGTGCAGTATGATTATACCATGGAGGCCAGCCGTGACCAGATGCTGACGCAGGCTAGAGAACAACGAAATATATCATTCGAAAAGATATTTGATAGATGTGAGAACCGGGTTCATGCTATTTTCCTGTTTCTTTCGCTGCTGGAACTGGTGCAGCAGAAATTTTTAAAAATAGTAATCGGCGAAGGAAAGAATAACTTCATCATTGAATACAATGAGCCGGAGAACCGACTGGCCGACCTGGAAGAAATTAATCAACCACAATAAAAACTATAACAATGAAAAGATCAGCAACTGCACAATGGAAAGGAACCGGTAAAGAAGGAACTGGTAAACTAACCACACAATCAGGGGTGATAAAAAATAAGAAATATGATTTCAGAAGCCGTTTTGATGACGGCACATTTACAAACCCTGAAGAACTGGTAGCCGCTGCACATGCCGGCTGCTTTTCAATGAAGCTGAGTTTTGTGTTAGGAGCTGCCGGATTTACTCCAAGGAAAATTGAAACAACCTGCTCTATCACTTTAGAGAACGGAGCTATTACTGAAAGTCACCTGGTAGTGAAAGCAAAAGTGCCAAGAATGAAAGCAGACAAGTTTGCAGAGTGTGCTACGGAAGCAAAAGAGAATTGCCCGATCAGCAAATTGCTGAATACCACTATTACAATGGAAGCGTCATTGGACTAAAAGTTCATTGTCTGATAAAGGGCATCTCTAAAAACTAATCCCTCCAAGATTTCTCCACTCAAATAGAGTTTCTTTTGGTTTAATCTTGGAGGGTTTTTAGAGATTCCCTAAAGTAAAAGCCATCCGCCTCAGGCGGATGGCTTTTTGCATTAAAATCAGTTGGTTTGGCTAAATGCTTACTTTCTTTTTTGAATTTTCGGCTTAATGGTAAATGGACTTTAATCAGAAAAAAATTATAAGAACTAATTAAGTGACATTAAATTGATACTGTAAATCTAAGTTGGGTAATGCCCGTGTTTTTTTATATTTTCAGCAATTATTTGGTTTATAAAAGGTGTCAAATTGTTCATTTCTTATGTAAAATATTGATAATAAGTGTTATATATTTTGTATTCGCAGGTAATATTTGGTAATGAAAAGAGTATGAGTGTGCAAAAGTTCATTAAAAAATGCTTTGACAGCCTTCATTAATAAGAAAGAATATGAACACAGCATCGCCCGGTTTATGGCATTTAATACGGAGCATGAACCGCAATGAAAAACTTTTTTTCAAAAAGAAAGGTGCCGGCAGTATTAAAACCTCCCTGTATATAAAACTTTTTGATGCCATAACAACACAAAAAAAATATGACGAAGAAACCCTTCTAAAAAAACTTGCCCCTTTTATCACAAAAAAGAACATTGCTTTTCAAAAACATTACCTGCATAATCAATTGAACGAATGCCTGATTGAATACAATAACAGGAACAATGCAGAGCAGGGCATTTACAAAAGCATACAGTTAATAAGAATTAACCGCCAAAAGGGATTACTGGCCGAAGCATTGGCATTGTGGGAAAAGACGATGAAGAAGGCAAGAAAGATTGAATTGTTTTCAATGAGCCAGTTATTAAAAAAGGAGTTTGAAAAAATGGTACTCTTTAGCAATGTGCAGGTAAAGTATGATGACTTGCATAAATTATTCAAGTCAAACATTATGACATACGATGAGTATGCAGATATGATAACCCTCCGGGATATGTATGCAGAAATATTAATGTTGAAACGAAAAGCCCATTTTGATTTTGATGAAGTGCTTAAAAACGAGATACAGGAATTATTGCGGACAGTAAAAAACAAAAAGCAAGGTCTGAATAGCCGGTCCTTCTGGTACAGGCATTACACCCGGATGTGCCATGCTACACTGCACTATTTATCTTACGATACAGAAGCTGCTCTTCCTTTTATAAGGGAGGCTGTTAAGGATTGGTGGGAACATAAAAGTTTTATTGAAACTGATACAGAGCACTACATTGAACTGTTATACATGGTGAACTACGTAGGTGTTGTGCAAGGGGCTTATGAGTATGTAGAACATATTTTTAATGATAAAGTAAACGGAAAGATAGGAGATGAAATGCAGCAGGCACATTTTGAAGCAATAAAATACCTGGCTCTGAATAAAGTCTACAATAAAACGGCGAGATATGGCGAAGTAGCAAAGCTGGTAGCAAACATGAAAACAAAATACACCAAATGGGAACCGCTGCTAAGTGCAGAAATGAACAGAACGGTCTGCTTTTCACTTGGTATTGCCTGTTTTGTACTTGATAATTATACAGAGTCGCTACAGTTTACTAAAAGAGGTGTTACCTATTTCAAAGATGGTACCCGGGAAGAGCAGTTTATTTTTGCCAATCTTTTTTTGTTGTTGATTTTGTACAACATGAACAACACCCGGTTGTTTGACGCACAATACAAGTCCACCTATACTTATTTCTACAAAAAATCTCATCCCAAAAGCTCGCCGGGGCGGAATAAATTACATTCGTTTGAAAAAACATTAATGCATTGCTTTCATGATACTTTTTACCTGACTGCGTATAAAGAGAAAAGCAAGTTGTTTCAAAAAGCTATTGATGAATTAGACTCCAGCGGCGACAGCGAAGTACAAAAGCAAACGCTTAATATTTTTAATTTTCACGGCTGGCTGCTGAGCCAGGTACAACGTATCTCTTATAAAGAATATGTACAACGAAAATATTTAAAGGAAGCAGGCCCTGCAAAAGAATCATTGGCTTCATTATAATAGATGAAGCATTGGGAAACCCTATTCATAAATCCAGAGCAGTAGTGGTTTCTTAGAGTTATTGATAATAGGTTTCAACAGATGCAGCATGGCTGGTGAAACTGTTGGACATCCGTTACTCTGGCAAATTTCTTCCGCCACCTCTGTTTGCGGGATGCAACTATGAGAGTGAAGCACCACTGTTCTTTCAAAGGCATTATTATTACTGCTATCGAGCCCATGCAATTTGTAGGAAAAACCAAATTTGCCGGTGTAAGGGCTGCCGATTTTGTACTTTCCCAGCGACGTACAACCGCTTCCCACCACATTGCTATATTTTCTGCCCTCCAGCCAGTATTCAAAACAATTGCCATGCGCCACAAGCCCTGCTGCCTGTAGCGTATCTTTTTTAAAATCATAAATGAAGAAACGGTTTTGTCCTGAAGCAAGGCTCATGTCAATAAGGAAACAGATGTTTTCATTGTAGCCTTTTTGTCTTGCAAACAATTTAGCAGCCGTGGCTTTTTGTTCCAGTTTTTCTATGGTCTTGTTGGATACCGGAACGGAGACTTCTTTTTTAGGTGCATGCAGTGCTATTGTTTTTTTCCAGGCGTTAGTTTGAGAAAACCAACCAAGGGCAACGATAGCAAGACCTGAAAGCAACAGGAGGCCGACAATTTTCATGTAACTGCGTTTGAGTTTTGGGGAGATGCTTACTCAACGGGAATCCATACAACTAATTTTTTCAAAGCCGTTAAAGGTTTCTGAAAGCTGATTAAAATCGCCAGCCCGTATAGATCTGTACCACATTATTCTTTGCATCAACCCTGGGAATGAAATTAGGCCAGCTACCGCCTAGCGGAGCTTCCTGATTTGCATTATTGAGGCTTACATTAATTCTTGCGCCGATAAACAAACCCATAAATGGAAAAATTTCTGCACCGCCTACTACTC
>Ga0335394_10002023_pt1 | contig 22695 bp, 20 predicted proteins | sample MAT03_FD_205741 | JGI IMG/M metagenome (GOLD analysis project Ga0335394, IMG submission 205741) | Freshwater microbial communities from Lake Fryxell liftoff mats and glacier meltwater in Antarctica - MAT-03 (spades assembly) (version 2) ...
GAGATAGAGCGACTCGTCCCAGTCGATCACGCTCGGGACCAGCAGCGGGAGCCGCAACACCACGGCGGTCGCCACCAGCGCGACGAACAGCGCCAGCCTCCGCGGCGGCGTCGACAGGTCGCTGCGTGGGCTCATGGGGCGGCGAAGACCCCGCTGCCGAAGTCGATCTGCACGTCGATGCACCACACGCTGAGGCTGTTGAGGTCGTCGAGGCTGCGCTCGGGCGGCAGCGTGATGACCACGGTCTCGTCGACGTAGCCGCCCGGCTTGACGAGGTCGTCCGAGATCGCGAAGCCGCCGGCGTAGTCCTCGTCGAGGGCGCCGTAGAAGCGGACGTCGAGGCCGGCGCCGTCGTAGGCGAACGCGCTCACGACGATCGTGCAGTCGTCGACGATCTCGGCGGTGCCGGCGACACCGTGGGAATTCTCGACGAGCTCGGCGCGCCAGCCGACCCGCGCGTGGGTCGCGGCGCAGCCCGACACCCCGGTGGTGGTCGGGTCATCGGTGGTGCTGCCGGGGTCATCGGAGGTGCTACCCGGGTCATCGGAGGTGCTACCTGATTCGCCGGACGAGGTCGTCGCGGCGTCGCTGCTGCTGCCGGTTTCGGGGTCGGCGCAGGCGGGGAGGGGCGCGAGCAGCACGAGCAGCGCGCCGAGGAAGATCTTGGGGTGACGTTGGGACATGGCGAACTTGAACCTCGTGGCGGACAACCGGTGAGTCAGCGCCGCCACCAGGCGCTGAGGATGGTGAGCGTGAAGCGCAGCGCGTAGGCGGCGGACGTCCCCTTCTTGCTCTCGCCCTGGTGGCGCGGGACGATCGTGATCGGGACCTCGACGATGGTGAGCCCGCGACGCGCGGCCTCGAGGATGAGCTCGGCGGTGTGGTGCCGGTCCTGGCGCAGGCGGAGCGCGGCGAGGCGCGCGATGGCGATGCCTCGCAGCCCGCTCGCGCAGTCGGTGATCTTCTGGCCGGTGAGGAAGCTGAGCAGCGCGGAGAACACCCGGACGCCGAGGCTGCGCAGGCGCGAGCCGCCGACCGAGGCGCCGAGGCGCCGACTGCCGACGACGAGGTCGGCCGCGCCGAGGATGAGCGGGGCGAGCACGGCCGGGAGGTCGGCGAAGCGGTGCTGTCCGTCGGCGTCGAGGGTGATGACCTCGCGCGCGCCGAGCCGCTGCGCCGCCGCGAAGCCGACCTTCAAGGCGAAGCCGCCGCCGCGGTTACGCGGGCTGCGGATCGCCCACCCGCCGTGGGCGCGGACCACCGCGGCGGTGTCGTCGGTCGAGCCGTCATCGACGACGATCAGGTGGGTCGCGCGGCCGAGGATCTGCGTCGGTCGCCCCGGGAGCAGCGCGCGCAGGTTAATCGCCTCGTCGTAGGCCGGCATGACCAGCAACAGCTCGACCGGGCCGCGCATGCTCTCCGGGAGGTCGGCGAGGGCGCGGTCGACCAGGCTCTCGGCCACCTGCGCGTCGAGCTCCTGACGCAGCATGGACACGCGGTCGGCGAGCACGAGCACGGCGAGGAACAGCGCGAGCACCACGAAGCTCAGCAGCGAGGTGATGCGCGCCAACTCGCCGGTGAAGCCGGTCAAGCGCGCGAGCCCGTCGACGAGCGCAGGCGCCAGCGCCACGGCCAGCAGCGCGAGCAGAGCGAGCAGCGCGAGCGCCTCGCCGCGCCCGAGCATGGACCTGCGTCGCAGCAGCAGCGCGGCCAGGCCGGCGACCGCGAGCGCGGCCCCGATGATGCGCAGCCACGGCAGCGTCATCGGCCCGCCTCCGGTCCAGCAACCTCCGCGCCCTGTCCCGTGACTGTCGCCATGGGTCACGCGGGGCGGGCACGAAAGGCGCGGCTGACCTGCGCCAGCGCGCCGAAGGGGCGGCGGTGGTATGTGCGGGGCTCGCCCGCCACGAAGGAGCGACCGACGTCGAGGTCGAAGCCGGGCCCGTAGAGGTGCAACGATATCGTCTGCGGGCCGCCGGCGGGGGTGGCGACGCGGTGCCAGTCGGAGGCCGGCGGGCAGAAGCACTGGCTGCCGCCGGGCCCGAGCCGGCTGGCGCGCTGCGGACGAACAGCGGCGCCGACGAGCTCGTGATCGACGACGATCAGCTCGCCGCGTAGCACCCAGAAGATGCCCCACGTGTCGTGCGCGTGGACCTCACCGTGATAGCCAGGCGAGAACACGTCGAGTTGCAGGTTGTAGCGGCTCGCGGGATCGGCGTGTACGAGGTATCGACCCCACGGCGCCGGCTCGTCGGCGTCGCACACCGTCGCCAGCGCGTGCGAGGTGAGGTCATGCATCAGCGCCGCGACGTCGTCGATCGTCCGCGCGACGGTGGTGTCGGCCGCCGCGTCCATGGCCTTGAGGAGTGACTGCCACATGCGTGTCGTGTGTCCGTGGTGGGGCGAGGTGGCGGTCATGGTCGCTCCGCGAGGGCGTCGGCGATGCTGTCGAGCGCGCCGCCCAAACGCGCGGGCGACTCGTACCACGGCACGCACGCGCGCAGCACGGCCAGGCGTGCGCCGGTCGGCCGCGTCGACTTGATGCACTTGAGGTGGACCCCGCGGCGATCGAGCGACGCGTACGCGGGATAGGGATCGCGGTCCGGGAAGTGGATGTGCACGGCGCCCACGAGGCGCTCCGTAGCCGGCGCGTCGGTGAGCTCGCCGGTGCCCGGGTCGATGAATGCATGCGCGACGCCGCGGTCGCGCAGGCGTGCGTGCAGATCCGCCGCGAACCACCCCGCGAGCGCGGCGCTGCGAGCCCGCACGGCCGCTGGTCCGAGGCGCAGGTGCAGCGCGAGCGCGGCGGCGAGGCCGGCGTAGACCGAGAGGTCGTGCCCGCCGGTCCGATCGAACGCGGAACACGGAGCCTCGCCGTCGAGCGGCTCGCCGGCGGCCCCTGACGCGAGCTCGTCGCGGGCCCGCGGCGACATCCACAGCAGGCCGCAGCCGGGCGGTCCGAACAGCCACTTGTGACAGCTTGCGACCACGAGGTCGGCGCCCGCGAGCGCCGGCGCGACCAGGCCGAGCGCCTGCGCGGCGTCGACGATCGCCCACAGCTCGGGGACCACGCCGCGTGCGACCGCGATCTGGGGCTCCACCGGGATGTGCTGCCCGGTGGTGTAGGCGATCTGCGACAGGAACAGCGCGTGCGGACGGACCTCCGCGACGATCGTCGCGACGGCGTCGGGATCCGCGAGCACGTGATCGGGCAGGTAGTGCACCGCGACGCCCGGCATGTCGAGGAACCCCTGGAGGCCGCCCGCGTGCTCGTGGCCGCTGGTCAGCACGCGGATCGGGCCGGGCCCGAGGCGGGCGTGCAGCGCCAGCGTGACGCGGGTCATCGTCTCGCTGGTGCCGGCCGTCACGGCCACCGGCGCCGGACCCCACAGCTCGGCCACCAGAGCGCGCGCGCGCTGCAGGTCAGCGCGCCCGCGGGTGTACTGGCCGAGCGGCCAGGCCCGCAGCCCGTCGCGCCAGAAGCCGCGCTGCGCCGCCCGGACCGAGCGCGCGGTGGTCCCGAGCGTGCCGGCGTTGAGGTTGATGCGCGCGCCGGGGAACTCGCTCCGGCGCAGCGCCTCCCACTCGCCGGTGTCACTCGGCGGCGAGCAGGTCACCGTCAACGTCGGGGCTCCAGGCGATCCGCGGGAGGAACGCGGCGGGGTTGATGCGCGCGCGGTGCCGGGCCACCACGCTGACGAGGCGGGCGAGCGCCTCCGTGAACGGGCGCGGGCTCAGGTGGGCCGCGACGAAGTCGGCCCGGATCGTGTGGTCTGGCTTGCACGTGACGGCCTCGCCGCGTGGGTCGTGGCTGCGCGAGATCTCGGCGGTCAGGCCGTGGTCCACCGCGACCCGCTGCAGCGCCTCGGCGATCTCGTTGATCGAGAGGTCGCGCTCCGTGACGTTGTTGACGACCCGGTGTACGCCCCGTGCAGGCGGGGCGTCGCCGAGGTGGACGAGCGCGTCGACGGCGTCGTCGAGGCCCATGAGCCCGGTACGCTGGTGCCCTGAGCCGTAGATGGTCATCGGCTGACCGACGCAGAGCTGGGCGACGAAGCGATTGACGACGGTGCCGAACACCGCGTCGTAGTCGAGCCTGGTGTCGAGCTCGGGGGCGCTGGCGGTGGCCTGCGTGACCGCGCCGAAGGCGGTGCACTGCATGACGTCGGTGATGCGCAGGCCCCACTTGCGGCACGCGAGGGCGCTGTAGTTCGTGTCGTTGATCTTGCTGACGTGATAGATGTCGTCGGACTCGCGCGGGAAGGGCACCGGGCGGTCCGCGAGGCGCCCCGCGTGGGTCGGGACGAAGTACCCCTCCGGGATCTCGAGGCCGCACTGGGCGTACTCGCCGAAGGATCCGAGCTTGACCAGGTGGGTCTCCGGGGCGTGGTCACGCAGCGCCCACAGCAGGCGCATGTTGCCGACCTCGTTGTTGACGAGCGTGTGTACGGCGGCCTCGACCCCGCCCATCGAGTACGGCGCGCTGGCCTGCTGGGCCAGGTGATAGATGATCTCCGGGCGGCGCCGCGCGACCAGCTCGGCCAGCGCCGGGCTGGCGACGTCGAGGAGCTCGAACTCGAGGTTGCTGTGCCCCGAGAAGCGGCGGTACGCGGCGACCCGCGCGGCCAGCCCGGCGATCGGCGTGATGCTGTTGCCGCCGGCCTCCTCGACCAGCCGCCGCCGTTGAAAGTTGTCCACGATCACCACGCGCGCGTCGGGGCGGCGCAGCGCGAGCGTCAGCGCGAGCGGCCACCCGAGGTAACCGTCACCGCCCAGGACCATGATCAGCGCGGGTGTCATTTGAAGTTCGTGTAGACCCAGTCGTTGGCCTTGACCGCCGTGTGGCAGTCCGAGCAGTACGGCGCCATGCCATCGGCGCTGGTCGTCTCGCCCTTGGCGTTGAACGCGATCCAGTACCAGTCGCCGTGCTCCGGGTCGTAGCCGTCGCGCTTCCACATCACCGTGTGGCCCGTGGAGGTCTTGCCCTCCACCTCCGCGAACTGCTCCTTGACGAGGATCGTGCCGTCGGGGAACGTGCCCTTGAAGTCGGCGATCGCGGCGACCGCGACGTCGTTCATGTAGCTGCGCACGAAGTCGCCGTTGTGCTGGCCGCTCGGGTACAGCGCGTCGGTCGCGTTCGGGAAGCGGGCCCAGTCCTTGTAGGCGTCGCCGGCGATGGCGAGGTCGTAGGCCTCGCGCGACGGGCTCTCCTCCGAACAGGCGCAGAGGGTCAAGAGGACGGCCGCGAACGCGACCCGTGTAGTTACTGCATGCATCATGAGCTCCTGGTCGGCCCAACGACCCGCGCGACCGAGTGTTACGCGTGGCCTCGCGATCTGGACCGGTGCGAGTTGACAGGGGGATGAGAACGTCTAGTCTCATCCTAGAGAACGATCGGTCTCACCGTCAAGACGCGGATGCCAGGCAAACCACAGGTCGAGCCGACGATCGCACCCGCGGCAGTGGAGGGGGCGATGCGTCTGTTTTGGCAGCGCGGCTACTACGGCACGCCGATCGACGCCTTGATCGCGGAGGCCGGGCTCAACCGTTCGATGATCTACCGCAGGTTCAAGACCAAGCGAGACTTCTTCTGCGTGGTGCTGGAGCACTACCGGGACACGGTGTCGGCGCGAATGACCGCGCCCCTGCAGGTGCCGGACGCTGACCTCGCCGCGGTACGCGTCTTCTTCCGGCGACTGCGCACTCTCGCGCAGTCGGAGCAGAGCCGCATGGGCTGCCTCATGGTGATGACCGGCTCCGAGGTGTCGACGCGCGATCGCTCGATCGCCCGGATCGTCACCGAGTTTCTGGACTCGGTCCGCGCGCTGTTCGTCGCGGCGCTCGAGCGCGCCGGCGCCGAGGGGCAGCTTCACGAGCGCGTCGAGCCGGTCAAGCTCGCGGACTACCTGCTCGGCGCCCTGCTCGGGGTCCTGTCGCTCGCCCGGTCGCCGCTGCCGCGCGCGGCCGTCGTGAACTACGTCGACGAGGTGCTGGTTCAACTCGATGGCTTGACCCCGACGCGCCGCTGACCGATCAAGAGTCACGGATGCCGAGCTTCATCGCCCCGAGCAGGCTGGTGCGCGCCTCCGTGCAGGTGGTCGGGCTCGTCGTCCTCGGGGCCGTGCTGCTCCGCAAGGTCGAGTGGTCCGCGGTCGCGGCGAGCTACCACGGCGTCCCCGTGACCCTCGCCGCCGCGGCCGTGGTCGCCGTGCTCGCGGCGATGGGGCTGCGCCTGTGGAAGTGGCATATGCAGGTCCGCGCGATGGGGTTCACGGAGGTCGCCAGCGGCCAGGTCGCCCGCGGCTTCCTGCTCGGCGTGCTGCTCGGCGCCGTCACGCCGCTGCGCCTCGGCGAGCTCTATCGGGTCTCCGCCGCGACCGCGGGCGCCCCCGCGACGACCCGCGGGACGGCGGTCGCCGGGGTCGTGCTCGACAAGGGCTACGAGCTGTTCGTGGTCCTGCTGACGCTGGTGTTCGGCACCCTCCTCGTCGGCGCGCCCTGGTGGGCGTGCGCGGGCGCGGGCCTGTGTGCGGGCGCGGTCGGGTGGCTGGTGCTGGGTGAGGGCTCGGTGGGTGCCAGCGCGGGCGTCGTGGCGGGTGTGCGGGCCAGGTTCGCGGCCGCGAAGCAGTGCCTCGACGGCCCGCGACGGCGGCAATTGCTGGCCGCGACGCTCGCGGCGCACGCCCTCAACGTGGCCGCGGGGCTGATCCTGTGGCGCGCGTTCGGGCCGATGTCGGTCGGCGACTTCGTGGCCAGGATCCCGCTTATCACGCTCATCAATACGCTGCCGATCACGATCGGCGGCTTCGGGCTGCGCGAGCTGGCGGCGATCGAGCTGTTCGGTCCGGTCGGCTACCCCGCGGCCGCGGCCGCGATGGCGGCGGCCAGCCTGTTCTTCGCGGCGAACGTGCTGCCCGCGCTGGTGCTGCTGCCGTTCGCCGCGGCCGCGGCCTGGAGGCGACCATGACGACTCGATGCCCGATCTGCAGCTCGGACCGCGGACGCCCGCGCCATCGCGTGCGAGGATATACGATCCTCGCGTGCCCGCAGTGCACTGGCTGGTATCTCGAGGACCCGCAGACCGACGATACGCGGTATGCCAGCGGATACCTGCGTCGCGGCGACGCCGGCGGGGCGACCCACGGGTACTACGATTATGAGGCCGAGCGCGCCCTCCATCTGCGCAACTTTCGGCGCAACCTCGAGATCCTCGCGGAGTTCTCCGCGGGCGGCTCGCTGTGCGACGTCGGCTGCGCGTCCGGGCACTTCCTGCAGGCCGCGCGCGCGTCGGGCCGGTTCGACGCGATCGCCGGCGTCGACGCGTCGCCCGACGCGGTGGCGGCGGTGCGGGCCGAGCTCGGGTGCCCCGCAGTCGCCGGGCAGGTCGAGTCGATGCCGCCGCCGGGCCGTCACGACGTGCTGACGATGTGGGAGACGATCGAACACATCGCGCGCCCGGTCGAGGCGCTCGCGGCCCTGCGCGCGTGGCTGCGACCTGGCGGGCTGCTGGCGGTCGGCACCGGCGACAACGCCTCGCCGCTGGCGCGCGTCCTGGGCCGCCACTGGTGGTACCTCGTGCCGCCCGATCATTGTGTGTACTTTAACCGCCTCGCGCTGGCCACCGCGCTGGGCCGGGCCGGCTACCGCGTCCTCGGCTGGCGCCGGATCTGGACGCACCGGGTCTCCGGGGCCAACGCGGTGATGAAGGCGATGCGCAGCTTCGACGCGCCGCCGGCCCTCGCGCTCGCGCTGGCGGCGCGGTTCACCGGCCTGTCGCTGCCGATCTTGCATGGGACCACGATCGTGGCCATCGCGCGGCCGGCCTGACGCGGGCTTCGCTGGCACGGCAGACCGCGTGATGGATCTCGGCGAGGGCCCAAGGAGTTCTCGACGCAGCCTTGCCACCCTGAAGTGTGTGCGCACGATAGCGGGCTCACCAGGGGTCCAAACGCCGTGGCAGCCTTCAAATCCGAGACCGCGACCGTCAAGACCCGAGTGCCTGGTCCAGCAGGCCCTCCTCGATCCGCTCGCCACCGAGATCCTCTCCGGCGAGCTGCCGCCCGGTAGCGAGGTCGTCGCCGACGTCACCGAGGACGGTGAGGGAGAGCTTGTGGTGACCCTGCGCCCCGCGATCGCGTCGCCGGCCGGTGCGGCCGGGACGCCGCGGTGAGCCGCACCGCGGGTCTTGTCCGCGCCGCCGCTGCGGTTGTGCAGCGGCGGCCGGCGTTTAGCGGGCTCCGCCGCGCTTGAGCTTGTACTTCGACTTGAGGCCGATGGCGGGCTCTCCGAGGCAGTCCCACGCCCAGCTCGAGTCGACGGCCGTCGGCACCGAGAAGTCGAGCGTCGTCAGCCCACTTGACCCGTTGGTCCAGGTCAGCGTGCCGCTGTGCCCAGCCGGGTTCTTGGTGGGGTTGCTGAGCGACTGCGACAGCGTGTCGCCCGACGTATCGGGCGTCAAGCTGACAGAGACACTCGACGTGTCGGTCAAGCATTCGACCACGGCGATGATCTCGGTGGCGTACCCGCTGAGGTGGGCATAGCCGCTGCTATCGAACTTCAGGGCGAGGGGCGAACCTCCGGCCGGTTGATGGCTGAGGGCGGCGCCGCTGGCGTCTTTCAAGGTCCAGGTGACGTACATTCAAAACTCCGATTTGTGAGGACGTGCCTGTCCGGCCGGCCTGCTCACCAGCCCGACCGTACCACGCACGCGTCCTTGATTAGTGTGAGGGGTCGGTCCATCCGTTACGGGGGAAGCGAGATTCCTCGGGGCCGCAAAGGCGGGCGCACATACGCTCGAGTCATCAATTTTCCGCCACCTTGATGGATCGGAGACAATTCGACACTTCTTGCCTGTTGATAAATTCCAAGATCTTGATCTCAACGGCCGTACCCGCGCTCCGGTCGCTCGCCCGGTCGCTGTCAAGCCGGCTGGTCGGCCCCGGGAGCCACCCGCGGAGCCGGCGCCAGACCCACGTGATCCATTACGACCGCCCGGCCTTCCTCGTGCAGCATGGTCGCTGCGAGCCAGCGAGCGGCGATCCCTGGTGGCCCCTGACCACGGGTGGCCGACTGGCCAGCGCGATCGCCTGCGTCGGGCGGTTCTCCGTGACGGATCCCGCCAGACACAACCTCGGCACCGGATGGCGGGTGCGTCCGGACGTCATCGCCACGAACCGTCATCTCGCGCTCTACTTCGACGAGCGGCGGCGATGCAGCCCCGCGCTCGTGACGATCGACTTCGCCGGTGAGTACGAGGGCGAGCGCCCCAGGACCTTCGCGGTGGCCGAATCGCTGTATATCGCCGAGGACTACGATCTCGCATTCATGCGGGTCATCACCCGCGGAGACCGGCGGGATCAGACGTATATCGAGCTGGCCAGGCGCCCGTGCTCACCGGTACGGCGGTCTGCACGATCGGGTTTCCGGCCGATAATACTCGATTCTACGATCCTGGACGGATCAGTGGCATCTTCGGCGGTATCTACGATGTGAAGCGGGTGGCGCCGGGGTGGGTCGTGGCGGTCAGCACGGGGCGCGTCGACCACGATTGCACGACGCTCGGCGGGAACTCAGGCTCGGTCTTGCTCGACCTCGAGAGCGGACTGGCAGTCGGCATACACGCCGATGGGATCCCGTTCGTGCGCAACCATGCGGTGCCCGCAGGCCTCATCCGCGAGCGTCTGGCGCAGGTGCGAGGGTGAGGCCGCATTCGCCGCACAACGTGGGCTGGGCCGGGCTCAGCGAGGCGGCGCGAACTGGCCCCGCAGGCGCGCCGCCCATTGCTCGAGATCACTGATGGAGCTGTCCAGCGGCGCGGGGCTGCACGCCAGCTCGCTCATGGTCTTCTCCAACTGCTTCTTCGCCTTACGCAACCGGCTGCGCGCGGTGTTCTCGGGTAGCCCCATGGAGAGCCCGAGCTCCGGGCCCGTCATGCGCTCCCAGTAATACAGCTCCAGGATCACCTGGGACGCCAAGGGAATCTGCCGTAGCGCATTGAGGAGCAGCCACTCGTCGCCCCTGGCGGCGAGCCGTGCCGTCGGGCTGGCGCCCAGGTCGACGATGGAGAGTTTGTCCAGATCGAGGTACTCGCGTGATCGCCAGCGGTCGCGGACATACTCGCACAGGATATTGTGGGCGATCGCAAACAAATAGGCCCGAAACGGGGCCTCCTCGCGAAAACGATCTCGGCCCTCGACGCAGGCCGCGAAGGTCTGCTGGACGAGGTCCTCCGCCCCGTGATCTACCTTGTTTCGGAAAAACCTGAGGATGCCGTCGAAATAGCGGCGAAGCAGGACACCGCCGGCTGCGCGATCACCGGCGCGCCAGGCGCGAAGGAGGTCAATGTCACTCGTGCTGGTCAATGGCGGCACATTACCACAAGATGCCCGCGCAGTGCAGCCGGGCCGCCGACCGGTTCGCGCCCTGGAAACACGCGATCGAAACGACGTCGCCAAGGATGACGGGCCCCGGGGCTCGAGCGATACTGCGGCCCTCACAGATGTCGCTCCCACCCGACGCGTCCACCGACCATCTTCATGACGATCGCCACGACGATCGCCACGACCAGGACATCGTGGCGATCGCGGGTGCAGACGCGCCAGGACAGCGCGACCCGGGCGCGGAGGCGATGCTTCGGCGCATCGCCGGTCGGCTCCTCGGCGAGTTGCCCGAGGCCGTCCTTATCGGACGCTTTCGCATCCTCGGGACGCTGGGCGAAGGTGGCATGGGCGTCGTGTATGCCGCAGAGGACGCGCAGCTCGGTCGTGAGGTCGCGATCAAGTCGATCCGCGGCGACCGGCTCCGTGCCCACCCGGGTGAGCGCGCCCGCCTCCTTCGTGAGGCGCGTGCGCTCGCCAAGCTGTCGCACCCCAACGTGGTGCAGGTCCATGAGGTCGGTGAAGCGGACGCGCAGGTGTTCATCGTGATGGAGCTCGTTCGCGGGACGACCGTGAAAAAATGGATCGATGCCGGCCCGCGATCTCTCGCCGCGATCCTCGCGTGCTTCATCGAGGCGGGTCGCGGTCTCGACGCAGCGCACCGCGTCGGGATCGTGCATCGTGACTTCAAGCCCAGCAACGTGCTCGTCGGCGCGGATGGCCGCGTACGCATCGCAGACTTCGGTCTCGCGCGCGGAGACCCCGCGCCCGCCGACGCGACGTTCTCCACGCGGCGTCCCGGCGACAGGATCGTCGCCAGCGCCGAGGTCACGGCTGCGGGGGCCGGGACGCCGGCGTACATGTCCCCGGAGCAGATCCTCGGGGTGCAGTGTGACGCTCGCAGCGATCAGTTCTCGTTCTGTGTCGCGCTCTACGAGGCGGCCTTCGGCCGGCGTCCGTTCGCGCCGGGCGACCTGGACGCGCGGCTGCGAGACCCGAGCGCCAGCGGCCGGCAGGTGCTGGGCGGCGGCTCCGGCCCCGGCTGGCTTCGTAAGGTGCTGACGCGTGGTCTGGCCCTGCGGCCCGAGGACCGCTTCGCCTCGATGGCGGTGCTCCTCGCGCAACTGGAGGCGACGCCACGGCGACGACGCCACCTCATGTGGGCCGCGACATTTGGCCTGGCCTTCGCAGGCGCCGTGACGGCCGGCAGCGCGCTGATGAGCGCCTCGACCCCGGTGCTGTGCCCCCGCGCCGACGACCGCATGGACGAATTGTGGGGCGAGGCGGAGCGTGTTGCGATCGGTCGGGGCTTCGCCGCGACCAAGCTCAGCTATGCGACGACCGCAGCGAACCGCGTGAGCGTGGTCCTGGACACGTACGGGGAAGCGTGGCTCGCCGCGCAGCGGGGCGCCTGCGTCGCCGCGCAGGTCCACAGCGATCGTTCCACGCTGCTCTTCGAGCAGAGCACCCGCTGCCTCGACCGCGCCCGACGCTCGCTCGCTCGCCTCATCGAGGCCCTCATCATCGCCAACCCGGCCATGGTGGCGGGCGCCGAGGGGCTCGTCGCGGCCTTGCCCGATCCGTCCTCCTGCGTCGAGCTCGACCTCAATCGCCACTTCGCGGCGCTCGGCGAAGAGGGATCGGAGGCCGAGGAGCTCGAGGCCCTGCTCGACCGGGCCAGGATCCTCGAGGGGTCGCGGCAGGGACGCGAGGCCGCGGCCGCTCTCGCCGAGATCGTCGACCGAAGTCAGCGACACAACGACGTGAGCCGCGAAGCCGAGGCGCTGTTGCTGCTGGGTCAGACCCGGTCGCAGGTGCTCCGCGATCCTGCGGGCGCCCTCAACGTCTTACACAGCGCCTACGATCGCGCGAGCTCTGCCAGGCGGGACGACCTCATCTGGGCGGTCTGGAGCGAGCTCGCTCAGATTGCCGGCCATGAGCTCGACGACCGGGTCGGAGCCCGCATCTATCTCGAGCACGCTCGCAGCGCGCATCAGGGCCGCGAAGGCGCGGCGACTTCGACGACCCTGCTGGCGCTCGAGAGCCTGCTACTCGCCGATGAGGGCCGCGAAGTAGAGGCGCTACGGCTGCGCCGCGAGGTGCTCGAGCGGCTCAAGGCCCGCCTGCCGCAGGATCACATCGAGGTCTTGCGCGCGCGAGACGAGCTGGCCACCGCAGCGGCGGTGGCCGGAGACTTCGTCGCGGCCCGGCGTGAGCACCAGGACTTGTGGACGGAGACCAGCGCGCTGCTCGGCGCGGAACACCCCCTGACTGCACACGTGGAGATGAACCTCGGCTTCGATCACCTCGACCTGGGGGACGGCGCTGGCGCGCGACGCCACCTCCTTCACGCCCGCGCCGCCCTCGAGGCGACCTACGGTCCTGACAACCCCTGGGTCGCCGGCGCCGACCTTCGTCTCGCACAGATCGACGGGGCGGAGGGCGCGTACTCGCAGGCGATCGCGCGGGCTCACACGGCCCTGACGATCTTCACCGAGAACTTCCCACGGACCCACTGCGACCGGGCGACCACCCTCGAGGTGTTGTCCGGGCTGTTCCTCGCGACCCGGCGTCACGCGGACCAACTGGAGGTGAGCCGCGAGCTGCTCGCCATCCACGACGAAGCCGGCAAGCGCCTGGCGATCGACCTCGCCGGCGTGTTGACGAACATCGGCGAGTCCCTGTGTGACATGGGCCGCTGCGACGAGGCCTTGCCGTACTTCAGCCGGCTGATGACGCTCTATCTCAACGAGCCGCCCGACGAGCCGGCGTTGATGGCCTTTCCCTACTTCGGATTCGGCCGCGTTCACCTGGCGCGAGGCAACCTGGCGCTGGCCCTCCCCTTCCTCGAGGATGCCTTCGAGATCTTCCTGGCCCATCGCCTCGACCGGGCCGGCAACCACGAGAACCTCGCGGCCGCGGCTCGGAGCCTCGCGGATACCCTGGCCGCGCTGCGCCAGGAGCCGCAGCGTGTACGAACGCTGCGGCGCCTGGCGTCCCGGCTCGACGCCGAGGCCCTCATTGCGTCCGCCGAAGCCGCGGCACCGTGAGCGCCGGGGCCGGGCGTCGAACGCTCAGCCGCACGCGGCATCGCAGGTGATCACGGCGATGGCGACGCAGACCTCGTCCCACACGCCCTCGCAGCAGTCGCCGTCCAGCGCGCACACGCACGCCGAGACCGCCGCGATGCTGCACGCGCCGGCGCCACCCACGTCGCAGCAGTCGCCCTCGGGGGACTCGCAGGCGCTGGTATCGAAGCGTTCGCAGCGCGGACTGCACCCCAGCGCACCGCCGCCGAACCCCTGCGCGACGCAGTCCTGGCCGCCGAGCTCGGTCCCGTCGCAGGCCTCGAAGTCATTGATCACACCGTCGCCGCAGCGGCTGCACGGAAGCGGGTCGAAGCCGTCGCAGGTCGCGTTGCAGACGACCGCGGCGCCGCCCGTTTGCCCGGCGATGCAGGCCTCCACGTCGATCAGGTCGCTGTCGCACAGCTCGCCCTTCTCGACGATGCCGTTGCCGCACCCGACGCAGCCCGTCACGTCGAACGAACACGACTCCGGGGTGCAGACCAGCACTCCGCCCGCGAAGCCGAGCGCCTCGCATCCGGGCGTACCGGTCGACACCAGGCTCTCGCACTGCTCCCAGGGCTGGAGGACCCCGTCACCGCAGGCGGCGCGCGTGCATTGATTCGTGCAGTCGTCGTCGTCGATCACGTTGCCGTCGTCGCAGGTCTCGGGGGCACCATTGACCACGCCGTCCCCACAGGTCGGGGCGGGCTCGTGACACGATGGCATGCATCCGCCGTAGGAGCCGTCGTTGAGGCCGTCGTCGCAGATCTCGTCAGCGTCGACCTCGCCGTCGCCGCACACCGACCCGCCGCCGGTGCTGGGGTCCTCCGGCGCACCGGTCGCGGTGCCGTCGTCGGTCGTCGAGCACGGGAGTTCGTCGGTGGTGGAAGTGGTGGAAGTGGTCGAAGTGCTCGGGTCGGGCATCTCCGGCGGCGAGCCGGTGGTGTCGTCGGGCGGCGCGCCGGTGGAGTCGAGCGTGTCGACCGGGTCCTCGCTGGTGCCGGGGTCGGGCGGCGCGTCGCCGGTCGAGGTCGTCGGCAGGTCTTGCTCGTCGGGTTCCATCTCATCGCCGCCGTCCGCGGGGAAGGGCGGTGTGGTGCCGTCGGGAAACAGGCCTCCGGGGAGCTCGATCGTGCATGCCGAGAGCGCCAATAGTGTGAGTCCCTGGAGGGCCGGGTGAGCGGAGCGTGGTCGCGAGTTCATGGAGGGTCCTTGTGGTGGTGTCGGGGTGAGGAATGCGTGGCCGCGGCGGACCGCGGCGATACGTGAGATGCACGATCCGCGGCGGCGCACTCGATGGTATGAGGCGAGGGTCTGGTGCGAAGATGGCGGCCGTGAGCGCGGAGCGCACGGCCGGCGAGCGACGCGAGGCGGGTCAGGACACCAGCGTGAAGGCGGCTCGCACGAGCAAGGTCGTGGCGATCATTGCCGCGGTGGCGTGCTTCAAGCGATCGGTCCAGGTCGGGGGGCGCCAGCCGAGCGGCGGCAACTGCTGCCAAGATCCGCTCGCACTGAAGTCTCCCTCGACCCTGTGGCCGGCTACCGGGGTATCGGCGTGGGCGAGCGCCGTACGGCCGCCACGAGGCACCTGCTGGGGGACACTGGCCATGCGGGCGTTTAGCCGATGGTAGGCGCCGCCATCGCCGGTGTTACCCGTCGGGAGCCGCAGGTCGCGGCTCGTCGCGCGGTCGGGCCGGGCGTGGCTTCGCCGCTGTTCGGCCATCAAGGCGCGATACAGGCGCGCGATGGCCCGGACCTGCGACTCGGTGAGGGTCGCATAGAGCTGGAGGGCAGGCGTGAGGTCCTCGTCGGCGAGGTTCGAGACGGCCAGCTCGACGCCGAGATCACGGGATGAACGCAGGTCAGGTGCAAAGTACGAACATTGGAGGATCCGCCACTCACGCCACAGCAGCGCTGCACGCGTGACGTCGACCAGGCGTTCGACCGTGGCCCGGCGATCGCGGCCGTTTCTCGCCCACGGGGCGGACTGCGACATCCGGGTGTACCTGGGCGACAGCGGGTTCGCCAGGGACGCTGGCTTACGGTAGTGTGGAGAATTGAGGGTAGACATGGGCGTCGGTCCTGACGATGCGCGGCGGCCTGGCGCCTCCTCGGTGGATTGCACGCTTCGTGCCAGGAGGGGGCCGATGCAGATGCGGGTGAAGTTCGTTGATTTGTCTCGAGGTCGTGTGAAGTTGCGGACACCCTGTCTATCAATGGGTGGGCCGGGTCGCGGCACCACGCTGGTCGAGGAAGTCGGCGAGCGCCGGTAGAGCGCGATCGGCGACATGGGGGTAGCGGTGGTGCAGCTCGTGGTGGCGCGTGGCGTTGAGGTTGTCGCCCGAGAACAGGACGCCCCACAGCCGGGTCGCCCAGCGAGGCAGGCCGTCGAGGCCCGCGTGACCCCACACGGTCGGATGATGGAGGGCCCAGTCGAACACCAGCCACACCACGGTCGAGCCGAGGCGAGTTGCGACCAGCCACCACAGGAAATTCACGCCGCCGAGGGCGATCAGGGCGGCTGTGACGGCGGTGTTGTAGGCCAGCGCCCCGACCAGGGCGGTCGACCAGCGGCCCTTGCGGCGGATATGATCGAACAGCGCCAGCTCGGGCTGGATGAACGAATTGACCGACGCGGTCGGCCAGCGACCACAGTTGACGGACGCGCTCGGGTCGCGCGCGGGGTCTGCCGGATAGGCGTGATGCAGGCGATGGTTACTGGCCAGCTCGCGGCGCCCGAGCTGCAGCGGGCCGTGCACGATCATCGCCAGTTGTCGAAACCGGCGCAGCGGATTCCACTTGGCACGACTCGCGTGCGAAGCCTCGTGGATCGCGGTAAAGTTGCGGACGTACGCACAAAGCCCGATGAGCACGAACAGCGCCGGCGACAGCAGGTCATGGCAGAGCAATCCGAACGAGCCCAGCAGCACCCCGTGACATGCGAGCGCCTGGGCGTCGCAACGAAGCTCGTGCTTTTTGGGGAATAATCGCGCGATCTCGGTTCGGAAGGGCTGGACCATGGAGAGGCCTATTGAAAGAAACGTGCCACCCGAAACCCCCACAAGGGGGCTGTGAGCCCCAGAACATGTCGCTTATGGGCTACAGTGGTGTCATGAACGGCGTACAGGCGGCTCTCCGGGGCGTTTGAGGAGCGTACGCCATGGCCCGGGGGTTCTCCCGGGTCCGGGTCCGCGCGCCGCGGAGCGGTCGTCCTGACACGTGAAACTGCGAGGGTGCGCCGATCGCCGCGCAAGTTGCCGCCATTGCTGGACCAGGCGGAATCTAAAACGAGTGGCTGCCGGCTTGCATCGGGGTGCGGCATGCACAACAGCGACAACATGGTGAATGCAACGAATACCCGCAACATCCTCGGCACGACGGGCGTGCTCGCCTGCGCAGTGATGCTCTCTGCCTGCTTCGGTAGCGACGCTGTCCACGGCGAGATCGACGTCGACCTGCGCTCGGAGACCTTGCTCGCGGGTGACCTCGAATCTGCCAACGGCACCTATGGTGCCGGCTGCACCAACCGCACCGGCGCCTGGAGCGTCGAGATCGAGGGTGGCGCCACGCTGGACAACGCGGTGCTCTCGGTCGTGCTCAACAACAACGCCTGTGTGCTCACGCTGACCGGGCTGCGCACGACCGGTGGCTTGCTGCTGGCGGCTCCGGCGATCGCGCTGACCACGAGCTACAAGGTCGCGGCCTCGGCCTTCGAGGACGAGTTCTTCGGCAACGCGAAGATGGACTCGGTGAGCTTCGCGGGTGACTTCATCCTCACCGTCCTCTATTCGGACGACCCGAGCCTGGCCACGGACGACAACACCGCGAGCTTCGCGGTCGCCGAGTCCTCGGCGGCCGGCGATTCGGTCACGGTCCCCGACTACACCATCGATCCCGACAATCTCGTCATCGTCACCGACAACGCCCAGGTGGTTACGGGGGCGACCGGCAGCGTCACGCTGACCGCCGGTCTGCAGGTCGGCCAGACCTACGTCGTGGTCGACGCCGCGGGCCTGAATACCTACGACGAGCTCGACGACGCGTACAAGTTGGGCATCCCCGCGGCGATCGGCGCCTCCATTCCGGCGGCGGACTTCACGCTGGTCGGCGAGGACCTCGACACGCTGACCCAGCGCACCGTCATCATCGCCAACACCGAGTCGGGTGTCGCCTCCTACCAGGCCTTCGAGATCACCTTCAATAAGTCCGTGGTCGTCCCGTAGCTCGCGCCGGGACCGTGATGGATCCCGCGCCGACGACCGCCCGTCCCAGGGGGACGGGCGGTCGCGTTTGGCCGGACGAAGCGAGCAGCCGGTGCTCGCAGACGATCTCGAAGACCAGGAGAACTCCGATGCAACACCAACATCCCCATTCCTTTTTGCGACTCGCCGCGCTGCTGCTCGCCGGGAGCCCCGCGATCGCGGGCGCCGCCGAGCCGCCGTCGTGGGTCTTCTTCGCCGACCGCGGTAGCGAGGGCGTGGGGCTCGCCGCGGCGCTCGACGAGCGGGCGACCGAGCTGGCGCCGCGCGCCCTCGATCGCCGCCAGCGGGCCCGCAGCGACCGCGGTGTCGATGTTCGCGACCTGCCGCCCGCGCCGGCGCAGGTCGCCGCGGTGCTGGCCACCGGCGCCCGGCTGCGGTCGAGCTCGCGCTGGCTCAACGCCGTCAGCGTCGAGGCCGACCCCGCCCAGTTGGCCGCGATCGCGGCGCTCCCCGGGGTCGCGTCGCTCCAGCCGGTCGCCCGACGCCGCAAGCTCGCGGCCCCGCCGACGCCGCGCTCGCACCCGCCGCGCGGTCTGGCAGGGGTCGCCCGTTCGAGCGCCGACGATGTCGACGATGCGCAATACGGGGTCGCCCGCGAGCAGCTCGACCTCCTTCAGGTCCCGGCGCTGCACGGCTGCGGGCTGACCGGCGCCGGGGTCGTGGTCGGCGTCCAGGACAGCGGATTTTCGCTCGAGCACGCGGCGCTCGCGGGCGTCAAAGTCCTCGCCGCGCACGACTTCCTCAACGACGACGACATCGTCGCCGACGAGCCCGGGGACCCGGAGGGGCAGCACGACCACGGCACGATGATCCTGTCGCTGCTGGCCGGCGACGATCCCGGCAACTTCATGGGCGCCGCGCCGGGCATCTCGGTGATCCTCGCCAAGACCGAGGATCACGCGGTCGAGGAGCCGTTCGAGGAGGACCGCTTCGTCGAGGGCCTCGAGTGGATCGAGTCGATGGGCGCCGACCTGTTCACGAGCTCGCTCGGCTACTTGGACTGGTACACGCCGCAAGACCTCGACGGGGCGACGGCAGTGACGACCCTGGCCGCGAACGTGGCGATCGAGCAGGGCCTCATCATGTTCGGTTCGGTCGGCAACGGGGGTCCCAATCCGATGACGCTGATCGCACCGAGCGACGCCGACGGACTGATCGCCGTCGGCGCGGTCGACATGGACGGCGTCGTCACCGAGTTCTCGTCGCGCGGCCCGACCGCGGACGGCAGGATCAAGCCCGACATCGTCGCTCCCGGCCGGGCCGTATGGATCGCCGATCCGGACTCGCAGGCCGACTATCGCAAGGGCAACGGCAGCAGCCTCGCCACGCCCCTCGCGGCCGGGGCCGCCGCGTTGCTGCTGGAGGCCTTCCCCGAGCTTGACCCGGCCGCGATGCGGTCGATGCTACAGCAGTCCGCGTCGCAGGCCGACGCGCCGAACAACGACGTCGGCTGGGGTCTGCCCGACGCCCGAGTCCCGCTCGCCGATCGTTGCGCCTGCACCGACGGGGACGGGGACGGGGCCTTGGCCGTCGCGTGCGGCGGGACCGACTGCGATGATACCGACCCCGCTGTCCACCCCGGCGCGATCGAGCTGTGCAACGGTCACGACGACGACTGCGACGAGCTGCTGCGCCCCGACGAGGTCGACGCGGACATGGATGGCCTGCTCCTGTGCGCCGGCGACTGCGACGACGCCGACCCCGCGCAGACGGAGGTCTGCGAGGTCGCCTGCGACCAGCCCGGCGCCGCCGACCAGCCCGCGTGCACCGGGGGTGCGGGCGAGTCGGCGAGCGTCGACGATCTGCCCGGAGAGTTCACCGGCGGCGGCGCGGGCGACGTCGGGGGCTGCACCTGCGACGCGGCGCGCACGACCTGGCCGACGGCGCTGCTGCTCCCGTGGCTGCTGCTCGGCGTGCGGCGGCGCCGGGTCGCGGATCGCCGGCTGCCCGGCCGCGAGCTGTCCGCGGATAATGACAACGCGACAAACGGATGAGAACACCTGTTCGCCGCGATCGTCCGGCCCTGGCCGCCGCTCGTGGCACGTGCCGTGCAAACCCTCGTGACCCGATGCCCCGCGATCCCACCCACTCCGTGAGCCCGTCGAGCGGGGAACTGCTCACCCCGCAGGGAGCCTGGAGCTCGCCGCGCGCCGACTTGCCCGGTGAGCCCGGGCCTTCGGACGCGCCCGGCGAGCCCGGGCCCGTGGGCGAGCCCGAGATCCTCGCGGGCCGCTACAAGCTGCTCGAGCGCATCGGCGAGGGCGGCATGGGCATCGTGTGGCGCGGCTACGACCTCGATCTCGAGGAGGTCGTGGCGATCAAGTTCCTGCGCGAGGACCTCGCTGGCGACGTCTCCGGGCGGGTCTGTTTTCGCCGCGAGGCGAAGCTGGCGCGTCTGGTCACGCACCCCAACGTCGCGCGCGTCTATGAGTTCGGCAACGACCGCGGGCTGTATTACCTGACGATGGAATACATCCCCGGGCAATCGTTGCACTCCGTGTTGACGCGCAAGTACTCGCTGAGCCCGCGTCAGGTCCACCGGTGCGCGCTGGGCCTGTGCCGCGGGCTCGCGGCGGCCCACGCGGCGGGGATCGTGCACGGGGACATCAAGCCGAGCAACATCCTGCTGTCGACGCGGCGCGGAGCAGTGTTGACCGACTTCGGCATCGCGCGGGCGGTCTCCGAGGTGCTCGGCAAGGGTGAGACCGTCGGTGGCACGCCGCTGTACATGGCCCCCGAGCAGATCCTCGGCGGAGTCCTGGCGCTGCAGAGCGATATCTACGCCGCGGGAGTCGTGCTGTTCGAATGCCTGACCGGCGAGCTCCCGTGGCCCGAGGTCGACCTGACCGTGCTGCTCGCCGCCAAATGTGGCCCCGAGCCTGACCTGCGGGCCAGGGCGCCCGGGTTGTCGGACGGGTGGTATCACCTGATCTCGAGCTGTCTACGCAAGGACCCGGCGCAGCGACCGGCCAACGGCCGGGTATTGCTCGCTGGCCTGCGCGAGGTCGGCGCGGCCGCAGGCCTCAGCACGCCGGGCCCGACCGCGCACGCACAGCGACTCTCGGCGATAGCGCGGCAGGGTGGGCACGTGGGCGACACGCTCGACCGGCTGGCATGGCACCCGTCGCGTGGCGCCCGCGACGACGCGGGGTCGAAGGGCGAGGCGCTGGTCTTCGCGACCAGACAGGCTGTCGGCGGTTGTCCACGCATCGACGCCTGGTCTGCCGCTTTGCGAGGCATCGACGCTCGCTAGCTTGGCACGGCCTCTGCAACGTGGTGCTCACCGACCATGCACGCCAAGAACACATCACTCACCGCATCGCCCGTCACACCCCTCGATCGCTCCGGCACGGAGGCGGCGGGCCCGCCACGCAAGCTCGACCTCTCGGGTCCTGTGCTGGGGGCCCGCTACCGGCTCCTGCACCTGCTGGGACGCCGTGGCGTCGTGGCGGTGCACGCGGGCGAGGACCTCGACAGCGGCAGGAAGTTGGCGATCCGCCTGCACAGGGAGCCGCTGCATGGCGGTGGGGCGCCGCGCTACTTTATCGAGACCCGGGCGGCGATCAATCTATGCCACCCGAACATCGCCGAGATCGTCGACTTCGGCCGCGACATCCTCGATGACGGCGAGCCGGTGGCGTACGTGGTGATGGAGCAGCTCGAAGGCGAGAGCCTCGCGGACACGCTGGTGGTCGAGGATCCCCTGCCGTGGACGCTGGTGCTGACGATCGCCAAACAGATCTGCCTGGGCCTGATCGAGGCGCACGAGCAATGCATTGTCCACTGTAACATCGGCCCTTCGACCTGCTTTCGCGTCCTGCGCGGCGCGGAGGAGCAGATCAAGCTGCTCGACTTCGGCGACGCGGCGTTCGCCCACAAACGGACCGGCCAGTGCATGCCGGGCCCGCGCCCCGGGGCCCCGGGCTCGGCTGCCCCGGAGCTGCTCGCGGGCGAGACCTTCGATCACCGCGTCGATATCTACGCGCTCGGCCACCTGATGTATCGCCTGGCCACCCACGAGCTCCCGTTCGGCGCCGGGCAAGCTCGGACCGAGCCGATCCCGATGTGCGAGGCGTCGTCCTCGGCGAGCTTGCCGGCCGCGTTCGAGGCGGTCGTCCGCAAGGCGCTGGCGTCCGACCGGACGCGCCGATACGACGACGCCAGGGCGATGCACGAGGCGATCGTCGAGGCGGAGCGGGCCCCACGGGGTCGCTCGCGGCTGGCCACCGACCCGCTGGTCTGGGACCGCGACACGCGCCGTGCGGCCTCATGGCACCCCCCGGTGCCGGCGGCCTCGGACTCCTCGCTCGCCTGGGCCGAGTTCGCCGACCCCGACGAGGACGCACCGCAGCAGTCGGCGTCGGCGTCATTGTCGTTCACGTGGGCACCGGCGCCGACGTGGTGGGCGCTGTTCATGCGGGCGAGCCTGGCGATGATGCTGACGACGGTGGCGGTGCGGACCGCATGGACGCTGCTGAGCTGACCCGCGAGCGGCGGGCCCCGTGCGGGCCCGCCTCGCGTCCGGGTCACCGCTGCGCGGTCCGCCGATGGATCCGCCCGACGACCAGGTCGCGCTTCGTATGCGTGTAGTACTTCGACCCCGACCAGGTGCTCCATGTGTAGCCGACGATCGGTCGCGCAGGATCGAAGCGGTCGACGTAGAGCCGCATCGTCGCGCGTCCGACCCCCTCGTCGTCGGCCCCCAACAGCTCGCTCCCCTTCCGACTGTCGGTGGCGCCGTGTACGTCGCTGCTCGAGTCGATGATCGCGACCTCGAACTGGAGCGTGTCCGGCACGATCGGCGCGGTCGCGGTGCGGTAGGTCGGGCGCGACGTGACGATCGCGACGTGTCCGCTGCTCGTGCAGGTCTTGAAGGTCCCGCATTTCATCTCGGTGCAGCCGGCGTCGTCGTAACGGATGGCGATGATATCCCCGGGCCTGACCGCCGCGATCCCCTCGACCAGCGTAAAGCCGTCCTCTACCTCGATG
>Ga0335394_10002025_pt1 | contig 22678 bp, 17 predicted proteins | sample MAT03_FD_205741 | JGI IMG/M metagenome (GOLD analysis project Ga0335394, IMG submission 205741) | Freshwater microbial communities from Lake Fryxell liftoff mats and glacier meltwater in Antarctica - MAT-03 (spades assembly) (version 2) ...
CCTGCATCCCTCCCGCACCACAAAAAATATCGAGTACGGTAGGTTTGACTTTTCGGCTGGATCTTTCCTGGGTCATCTGCATTATTTGCTCAATTTACCTTGCCGGGTCTTTTGAATGATACACGAGAACCCCTAGACTTCAGCCCTCATAGTGGCTTTGCCGATCAAGGTAGCATACTTGCTACTCTAGCCAGATTTCCGAGATGGCATCCAAATTACGACTGGAGAAAAAATAAGTGTTGCCTTGGTCAGTAGTTTTTAAACCACTGTTCCAACAGATAACCTAGAGCAGCCTAACAAGGTCTTCAATCTTAAATGAAGTGGCTCCAGCTATGAGTTCATGGATGAATAGACCTCCTGCGTGAATCGTTTCCCGGCGAGGCCGGGAAACGATTCACGCCCTCAAAAAGGCATTCATGCGGGAGGTCTAATGTAAGGAGGTGAGTATATGCATCTGTACCAGTACAACTTCAGCGAAAGTGTACCTTCTCTGAGGTTCTAAGCTGCGTCACAGTGAAAGGAGTGCATGTTGACGCGTGCATAAATGCCGTTTCTACTACAATCCACCATGAGCGATCGCCCTTCAGCCCTTTCCCAGTTTTCTGGGGCTAACCCCGAAACACTGGGGCTGTTCTATGGATTTTTAGGGGTACTGAGCTTTAGCCTGACATTGCCCGCTACGCGAGTAGCTGTGGTCGATCTGAATCCGACTTTTGTGGGTTTGGGGCGTGGGGTGATCGCAGGGGTGATGGCGGCGATCGCGCTCTATGCAACCCGACAACCTTTACCGTCTCGTCGGCAATGGCGCAGTTTGGCGATCGTCGCGCTGGGGGTCGTGTTAGGGTTTCCGTTGCTCAGCGCCTGGGCGATGCAGCAGCTACCTGCTGCCCACGGAGCAGTTGTGCTGGGACTGCTGCCGCTAGCAACGGCGATCGCGGGTGTTTTGCGGACGGGCGATCGTCCATCTCTGGGGTTTTGGCTAGCTAGCGTCATAGGCAGCGCCACCGTTGTCGGCTTTGGTCTTTGGGCTGGCGGCGGGCATTTAGAAACGGCACATTTAATTCTGTTTGCATCGGTGATAGCGGCGGCTATGGGCTACGCCGAAGGTGGACGCTTGGCAAAAACCCTGGGTGGCTGGCAAGTAATTAGCTGGGCGCTAGTGCTGGCTGCGCCATTGGAGATTATTCCCACGGCGATCGCTATTGCCCAACATGGTCTAGCTGCATCTCCCACCGCCTGGATTGGCTTTGCCTACGTCTGCTGCATTAGCCAGTTTGTCGGATTTTTTGCTTGGTATCACGGACTGGCGATCGGCGGGGTGGCGCGAGTTGGCCAAGTGCAACTGCTCCAGCCATTTTTGACGATTTTGGCATCTGCTTTACTGTTAGGGGAAGCGATCACGCCTGTGACGTTAGGTGCTGCCAGTTTAGTCATTGCCAGCGTTGCATTAGGACGACGTGCCACTGTTCAAAAAGTGGCTTCGTGAGCAAGCTGTGATGTCTAATCAGACTCACCCAAACGGATGGTTGCCACTCCGAATTAAAAACAGTATATTTAGATACAGAAGGAAATCGTTCATCCCATGCGAAAACCATCACTAGCTGGGACGGAAGTAAGGGCTACTCCTGAAGGAACGCGCTTCTCTTCACGTGGTATCTACACAAAATCATTGGAGAAGCGGCACTATGAAACTCATTTATCGCGGCGCAGCGTACAACTACGAGCCAAGCCAAGTTGGCGCAGGGAACACGGGACGGCCTGCAGCTCCTTACCAAGTGATTTATCGGGGGCTGACTACCCTAGTAAATCCAGAGGCAGCGCCAGATTGGGCAGCAAATCTGCCAGCAAACTTTAACCTGCTATATCGTGGCGTTGCCGTCCAGGTTGACCGTAATGTAGATGGACGAGCGATCGCCCCTGCTCAACGAGTTAGCACAACACGAGTGAATTCCACAGCACAATCTAACGCTACGGTTGCGGCGACTAGCTCTAACCCTGCCATAGGAAAAGTTCATCAAGCCAATTTATTGAACAACGTCCAGCGCCGACTAGACGTGGCTCGCGAACGGGAAGATATGGCTTTGGTGGCTTTGCTAGAATCTGAACGGCAGCAGATTGTCGCTTAGTGGCTTGTTTTAGCGTTGAAACAAGCGTGAATCACAAATAAGACAGAAGGTTAGGACAAAAGGAATGGGCGGGGGCTTTGCCCCCGCCCATTCCTTTTGTCCTAACCGAACTAGATGCATCAGGCGATCGCCGTTTCTGGGTAGCAAACCTTGGTGCCGCCCAAACCACAGTAGCCGTTGGGGTTCTTGGCTAAGTACTGCTGATGATAGTCTTCTGCGTAATAAAACTCTGGAGCGTCTATCACTTCGGTGGTGATGTCGTCGTGCCCTTGAGCTTTTAGAGCCTGCTGATATTTGTGCAAAGACGCTTCGGCGAGTTGACGCTGTTGCTCAGAGTACGTGTAGATCCCCGAACGATATTGGGTGCCTGAGTCGTTGCCTTGGCGCATTCCCTGGGTGGGGTTGTGGCTTTCCCAAAACACTTTGAGTAGGTCTTCGTAGCTCACCACCTTCGGGTCGAATACAACCAACACGACTTCGTTATGCCCGGTTTTACCCGTGCACACTTCCATGTAGTTTGGGTTGGGCGTTACGCCAGCGGCGTATCCTACGGCTGTTGTGTAAACACCGGGTTGCTGCCAAAACTTGCGCTCCGCTCCCCAAAAACAGCCTAGTCCAAACAGGGCAGTTTCCATGCCCTCTGGAAAGGGGGGTTTAAGGGGGTTACCGTTAACGTAATGTTTAGCAGGCACAGCCATAGGCTGCGATCGCCCCGGCAGCGCTTCGTCAGGAGTGGGGAGTGTAGACTTTTTACCAAATCCAAATAGCGCCATATCGGTTCACCTAAGTTGCGGCAGAATTCAATGCTTTACGAGAGTTTTACGGGGTATTGCTTTACGTTTCGTTATCCCTATTCTCATGGTAGATCACACTCTGGGTTATCTGAAGGATTTAGCAGCGCAGAACTGCGAGCAGAGACAAAACTAATGGGCAATAGATTAGGCAGTACGTTTGGTGGCTGATTGTTTAAGACCCGTTCCACATAGGCAGCGCTAAGGTAGGTCTGCTCACTAAACCGCTGGTCTAAATGGGTACCCAAAAAGGCTACGCTCATGGCGTTGACATAGCGTCGGGCGATCGCCGGATCGGGACCTATCACCTCGCGCGGTAGATCAATAGCACCCCGATCGGCAGATGTAATATCGATAGCTGAGAAATGGGTCGCATTTTGCATCAGCATCAGATATCGGTTGGGTGTGGTTAGCCAGGTAAACGGGGTAAACTGCTCAATCAGCGCGGGGGTAATGGTATCAGTCCCGCTCGCCGCCAGCAACACGGGAATATCAATGGCGGCAAAACCAGTTTCTCCAAATAAGCTGCTGCCCAGAGGATTGATCGCAAACACAGCTTTGACGCGGCGATCGCGCAACTCAGGCAAAGCCAAGTTTTTCTCTAGAAAACTGCACTGTAATACTAGGGAAACATTGAGAGTGTTGTCGAGGGCATTTTCTGCATTGCAGTCTTGTTTTAGCTGAGGCAGGTTTATCGGTGCTCCGGCTAGCGCTAAAGCAGTATAGCCGCCCAGAGATTGCCCGATCACGCCTACGGTTTGCGTATCAATGCGGCTTAACGTTGAAGAACCGGGGCGATCGCGCTCCAATGTATCTAGCAAAGCCGTAATGTCTAGCGGACGTTCAATTAGCTCTTCGGGTTTAAGATCTTGTCCCGAATCGCCGTCAATTACTCCGTTTAGCCATTCAGTATTGCTGTTGGGATGTTCGGGTACAGCTACGGCAAACCCATAGGAGGCTAAATGCTCAGCCAAATATGCAAAGGTGCGGCGATTCGAGCCTAACCCGTGGGAAATCACCACTAAGGGCACAGGTGCAGTGCGGCCAGAAATAACGGGCAAGTAAAGAGTGGTGGGAATCCGGCGAGTCAAAACATTTGTCCGGCTGCCGCGTTCGGGAATTGCAGATGGCCGCGTGACAGTGATGAACTGGGGTACGGCAGTATAAGGCCCTGGTCGGCGTAAATCGGTCAACTGCGCCAGGTTGGGCGGCACAACAGCTTGAGCCTCTTGGCTAGAACGAGAGTCCACCCCGCAAATGATCTGTTTAGTCTGATTAATTACCTGCTCAATACTGTTAAAAATTTGCAAGGCACGATTTAGATCGATGCGGATACCCTGTATTGGAAACTTTTCTAACAAATTAAGCGGCGTTAGGCCGTTGGTTTCGTCAGCCGCAGCCAGTACTAGCGCCGCGCGAATGGCTCTATCTCCGGGTAGATTGGCTTCGGTACGAATTACCTCGCCTAATCGACTGAGCAACACCGAACCTGGGGCGCTGTAAAGAAACTGAGACAACGCCGCTGGGCTAACCTCGACTGGGGTCTGCAACACCTCTCGCAGGTCGGCTAATTGCGCGTCGCTGGCGTATTGAGCATACCCCCGTAAGTCTCCTTCAATTTGCCCCGATCGTGCGTAAATACCCAGCGAGCGAATAGAAATGGAGCGCTCTAGTAAGCCAAAGTTAACGTACAAATAATCTGCCGCTTGAGCAGGGGCGATCGCGATCGCCAGCCCCCCCGTGAGCAATCCTAAACTCAGATGATACAGCGATCGCCACCAGCGATCGCCTGTGTCGCGCCGCGCTCGGTTAAAGGATGATGGAGCAGAAGATCGCAGTCGGGTAAACAGCATAGCTACAGAGTGTCCAGCGAATGGAATGTTAGAAGAACCGAGGGTCAGGAGAGTGGAATATCAGGAGAATGGAATATCAGGAGAACGGTAAGGCTTGAGAAGCGGGGTAAAGCATCAGGCTAGCTCAGACGGTGGAGGTTCAAGTTCCGCCCGGTCACCGGGTGCCACTAGCTCCAACAGTTGAGCCTCCGACAACTCGGCAACCCCCAATGTCCTTGCCTTGTCTAACTTGGAGCCCGCATCTTCGCCCACCACCAAGTAGCTCGTCTTTTTACTTACCGACTCGGTCACTTTGCCGCCTGCTTGTTGGATGAGGGCTTTGGCATCTTCTCGTTTGAGAGTTGGGAGGGTGCCTGTGACCACAAACATTTTACCCGCCAGTGGCTTAGGCGAGGCGGGCGAGTTTTGCCGAACCGTGCCAGCAAGCTGCACCCCGGCAAGGCGCAGGCGGTTAATTAAATCTTGGTTAGCAGGCACGCGAAACCACTGATAGACTGACTGGGCAATCTCGGAGCCGATGCCATAGAGAGTGGCGATCGCCTCTGCCTCTGCCCCAGCCAACGTCTCAACCGTCGCAAAACTATCAGCCAAAATTTGAGCATTTACCGTTCCCACATGGCGAATACCCAACCCATACAGCACCCGTGACCAGGGCTGGGTTTTAGATTGGGCGATCGCTGTCACTAAATTTTGAGCTGACTTTTCACCCATGCGGTCAATGCCGAGGAGCTGGTCTGTTGTCAGGTCATACAAATCGGCCACGGTATGCAGCAGCCTGCGCTCCATCAATTGCTGCACCCACTTATCGCCCAACCCGTTAATATCTAGCGCCTGACGCGAAGCCCAGTGAATCAGCGACCCGCGCAAAATGGCAGGACAGGAGGAATTTACACAGCGCGTCACCGCTTCATCCTCAGGCTTTACCACGGGCTGCTGACAAACGGGACAGTGCTGTGGCATGCAAAACCGCGCCGCCCCGGCCACGCGAAATTCTGTCAACACCCGCACCACTTCTGGGATGATTTCTCCGGCTTTGCGAACAACCACGGTATCGCCCAAGCGCACATCTAAATCGGCAATGAAATCAGCATTGTGTAGAGTGGCTCGTGCGACGGTCGTCCCGGCTAGGGGCACGGGGCGCAGGTCTGCTACTGGTGTGAGTGCCCCCGTACGGCCTACCTGAATCGTGATGTCTTTTACGACCGTGGGTGCTTCTTCAGCCGGGTATTTGAGGGCGATCGCCCAGCGGGGAAACTTCTGGGTAAAGCCCAACTGCTCCTGCAACGCCAACGAGTTCAACTTGACTACCAGCCCATCCGTCATATAGGGCAACTCAAACCGAGCCTGTTCCCAATGTTTCGCAAACTCTTGCACGGCCAACATCGACGGACACAGTTGACGATTTGGGTTAACGCGAAATCCCAGGTTGTGCAAGAACTCTAACGCCTCCCACTGCGACGGTATGAGCGCAGAGGCATGTAGCACCAAACCCGAGTCTGGCTCATCCTGCATCCCTCCGCTTATATCCTTCTGTTCCCGTTCCTTATTTCCGGGCAAATGCAGCGTGTAGGCAAAAAAATCTAATCGCCGCTGCGCTACCACCCGCGAATCGAGCTGGCGCAAGGTGCCAGCGGCAGCGTTACGAGGGTTAGCAAATAGCGGGTCTCCAGCGTCTTCCCGTTCTCGATTGATGGATTGAAACACATCAAGCGGCAAAAAGGCTTCACCGCGCACTTCCACCACGGGCGGTATCTTGTCTCCCAGCAGCCGCAGCGGAATGGCGCGAATCGTCCGCACGTTTTGGGTAATGTCTTCGCCCATCACTCCGTCGCCCCGCGTTGCACCGCGTACCAGCACCCCATTTTCATAGGTGAGGGCGATCGCAGAGCCATCAATTTTGAGTTCGCAAACGTAGTCTGGAGCTTCAGGGATAGGCGGCTGAGGGGAAGGCAGGGTTTTGGCGTAGCGCTGCCAGCGGGTTTGCCACGCTACCAGTTCTGCCTGATTGAAGGCGTTTTCGAGACTGTAGAGCGCAATGTTATGGCGAACGGAAGTGAACGGCGTAGCGGGGCGCTCTCCTACTCGTTGGGTGGGGCTATCGGGGCTAAGGAGATCGGGATATTGTGCTTCTAAATCTTGCAGTTCCCGATACAGTTGGTCGTAAACGGCATCGGGTAGTTCGGGCGCGTCTAGCACATAATAGGCATAGCTAGCTCGATTCAGCGATCGCCGCAGTTCATCGACTCTGATTTGAATGTCTGGGGTTGCAGATGATATTGGGTGCTCCACTCCTACCGCCACTCTCTAAAACTCCAAGGTCAGTGTAACGCTTGGCGATCGCGTTGGAGCAGGAGAAAAGAGCGCGGGGAAACCAGGAAATCAGAGCGAAGTACACGATTTCTGCTGATTCTTTTTGACATGCTCTCAATATCCAATCATCAGTTATCCTTCCAGATAATGTACTGTCGTCATCCCTATCGTCTAACTCACCTGGCGATCGCCGTAGGAACAGTTTCGGGTAGTCCTAAATTGGTAAGGATTTTTTGATGGGTGGGCGAAGCCCGCCCATCAAAAAATCCTTACATCAATACCACTACCCAGTTGCGGATAATACACACCATTTAGAGCGAGATTCGCGGTAAATGTACGTTTGGCTGGTTTGTTTTGTAGTGCTGTTTGGATTAGCAGAACTGTATCCCTGGATGCAGGGGTTTGCGCTGCCGTTTCCGGTGATGTTGCTGGCCGGGGTGGGTTTGGCGATCGCCTCCAATCTAGACAAATGGGGCAGTTTACCAATGCCTTCTTCAGCGCACTCTCCAGCGCCCCTACCCCACGTTCCACCTGCAACTGCCCCCCTCGCTTCAGTTACAGCTTCCGTGGCAGATAGCGCTTCGATGTCGCCACCACCCAAATGCCCTCCGTTGACTACTCCCGCCGCTGCTGACTCCATCTCCTTTACCATCCGCAAATCTGGAGCAGACCGTCAACCCTAATTGGAAGCCGTACTCAGTGCAGGTTTCAAATCGCCATTTGTCGCGCAGAGTAAAGCAAGGACTTACGCAGTTGAATGATATTGCAGGCATGGAGCGCCTGCAATATCATTCAACTTTCTTGGTTTTTCGTGTGAGATATGTATAGCCATAGTCACAAAGCTTAGGACATGCCAGCGTCATTCCCGCCTGCGCGGGAATGACAGGGAGGCGTCCTATTGATCATGGCTACCGCTATAAGTCCTAGAAGCCCTAGTGGGGCAGAGCCAATTTAACAAACTGGCCTATTCATTCGCGTAATGGGCATAGTAGTAAATAAAGATGTATTTAGAAGCACTTCTTTTAGGCTTCTTATCTGAGGCTTTTAACTATGAGACCTAGTCAGCGAACGAGTGGATTCTACCTGGATGAGGTAGGTGGCGCTGTCAACCGCATTCAGTCTGTAGCGACTACCTCGGAGGTAGATACTGCCGAAGATAGTGAAGCTTATGCTGATTTATACCCAGCCGTTCCTGTGTTCCCAACCGCACATCGCCACCGCAATACTAAGAACCGATTGAAGGCTCTGGCGATCGCCGAAGGTCGTCTGAATAAGCTTTGTGAAGAACTGCTCGATCTGGCTGACGAGATCCGCTACCTGCATCCCGCCATGGCAGATGCCCTCGACGATGCTTGGAACGGAGCGGATACAGCTTTAGAAACGCTGCTAGACGAAGACGTTTGGTAATGTGCTCAGCTCCTATAAATATTGGTAGTCCTAAATTGGTAATGATTTTTTGATGGGCGGGCTTTGCCCGCCCATCAAAAAATCATTACATCAATACCACTACCTAAATATCTAGGGAGCGTGAATCGCGTCTTAGCGCAGCCGAGATACGGTTCATGCTACGCCCTGCTTCCATTGCATATGGGGAGATTCGGTATGGGCAATCAGCTTGCCCTTAGAGATAACGTACCGCACCGTAGCCCGCCGACGGATGGCATCGTAGCGACTCTTGGCATCCAACACAATTAAGTTGGCTGGCTTGCCCACTTCAATCCCATATTGCTCTTCCACATTCAGGGTGCGGGCACCGTTCCACGTCACCATGTCATAGCAGGCATCCATTTCGGCAGACCCGGTCATCTGGCAAATGTGAATTGCCATGCTGGCAACGTCCAACATATTTCCTGTCCCTAGCGAATACCAGGGGTCTTGAATGCAGTCATGCCCCAGGCTAACGTTTTGCCCCTGCTGCCAGAGTTCTTTAACTCGCGTGACGCCGCGTCGTTTGGGATAGGTATCGGCTCGCCCCTGTAAGGTGATATTGATTAAAGGGTTGGCAATAAAATTAAGCTGAGTCCGCTGCAAGAACCCCATTAACTTGAACGCGTAGGCATTGTTGTAAGAATGAAATGCGGTTGTATGGCTGGCGGTGACGCGGGAACCCATGCCAGAGCGGATGGCGTTGGCCGTAATCACTTCTAAAAACCGAGACTGATCATCGTCAATTTCGTCGCAGTGAACGTCAATCAGTCGGTCGTATTGATTGGCCAGTTCAAAAATGCGATGAATGGAGCGAACTCCATCTTCGCGGGTCAGTTCGTAATGGGGAATGCCGCCTACCACATCTGCCCCCAGCTTCATTGCTTCTTCCATGAGCGCGTCGTTTTTGGTTCCGCCATAGATGCCATCTTGGGGAAAGGCTACAACTTGCAGAGTCATCCAGTCTTTGACGGCCTCGCGTACTTCTAGCAGACCCTTCAGCGCTGTTAAGCTCTGCTGACTCACATCGGCGTGGCTCCGCACAAACAACACCCCCTGCATCGCTTGCTGCTTGAGGGTGGCGATCGCTCTCTCCTTGACATCTGCCAACGTTAGCGATTGTTTGCGATCGCGCCAAATTTCAATGCCTTCAAATAGCGTTCCACTTTGATTCCAGCGCGGCTCTCCCACCGTCATCGCAGAATCGAGATGTATATGGGATTCCACAAAGGGCGGGCTGACCACTTGCCCCCTAATGTCTAGCTCTAGTTGAGCAGGACGATCTAAGGTTGGGGCGATCGCCGCAATACGACCTGCCTCAATGGCAATGTCTACTTCTGGCGGTAGTGTTTCGATCAGCTCTGCCTTGTGGCCTGATGGCTGGATCAAACAGCAACGGCGCAGCAAAATACTCGGAAGTCCAGTAACCATAAAGATTCGATGAATGTTGTCGCCTTCAATGTAGTGTAAGCAACTACTTTCATCAGTAACCTATGGAACTCTTAGCTCCTACACCAAACTCGTTCCATTAGTCAACGACTCGCAAAAATCCTCGGCGGAGAGCTTCAAACACCCGATCTACCAAGGCTTTCTCCTCATAACTCAGAAGCGTTTTAGAGAGAACAGTCGCCATTAAAGCACGTTGCACCACTCGCGTAATTCTACGAGTTTCAAAAATTTGCTCAACCACTTGCTGAAGGTTGGCGGCAGTTAAACCAGAGGACGATAGGTCTAGTTGGGCGTTCATAGGTAATGGGGGGAACATCAATGATTACACTATGCGGCGTTTTACAAAATTTCTTCGTGATGGAGTACCCCTTAGGAATGTGATTGTTTTACCGCGTTGGTGTGATGCAAATAGGGGAAGACAGTGATCTAGAGATTAGATACAATGTGATATGAGTCACGGGCTGGATCAGATGAGTGAGCATCAGCGCATTCGATTTTGTCTGAACTACATCGACTTAAGGGTGCATCATTAATTGTTTGTAAACTGAATCTAGGTGACAATTCCGGGAAAATACTGTGCCATTTGTGAAGTACAGATGAAATGCAGAGGCGACCAAGCCCGCGTCACCTGCGTATTTTTTCTGGGAGCTTTCTTTTGAGCGGATTCTCTCACGGCGAAAGTGCTTCCAATCAGTGTTTAGGTTTACCTAATTAATGCGTGGTTTTACACTCCTTTACCCTGTGCTTCCTTTGTTTCGGCATCGTTCATGGCTCAAACGTACCCTCAAATACACGGCATCGCAGACGGCTTTACTGCGCCGTATCATCGATCGCATCCGCAATTCTTTGGAATTGAAGGTGGTACTGCAAACGGCGGTCGATGAGGTAACAAGCGTTTTGCGAACCGATCGCTGTGCGTTCCTTTGGTATTTTCAGGAAAGTCAGCGGGTTCAAGTAGTCTGTGAACATGTCGGTGGCGATCGCCTTCCTTGGGTGGGGCATTTCCCACTATCTCAACTCGGCAGCTTGGCTCCTTTGATTCGTCAAGGCCACTTGGTGGTGACTGCCAGTCAGACTTCAACGCGCAAAGGCATTCGAGGTCTGCTTGATCAATTGAGCCGTCGGATGTTTTTGGCTACTCCACCTGACAACGCACACATGGGCGACCAAGGCTTTAGCCAGCTTTTTAGCCAACAAGCGATGCTATTGGTGCCTGTTACTGGTCGTGAAGGGTCAATGGGGTTCATTGTTTGTCTGTCAGAGCATCGTCAAGCTTGGTCTGCTGAGGAGGTTGATCTGATGCAGGCGATCGCCCAGCAGCTAGAAATTGCCGTGCGGCAGGCGCAGCTTTATGAACGCACTCAAAAACAGGCGCAGCGAGAACGGGTCGTGAACCAAATTACGGCTCAAACCCGCCAGAGCTTAGATCTCAAAACTATTTTGCAGCAGGCGATCGCCCAACTCCTTGATGCTCTGGATGTTGACCGATGTTTAGTCCATTTGGTGGAAGATCCAGATGTAGAAGATCCCGATCATCTAGATGAGATCACAGAACCAAATCATCCTTTAGAACATGGGCGCACGGTCTTTCGTCGCAAACATCTGTTCGAAGTATGTCGCTCACCCTTTCCAGCCTCCATCAACGACTTCGACCCCGATGGCCCCATGACCCGGTGGGTGATTCAACATCGTCAGCAGGCCGTGATTGATAACGTAAGTCAAGACCTGCGAATTGGACCTGACAACGCTGAATACCAGACTGCCCAAATTAAATCTTCCTTGGTTGTACCCGTTCAAGCCAGTGGCACCCTTCAGGCCATTCTTTACCTCAACCAATGCACCCACGTTCGTCACTGGACGCTAGATGATCAGAAGCTGACTCAGGCAGTTGCTGACCAACTGGCTATTTCAATTCAGCAGGGGCATCTGTATGCTCAAAGTCGCCAACAGGCTCAAGAGAGCACAGCACAGGCAAAGCGACTGGCTGAAACCCTACAGGCCCTCCAGCAAACCCAGGTGCAACTGATTCAAAGTGAAAAAATGTCTAGTCTGGGTCAAATGGTATCAGGCATTGCTCACGAAATTAACAACCCAATTAGCTTTATTTACGGCAATATCCCTTACGTTGAGCGCTATCTCCAGGACGCTTTACGACTGATTACGGCGTACCAAACCCACTATCCCCAAGCAACTGGCTCTCTGCAAAGCTTGATTGAAGAAGTTGAGCCAGATTTTCTCGTTCAGGATTTGCCGCGCATTCTAGGCTCAATGCGGTCGGGCGCAGGCAGAATTCGAGAGATTGTGTTGTCTCTGCGGACTTTCTCTCGGCTCGACGAAGCGCACTGTAAGATTGTGGATCTGCATGATGGACTTGAAAGCACACTTTTTATTCTGAGAACACAAATTCCTGCCGATGTGCATCTGCGCCGGCAGTATGGCAATCTGCCACCCGTCGAGTGCTTTCCCAGTTTGCTGAATCAGGTCTTTTTGCACCTGTTACAAAATGCCCTAGAAGCATTAGAGCACCAGCAAGCAGGTTCGAAAGAAATTACCATTACGACCGAGGCAAGTATGGGCGATCGCCCCGCCGACGCTTGGGTTACCATCACAATTTCTGATAATGGCTGTGGAATTGGCGACCTCATCCAACCTAAAATTTTTGACCCATTTTTTACGACTAAAAAAATCGGTCAGGGCTGTGGTTTAGGCTTGGCGATTAGCTATCAGACGGTTGTACATCAACATCGTGGTCATCTGTCGTGCAGCTCTACTGCAGGGCAAGGGTCTACGTTTGTGGTGAAGATTCCGACTGAGCAGCCAACCGTCGCTGATGGCGATCGCACTCCTCAGGCATTACCCATTTCTGTTTATCCACTGTCATAAACGTTTGGGTAGTCCTAAATTGGTAATGATTTTTTGAAGCGCGGGCAAAGCCTGCGCTTCAAAAAATCATTACATCAATACCACTACCAACGTTTGGGATTGCTGACTGGGTACGTAATTGATGGCGATCGCCTTCACCGCGTTGGCTTACGGTCGCGATCGCCGCCGCGTCAAAATACTCACTACCTCACCAGGATTTGCACCGGGCTGTAAGCTGCTCCAATCAGCGGCACTCGCAAAACTGCGGCGATGCAAATCGTGAATCGTCTCACGCACCCAGCCAGGGCTGCTAATTAGCACAATTCGCAGTTGCTCTTGTTCGGGTGCCAACGGGGTCACGTAAAGCGGCAAAACTAACGGCTGCGGGAGAATCTCACCCTCGCTACCCGTCAAAAAACTGCGCGCTGTTAAAGCATAAAACATCTCAACCATCGGGGTTCTCCTGCATAAGCGGTAAGAGGGAAACCCCAAAAACCTAGCCACCCCGCTCGCTACAAAGCAGGGTGGCTAGAGAGAATGCTAAAATTCCCAGTTAGCCGCCAGACTGTGTATCCAGTTTGGGGGTTAGCCGTTCAGTGCTGTTTGCCGCAGCATTGAACGGTGCTAGATTTTCGGAGCGAATTGAGGTTGCTCGACTACAGAATCGTTCAACAACCTTAACCAGACACAATACGGGTATACCTGCCACATCGTCAAGACCCAGTTGGCAAATTGTGTCAAAAATATCGGATCGAAAGGACTGAGATGGGCGATCGCCACAGTATAGAACTCATTTGACATCTTTCCAGGGATCGCGAATATTCTGTAGGGGCGAAGCATTTGCATCAATATTCTGGCAACGCAGCGTCAATTCGAGTGCAAATGCTTCACCCCTACTGCCCAAAAATCGCCCTAAATCTCAATTCTAATTAGATGTCAAATGGGTTCTATAAACAGCAATTGTAAATTCAAAAATTCTAGGGGTTAAAACCCTTGATACCTCGTTCAGATCAAGCTCTATTGATGGGCATTGATCGGCTGAAACGCCCTAAACTCGTTCCAAATTTATTTTTGCTGTTCTATAAAGGAACGTTTCTCCGGTTCATTTGATTTAGGGTATTTGACCAACGTTGTCAGTAAGTAGTTCAACCTAAATAAAAACAAGATTCTAAAAGTCTGCGCCGCCCGCGCAGCGGGCGGCGCAGACTTTTAGGGTTTTATGCTTAATTACGCCTACCTACTTACATCCGGCAACTCACGAAAATATAAAGTACGCCCCAAGCTAGTCGATGGTTAGCATGGGGCGCAGTGAAGTCTGAACAAACAGACTAACTGATCAGAAGACCTTAGTAGAGTTCTTCTTCTTGATGGGTGATGATCGTGACATCAGACGTGGGATAAGCCACACATGTCAGCACGTAGCCTGCTTCGATTTGGTCATCATCTAGGAAGGATTGATCGGATTGGTCAATTGTACCTTCTTTAATTTTGCCAGCACAGGTGGAGCAAGCACCTGCACGGCAGGAGTAAGGCAAATCAATTCCCTGTTCTTCAGCGGCATCAAGGATGTACTCATCGTCGGGAACTTCGATCGTCGTATTTAAGCCTTCGGCTTCGTTAATCAGTGTGACCTTAAAAGTCGGCATGCAATAGTCCTCTCAAAATACTTGAAACGGCAGTAGGGATTCACCCATTGCAAATCCTAAAGCTTAATCGCTCGGCGGGTGATCCTATTTCTGATACTACGTGAAAACCAATAACCTGTAACCTGAGATTATCGCGGGGATGAATGGGATTCGTAATAAAAAACTACCATTCGCTCCTGAATTGCTTATACCTGCGGATGGAATCATCCCAATGCAGTGCGAAGGATAGGCAGCTCTGACGTTAAAAATCCGGGGTAGTCCTAAATTGGTAAGGATTTTTTGATGGGCGGGCGAAGCCCGCCCATCAAAAAATCCTTACCAATTTAGGACTACCAAAATCGGATAGTAAGCCATTTCAGTACAAATGGCTTGGGCTGGTGGATAGCGCCTTGCTGCATCAGCGTCTCACCCTCTTAGCACGCGCCTTCAAACTTGAGCGATCGCCAGCGGAGTGCAATAGTTAAGACATTCGCAAATAATTCATTTAGGACAAGCGAGGCAGTTGTGAAAGTAGGGTTAGTGGGCACCGGGTATGCCGCGAAGGTTCGGGCTGAGGCGTTTCAGGCTGATCCGCGATCGCACCTCACGGCGGTGGTTGGGCACACTCCTGACAAAACTGCGGAATTTGCCCAACTCTATGGAGCCGATGCCGTCACCACCTGCGATGCGTTAATGCAGCGAGCCGATATTGATCTAGTTGTAATCGCCACAATCAACCGAGATCATGGGGCGATCGCCCATGCAGCGCTCACGGCGGGCAAGCATGTGGTGGTTGAATATCCCCTCGCCTTGGATGTTGCCGAGGCGCAGGACTTAATTGCCTTGGCTAAAACTCAGCAAAAACTTTTGCATGTTGAGCATATTGAGCTGCTCAGCAGCATCCACCAGGCCATTCGCAGCGCCCTACCCCAGATTGGTACGCCGTTCTACGTCCGCTACAGCGACCTCACACCCAAACGCCCTGCACCCGACAAATGGACGTATAACCTTGATTTATTTGGGTTTCCTCTAGTCGGCGCACTATCGCGGCTAAGTCGTCTCATTGACTTGTTTGGCGCAGTCAAAACCGTCAGTTGTCAGGCGAGCTATTGGCCAAAGCCGGTTGCTGTGAATGCTTACGATACCTGCCTTTGTATGGCTCAGTTGCGGTTTGTAAGTGGCTTGGTGGCCGATGTAACCTATGGCAAGGGCGAAGCGCTGTGGCAGTCAGAGCGGGCGTTAACCATTCACGGGGATCAGGGGGCGATCGCCCTCAGTGGCGAAACGGGCACCCTGATTCAGCCTGATCAAACTACTCCGCTCGATCTGGGTAGCCGCCGAGGGTTATTTGCCCAAGACACTACTCTGGTGCTCAATTATTTGCTGGAAAATAAAGCACTCTACACCACTCCAGAGGTTAGTCTCTATGCCCTGACCGTGGCAGATGCAGCGCGCCAGTCAGCCGAAACGGGAAGCGTGATCACGCTGGCATAATAACCCTTCGGTCGTGCTTCAAAAATGCCATTTATTCTACAATCAGCAACGCTTCAATCTCAGCTATTTTCCGGCATTGCTGACTTGAGGTATGAAATTTTTTTGAGAGTGGCACTCTGCGCCCCTCTCAAAAAAATTTCATATCCGGATTAAGCAATGCCTATTTTCCTAACAAATCAGGAAAACCATCACAGCCACCAGGAATAGTGGCGCGGGTTTTAGCCCCACCCCAAGAACAGCAGTAACAACGCTGGTCATCTGACATGCGTTTGACACCCGTAAAGTTTGCATTTTCCACAACGGCTCCGGTATGCTCACCCGTGGAATAGCTTGGCACAACAGTGCGGCTGCGCGGCGTGGCAGTGCGAACTGAGCCATAAAAAAACCGCGCACCCTGAAGATCAGAACCAGAGAGATTAGCGTCACAGAGAATAGTGCGGGCAAGATTAGTCTTTACCAAATCACACTGGGTAAGATTGGCGCGAATTAGGTTGATGTCTGTCAGGTCAGTCCAACGTAAATCAGTCTTGGCCAGGGTTGACCCAGCCAGCATAACGCCCAAGTCAATTACTCGTACGCCGTAATTCCTGTCTTCTTGGTAGCCGCCAGAGCCGTCTAGAATGGCGCGACCCAAGAGGCGATCGCGCCGCAGAGGAGTCAGCAGTTTAGAGCGCGACAGAAACCGAATTACTTTGGCTTTGCCAATCGCGTCAATGCTGCTGAGGATGGCCGCCGTACGACCTTCAGCGATCGCCCGCTCCTGAGGCCAATCTTCTAACAGACCATCAGCATCCAGCACCAACTCCGAGATCCCTTGGAAATAGGAATCAATAGTTTGCTGTTGGGTAATCAAGTTTTGCTGAATCGTTAAATCCTTAGAAATCACGTACTGTCGCCATGCCACGTACACCGCCAGCACCGCGATTAAAATTTGTCCCACGGCCCCAATCACTTCGCCAGCAGCGCCCACTGCGTCCCAATCCAGCCGCACTAACGATTCGGTGAGTCGTCTGCTTAACCCTGTAAACCGGACTAGGCCAACTATAGCTACGATTAACCCGAACAACGCTGCCGTAAACAACCGCTGCTGCAATGACATCAGCTCAGTCACAACCGCCCATAGGTCTCGCCATAGCACCTGAACCGACAGCACCAAGGCTACCACTGACCCAGCAACACCCAACCACGGTAGATCAAACGCAATCCCGGTTACCGCAAGGGCGATCGCCAGTCCTAAAATGAGCAGGACTGTAGTCTGTCTCTGTACAGCCTGACCCTGAGAACCAATAGACGCGGTAGACGCATCATAGTCCTGTAGGCTCGATAGCCCCCGGCTCGCTGTGGCAGCGGTAATACGAGACGCATCTACCGTCTTTTCCGGCAAGGAGGCCGTGTTTGAAGGTTCAGATGGCAGATTTGGTGCCGAGTTAGCAGTTTGCACCGACGGCGTGCCCGCCTGCGGCAAATTGGGGTCTAAAGTCATAGCGCCTTTGGTCAAACATAAGAACGGGCAACGGTTTCATTCTATAGCAACCCCCAATAGAAGAAAAATTGGCATTGTCGAATCTAGCAGTTCGCATAAGTTAGGTGGGCGTAATTAAACATATAGCCATAGTCATAAAGCTTAGGACATGCCAGCGTCATTCCCGCGCAGGCGGGAATGACGCTGGCACCTATCGAGCAGATGGATTCCCGCCTGCGCGGGAATGACAGGAAGGCGTCCTATTTGATCATGGCTACCGCTATAAAACCTTAAAAGTCTGCGCCGCCCGCGCAGCGGGCGGCGCAGACTTTTAGAATCTTGTTTTTATTTAGGTTGAACTACTTATCTTAAAAGTAAGCAGAAAAAAGCCCACCTGTGGCGGGCTTTTTTCTGCTTTAACTAAGTTCAAAATTTGGTATTGCTGATTTGACCTTCCTAAGACCCAGCGGGGAAAGAAGCAGTCATGGCAGCATGGCCAGGTCGTAATCCCTCAGCCGATTCGGGAGCCTCGCGTTGCACCTGACCTAGACAAACAGCATTGTAGAGGGATTCTAAAGCCGTCAAATCTTTTAAGCTATGGGTTTTGAGCGTTAATAGCTGCCGAATGAGTCCTTCAGATTCCACACTAAGGCATCCGGTTTGAAAGGCCGATTTCACCAGTCTGTCAATCATGATCAAACTCCCGCCGCTGTCTCGTCAAACTGCTGTGTCGTCAAACTACTGCGCTGCCTTTTACTGCCTTGAGATTAATATCGCTGACTCACCGTTTAACGCAGTTGATTCAGATCTACCAATCCTTGTGATGTTGAAAGCCAAATAGTGTGATATAAATCACTGACATGTTAGTCCAACTTACGTGCTGAATAAAGACAGCCTTTAAAGCTACCGTTTCAGAGCATTTTCAGGTGTTTTTCTAATCCGGAGAAGAGATCTTGTGGGCATCGTGAGGAGTCGGGTCTAATGGTTAATCTTGAGTCGTTATCTCAGCCATCAGTGTTCCAGTTAGCGCGGGTAGGTGATTTTCAGGCGATCGCCTACTGGCTCAATACATATTTGGTACCTCAAGATATTTACGCTCGCGTTGCGGTCGATCGACCCGGCTGGCTGCTGGTGCTGGTGGAATTTTGTCAGTCACCCAATCGCAATCGCCTCAATCGCAATCGCCTCAATCGCTTTGTGTGCCATCGTCTCTGTCGGCTCAACTCCGAGGTAATCCAGGGCGTGCGGATTATCGCTCGTCCGTTAGGCTCACCTAATATTTGGTGGGATCAGTCCATTCGATTGGCTGTTGAACCCAAACGTTCTGCCCACCGCGTCCGTTCGCCTCACGGGTCGCCCCGAACTACGCAGAGCCGTCCCTCAACTCCGCCGAGCCTTTTTTCCCGATCCCTGCGTAGCCGTCGGCGATCGCCTGCTGCCTTGACGTTGACAACTCGACCTACTATTTCTCCAGCAATGGTAGAGAGTATTCAAACGCTGACCGAGTCGGCGCGTTCTCTCACCGCATCTCTAGTAGAATCTGCCCGTCACCTATCACCCGCCCAAGTTACAACATTAGGTAAAGCAGCGGCGGCTGTATTTCTGCTCAGTTTCGGGGTTGAGATCGCTGGCCGCAATCTGTCTCTGTGGGGCGACTCATCGGGTCGTCCTAAAGCAGTGCAAACTGCCTCTGGCAAGGTGTCTGTCATCCAGGCAAATACCGTTGCCAACGCCGACGACCCGACCGTAACGCTGACGTTTAGCAGTGACCCCGCCGTTAATTTAACCTCAATTGGCTCAATGTCTCAAGTCATGCCTGCCGCCGATTTCGGTGGTGAGATCACGGGCTGGCCAGATAGCGAAATCATCGATGGAACGTTAGCGACAGAATCGCCGGATTTAGGCTCGCTGAACGGTTTTGAACATAAGACCGAAAATGCAACCGTTAACGCGATCGCCAATCTCGCCGCAGGATCACCCTCTACCGTTGCATCGGAAGCGATTGCCCACTCCTCTGATGTCTTGATGACGAATCTAGACCGTCCGGTCAACGATGCCCAATTCCTATTGGGTGAAAATCCAGGTGTAGATTTAGATAAAAACCTAGATTCAGCGACCACTGGATTAGGGCGATCGCCCTCTAGCAGCAGCGTTACCGTCGTCAATTTATCGGGCGAACCTCTGATGCAAGATGGCTCGACGGGATTAGTTAAAACGCTAGATGCGCTTGAAAAAGCGGGTATGTATGCTGTGGGGGCGGGTCGCAACCGCCACGAAGCCCGTCGTCCCGAAATCATTGATGTGCGAGGTAAGCGCATTGCCTACCTGGGCTACGCCGATTCAGACGCACATGCCGCAAATCGGTGGCAGGCAGGCACCAATCCAGCATTAAAGGATCAAGTTGCAGAAGACATTCGCGCCATCCGTGACCAGGTGGATTGGGTCGTCGTGAATTATCACTGGAGTCAAGATCTGGCTAGCTTTCCAGCCGAATGGCAGATGACCATAGCGCACCATGCGATTGACCAGGGTGCCGACCTGGTAGTGGGCTATCATCCCAATGTGTTGCAGGGTGCCGAAATTTATAAAGGGCGGGCGATCGCCTATTCTTTGGGAGATTTTGTGTTCCAAGCCGATGGACAAACCGTAAATGCCTCAGCCGTGACCGCTTCCGGCAATGCCTCCAGTAACAACAAACCTACAGCAGCGCTTGTCAAAGCCCAGTCCGATACCGCCATGCTGAAGGTTTCAATTAAAGATGACCAGATGAAGCTAGAGTTTCTGCCCGTGCAGATCCAAGATGCTCAGCCTGCGATCGCCCAAGGTCAAAAGCAGACGGAAATTCTTCGCTACCTGGGGCAGGCGTCGGCTCTCTTTGAAACCCCGCTGCGATCGCCCGCTATTCTCAATCGGCTGCCTCACACTAGTGCTCCCAACGCAGCTCCTAGCAAAGCTCCTGCCGCTGCTCCCATAGGAACACCCTCTCCCTCCCTAGACGAATCTTCTCCCGCTCTTGACAATCGCCTCTCCCCCGAAAACGCGCCTGACTCGTTCATCGATTATCCCAAATCTCCCGTTACCGCTCCTGCTGCCTCTCCTACACCTCCAAACGTTAGCAACGTTAAGCCCTCGTCAGATGCCTTCGTTGAGCCTCAAGCAGCTTTACCCACCTCGACTCACGGAAGCGCCACAAAGCGATCAGCCGTTAATCCTTTAGACTCCCAAGGCACGCTAAGACCCGCTTTAGTAGATTTTCCCCCTGACTCGGCTGCTCATTCGGTAACAAGATCTAAAGTGGCTCCAATCCCAGCATTGTCAGACTCTGCGGCTAATGCGACCGTCGAGAATATGGCTCGTCTAGCTGGCGAGGCTGTATCTGGCCATTCAGTATCGGTCGGGGAGACGGCAGTAGAGAATACGGGCACTAGCGAATAGACCGTGAGCGAACCCTTACACATCGCTGGCCTAAGTGATCCCTCCAGTGCCCTATCCGCGGCTACACTCTGGTCGTGGCTGTAGGTAGTGGTATTGATGTAAGGTTTTTTTGATGGGCGGGCAAAGGCCGCCCATCAAAAAAACCTTACCAATTTAGGACTACCGTGGCTGTATTGCTAAAAAATCTCACAAAATTACTATAGAAGCTCTAATTTACCTGTGGGTCGCGCCATGATTGGAAAGTAGCTGCCCCATCAATTAAGGATGCCCTTCTAAGTGTTTAACGTTGAAATTCAGCAAAAGCAGTACAAAACTTACGTTTTGTCTGACAACTCGACCCGGGCGCGAGTCGAGGTTGTCCCTGAACGAGGTGGCATCATCACCCGATGGTCAATCGACGGGCAAGAGATTTTGTACTTAGACGAGACCCGCTTTACTGATCCTGGTCTGACCGTGCGGGGCGGTATTCCTATCCTGTTTCCCATTTGTGGCAACTTACCCGACAACACGTATACTCACAACGGGCAGTCCTACACCTTAAAGCAGCATGGTTTTGCCCGTAATTTACCCTGGGACGTTAGTCAAACTGAAAGCACTGCTAATGCCGGCATCACCTTGAAGTTGACGAGCAACGTTCAAACTTTGGCTGTTTACCCGTTTGAGTTTCAACTGGAGTTCACGTATATACTCCGGGGTAATTGCCTAGAATTGCAGCAGCAGGTTACTAACCTTAGTCGCGAATCAATGCCATTTTCGTTAGGGCTGCATCCCTACTTTTGTGCATCTGAGAAAAAACGCCTGGAATTTGAAATTCCTGCTGATCGCTTCCAAGACCAGCGGAGTCAGATTACCCATGAGTTTTCAAGGGGATTTGACTTTGATCTGGATGAGATAGATGTAATTTTTCGCGAACCAACGGCGAGTTCCGCAGCAGTTCAAGACTACAGCCGCAACCTGGAAGTTCAGCTTAGTTATGAAGATCCGTATTCGATGCTGGTGTTTTGGACGGTAAAGGGAAAAGATTTTTATTGTCTTGAACCCTGGACAGCTTCACGCAACGCGATCAGTACAGGCGATCGCCTCACATGGTTAAAACCATCTACAACGCTTACAACCAGCGTCCGGCTCATGGCTCTCAGTTTGTAACAGCTTCGCGCCGAGGCATTGGATACCTTTATTTAAGGCGAGTTAAGGTGAGCGAAGGAAAATATGAGTCTCACAAAACTATCTCAATCTGTGATACCTTAATTAATCGGTGCTGTAATATTGCACTTCCTTGGGTCGCTAGCTCAGTGGTAGAGCATTCGGCTTTTAACCGACTGGTCCTGGGTTCGAATCCCAGGCGACCCATAAATGCCATCTGTAGATTTTGGTAGTGGTATCAATGTAAGGATTTTTTGATGGGCGGGTTTAGCCCGCCCATCAAAAAAACCTTACCAATTTAGAACTACCGAAAAGGTAAAGCTGCGAGACTACGTGTCGGTTGAGGATGGGAGGCACGTATTATTCCAACGATGTTAAATCCCAGATGATGCAGTGACGGTCAGTAAGGGATTTTGATGCCAGTCCTCAAGGGATTTTGATGGAGGACTGGGCAAATTCCACATAAGCATTTATACTTACTTAAAAGGCTCGACTAAGATCAGCAGTCTAAGTATAGCTGTCGCCACAAAGGTTAGGACACTGGGATCAAAGGGGGTGTGGGGGCTTCCCCCAGCCAGGGGTTCCACCCCTGCACCCCGTTCTAACCAATCCGTCTATGGCTATAACTGGTAGTGGTATTGAGGTAAGGATTATCAGATGGGCGGGCTAAACCCGCCCATCTGAAAATCCTTACAAGCCAAGG
>Ga0335394_10002026_pt1 | contig 22675 bp, 19 predicted proteins | sample MAT03_FD_205741 | JGI IMG/M metagenome (GOLD analysis project Ga0335394, IMG submission 205741) | Freshwater microbial communities from Lake Fryxell liftoff mats and glacier meltwater in Antarctica - MAT-03 (spades assembly) (version 2) ...
GCCGGACGAGGGTAGCCACACGAAGCGCGTGCGACGATGTCGGGCTGAGGCTAGAGTAACGGCCATGTCGCCACGCCCGCAGGGGACGCCGCCCGAGCCGCGCCCGCAATCGTCATACCTGGTCGATCTCCGCAAGGTGCTCGCGATCACGGCCGCCCTCGCGGTCGTCAGCGGGCTTGCGGTGCTGATCGGCTGGATGACGCCGCGAGCCGCCGCGCGCGAGGTGAAGGCGGCGTGCGCCAGCCTGCGCGCCACGCCGACCAACCCGGCGCTGGGCTCGCTGCCGCGGCTCGCGCCCGACTTCGAGGTCCAAGCCTATGGTGGCAAAACTGTCCGGCTTTCGGACTATCGGGGCAAGGTCGTCGTCCTCAACTTCTGGGCCTCCTGGTGCAACGTCTGCAAGTCCGAGAAGCCGTCGATGCGCACCATGGCCGAGGAGATGTCGGGTGACGACTTCGCGGTCGTGACCTTGGCATCGGATCGCAGCTGGGACGACGTCCGCAAGTCGCTGCCCAACGGCTCGCCGTTCACGGTGCTGCTCGACCCGCCGGTCGACGACGAGTCGAACATCGGCAAGGTCGCGTCGGCGTGGGGCATCAAGGCGGTGCCCGAGAGCTTCGTCATCGACAAGCGCGGCCGCATCCGCATGTACCTGGTCAACAAGCGCGACTGGGATGCGCCGGTGACCGAGACCTGCCTGCAAGCGCTGGTCGACGAGTAGCCATGGCCCGGATCCTGGTCGTCGACGACGAGGCGGACGTCGTGCGGATGGTGGTGCGGACGCTCGAGGGTCGAGGCCACACGGTCGAGATCGCCCGTGACGGCGAGACCGCGCTCGCGATGGTAGCGAGCAGCCCGCCCGAGCTGGTCGTGCTCGACCTCAACCTACCCCGCCTCGACGGGATGGAGGTCTGCCGCCGCATCAAGGCCGATCCGGCGACGCGCGCGATCCAGGTCGTGATGATGAGCGCCGCCTACGTGAGCCTGGTCGACGCCGAGATCGGCAGCGGGCTCGGCGCTGACGAGTTCGTGATGAAGCCGTTCGTGCGCGAGACCCTCATCCGCAACGTCGAGCGGCTGCTCAAGCTGCGCCCGCCCGCGGCATGAGCGACGCCGCGGCCCCGCCGGTCCCGTTTACGATCCTCACCGGCTTCCTCGGCGTCGGCAAGACGACCACGCTCAACCGCATGCTGGCCGCGCCCCACGGTCGCAAGATCGCGGTGCTGGTCAACGAGCTGGGCCGCATCGCGATCGACTCGCGGCTGATCGTCGCCCGCGGCAGCGATGTGCTCGAGCTGGCCGGCGGCTGCGTGTGCTGCAAGCTCGACACCAAAGGCGAGCTGTGGGACGGCATCGGCGAGATCGTCGCGCGGGCGCAGCCCGATCAGGTCGTGCTCGAGACCACCGGGATCGCCGAGCCCCACGCGATCCTCGACAACCTGGGCCGGGTCCCGGCGGCGGTGCGCGACCGCATCGTCCCGGCCGGCGTGATCACCGTGGTCGACGCCGAGGCCGGCGCGGCCCAGCTCGACCGCCACGACGAGGCCCGCGGTCAGGTCGGCGCGGCCGATCGGGTGCTGCTGCGCAAGCTCGACCGCGCCAGCGAGGCTCAGCTCGGCGCCATCCGCACCCGCATCGCGACCCTGGCGCCGCGGGCCGAGCTGGCCAGCTTTCCCGACGACGACGACGGCGCGCTGGCCATGACGACCTGGGTGCTCGAGGTGCGCGCGCGAGATCGGGCCGCGGGCCACCGGCACGCCCAGCATCCCCATCGCCACGGCCAGCTGGTCGCCGCGATCTTCGCCGACCCGTCCGCGCTGGCCCCCGACCCGGTGCTCGAGATCCTGCGCGGGCTGGGTGATCGGCTGGTTCGGGCCAAGGGCTTTGTCCGGCTGCCGGACGAAGTCACCGCCGGCTTCGTCGAGAAGGCCGGCGCGGTGCTGTCGCTGCGGCGCGGCGTGGCCTGGCCCGGCCTACCCCGCACCGAGCTGGTGATGATCGGCGACGATCTCGACGAGGCGGCGCTGCGCCGCGCGCTGTGGGCGTGCCGAGTCGGACCACCGAGCTGAGCATCGGACGCCGCGCGCGATCTCAGATCCCGCCGGTCAACAGCAGCCAGGTATCGGTCTGCCCGCCCTCGGCGAGGCCGCGCGAGATGCCGAGCTCGAAGGTGCCGGGGACGTACCAGCCGAAGAACGCGTCGATCCGCAACGCCGCGCCCACCGACGGCTTGAGCTTCTCGACGTCGAAGTCGCCATCGTAGGCGGTGCCGACGTCGACGAGCAGCGCGCCGTGCAGCCGGCGCACGTACAACGGCAGCGTGCTGGCGCCGCGCTCGATCGTCGCCAGCAGCTGGCGGTACTCGAGGTTGGCGAGGTGGAACGTGTTGCCGCTCTGCACGCGCACCGGATAGCCGCGCAGGTAGCCGGAGTTGCCGACCCGGGTCGAGTCGATGACCGCCTGCACCACGTCTTGTGCCGGCGCGCCGCCGACGCCGTAGCCGCCGCCGCGCGACAGGTCGTTCACGCGGATCGCGCCGGTGAGTCGCAGCGCCAAGGCCGGCGTCTCGCCCCACGGCAGCTTGTAGTAGCCGCGCCCGAACCAGCCGACGGTGAGCGCGCGCTGGCTCGCGCCCAGGAGCGGATCGTCGATGCGGACCCCGGCCGACGCCTCCACGCCCTCGGTGGGCCCGACGTTGTAGAGATAGCTGCGCACGTTGCCGTACGACAGCCGGATGCCGAGGCCAGCGTTGCGGAAGTCGGAGCGCGGGATGCCCGGCAAGGTCTGGGTCGGATCCGCGGTCGTCGACGGGGTGTCGACGCGCCGGATCCAGTCGAGCGCGTAGTCCAAGCCGAGCGACAGCGCGCCGCGGTCGGTGCGCCGCACCGGGATCGCGAGGCCGGCGCTGGCCGACAGGATCTCCTCGTCCCAGGGCCGGTTGCGCCCGTCGATGCGGAACGAGGTGCGGTGCGCGATCGTGCGTCCGCCGGCGATCCGTAGGCCAGGCCGCAGGCCGGCGTAGCTGTAGGCCGCGCCGACGTTGACGTCCCCGCGCTCGAGCTCGACGGTGGTGGCCAGCGTGTACGCGTGCAGGCCGGCGACGTCGGCGCCGGTGGTGGTCGCGGTCGCGGCCTGGCCGTAGGTGCCCACCACCAGCTGCGCGGTGAAGCTCTGCGGCGACAGCGTCTCGAGCGCGCGGTACGGCCGCGGCGCGCTCACCGCGATCTCGTCGTCGCGGGCGTCGGTGGCCGCGGGCCGATCGTCGACGTAGGGCCGCGCGATCGTCCACTGGCCGCGGTCGACCGCCAGCTCGTACAGATCCCAGCCGGTGCCGACGAAGTCGAGATACGCGATGCGCTTGCCGTCGGGCGCGACCGTCAGCTCGTTGATGCCGCCGATGGTGTTGGTGACCTGCCAGGTCAGGCCGGTCGCCAGCTCGTAGGCGTAGAGGTTGGTGATGCCGCTGCGGTCGCTGGTGAAATAGACCAGCGTGCCGTCGGGCGACCAGCGCGGGTTGTCGTCGAGGGCGCGGTCGTGGGTCAGCTCCTGCACCGCGCCGCCCGCGACGTCGGCGACCAGGATGTCGCGCGCGCCGCCGGCGCGCCACGCCACGAACGCGAGGCGGGTGCCGTCGGGCGACCACGCCGGCATGAACACCTGATCGTAGCGCGCGCCCTCCCACACCGTCGTGGCGTCGTCGGGCGCCTTGCGATCCATCACGACCAGCGTGCTGCGCGACTGGCCGTTCTTCGAGTACGCGATGCGATCGCCGTCGGGCGACAGCGCCGGATCGCGCGCCCGCGCGGCGTGGGTGAGCCGGGTGATCCGCCCGGTCGGCGCGTCCCAGTGCATGAGATCCTGGTAGGCGTAGGCGTCGCGGTAGAACTGCGTCTGCTCGTAGACCACGCCGCCGTCGGCGTCGACGTCGAAGGTGCCGAGCCGATCGACGCCCAGGACCTCGCGAGCGTCGCGGCGATCGCCGCCGGCCGGCAACGCCCGGATCCGCTCGCCGTGCAGGCCGTCGCTCTCGGTCCAGTACAGCTCGCGCCCATCGAGCGTGTAGCGCGGGTTGCGCGCGAACTCGCCGACCAAGCTCAGGCGTCTGCCCGTGCGCGGCCGGTGGCGCTCGACGCCCTCCAGCTGCAGGGTCGCGCGGTCGCGCAGATAGCGCCGCCAGTCAGGGTCGAGCTCGTCGAAGCCGTGGCCGATCGCGGCGTCGAGCTGGCGGTTCAACCCGAACGGCACCGTCGACGTGCCGCTGGCCCACGACATGCGACGCGCCGCGCCGTCGCCGAAGCGGTCAAAGACGTACTTCAGGAAGCTCGAGCCGTAGAGGTACGCCGCGTTGCCGCGCGGGAACTTCTGCGGCGAGCCGGTGACCTCGTCGAGGCGCAGCGCGTCGTGATCGAGCGTCGCGACCCGCAGGTACATGTCGAACTGCGAGGCCCGGGTGCGCCCCGACGAGCTGCGCTTGCTCTCCTCGTAGGTGGCCAGGCCCTCGATGATCCAGCGCGGCATGACCTGGTTGGGCGCCCAGGTCTTGCCGAAGATGCCGTTGTAGATCGTCGCCAGCCCACCGATCGAGTCGAGATGGAGGATGTGCGTGTACTCGTGGGCGACCAGGCCGTAGAGCCAGTCGTCGTGGTCGGCGAGCACCGAGCCGGCGTTGGGCGCGCTGGCGTAGAGCGTGATCTCGTTGCGCGGCAAGACCGACGCGAAGCCGTTGGCGCCGTCGTTGTCGTCGATGAGGACGATGCTGGTCTTGGTCTCGGGATCCCGACCGAGGACCGGCACCAGGATGCGATGGGCGTGCTCGGCCACCACCGCGACCCGCCGCGCGACGTCGTCGAGCGGGCCGTAATAGTGGATCGTGAAGTGGTCGCTCTCGATGGTGCGCCACACCCGCTCGGGATCCCCGGCCTGCGTCGCCGACGCGGTCGCCAGCACGAGCGCGAGGCCAAGCAGCGCGCGGCGAAGCATCGGGGGCATTGTAGTAGAGTCCGCCCCATGAAGATCGCCTCCGTCGCCCTCGCCTTCGCGTTCACGCTGGTCGCTGCCTGCGGCGGCAAGTCCAAGCCGGCGCCGACCCAGCCTGCCGAGGCGAACCCGCCGGCCCAGGACCTGTCCAAGCTGGGGACGCCGTGCGGCGAGGCCGGCGGGTGCGAGGTCGGCGTGTGCGCGAAGTACTACGGCATCGCCGGCCCGTCGGGCCCCGAGTTCTCGAGCTGCGAGTTGTCGTGCGACGACGCCAAGACCTGCCCCGAGGGTCTCGAGTGCACGACCATCGCCGACGGCCCGGGCTCGGTGTGCCGCATGACCTCCACCGAGTCCGACGCCAACCAGACCGTCGAGTAGTCGCGCGCCGTCAGCGCGAGCCGCCGAGCTTGATGCCGATCCCGTCGAGGTACGCGCCGACCGCGGTGCGGATCTCGGCGGCGGTGGGCAGCGTCAGCACGTGGGCGACCAGGTGCTCGAGGTCGGCCATCGACGACGCGCGCACGATGCCCTTCACCTCGGGGATCGAGACCGCGCTCATCGACAGCTCGGTGAGGCCCATGCCGACCAACACCGGCGCCACCAGCCCGTCCGCCGCCATCTCGCCGCACAGGCTGACCGGGATGCCGGAGGCCCGCGCGTGGACCACGACGTCGCGGATGAGCCGCAACAGCGCCGGGTGCAGCGGCTCGTAGAGGTACGACACCAGCTCGTTCACGCGATCGACGGCCATCGTGTACTGGATGAGATCGTTGGTGCCGATCGAAAAGAAGCTGCACTCCTTCGCCAGCATGTCGGCGATGAGCGCCGCCGCCGGCATCTCGATCATGATGCCGATGCGGATCTCCTCGTCGAAGGCGACGCCCTCGCGGCGCAGCTCGGCCTTGGCCGACTCGATCGCGGCTTGGGCCGCGCGCAGCTCGCCCACGCCGGAGATCATCGGGAACATGATGCGCAGCGAGCCATGGGCCGACGCCCGCAAGAGCCCGCGCAGCTGTGAGCGGAACAGCGGCTGGCCCAGCTCGGCCAGGCACAGCCGGATCGAGCGCAGCCCGAGCGCGGGGTTGACCTCGTCGAGCGCGGCCTCCTCGAGGAAGCCGGCCAGCTTGTCAGCGCCGAGGTCGAAGGTGCGCATCGTGACCGGGCGGCCGGTCATGCGGGTGACCACCTCGGTGGCGATCTGGTAGTGCTTCTCCTCGTCGGGGATCTGGTCGCCGACCATGAACAGGTACTCGGTCCGGTACAGGCCGATGCCGACCGCGCCGTGCTCGAGGGCGCCGTCGATCTCGTCGGGCCCGTCGATGTTGGCGAACAGCTGCACCGCGACGCCGTCGCGGGTCGTCGCCGGCAGGTCCTTGTTGCCGAGCAGCACCGCCTCGGCGAGCACCTGCTGGCGCTGCTGGTCGCGGTACTCGGCGACCGTGGCCGGCAGCGGGTTGACGATGACGACGCCGTTCTGGCCGTCGACGATCAGCAGATCATCGTCGAGGACGATCTCGGTGATGTCCTCGAGGCCGACCACGGCCGGCAGCTCGTGGGCGCGCGCGATGATCGCGGTGTGCGAGGTCTTGCCACCGGCGTCGGTGATGAGCCCGGCCACCGCGTGCTTGTGCAGCTGCGCGGTGTCGGCCGGCGACAGGTCGTAGGCCACGACGATGGCGTCGGGCGGCGGATTGAGCGGTCCGGTCTCCTTGCCGAGCAGGTTGCGCAGCACGCGCTCGCCGACGAAGTCGATGTCGCTGCGGCGCTCGCGGAAGTAGTCGTCGTCGATGGCGTCGAAGACCGCGCGGATGTCCTCGACCGCCTTGCGCAGCGCCCACTCGGCGTTGATGAGCTCGTCCTGGATGTAGCCGACCGCGGCATCGACGATGTGCTCGTCGTGCAGCATCAGCTGGTGCGCGGTGATGATGTGGAAGTCGCTCGAGCTCTCCGAGGCGGCGAGCTTGCCCTTGATCTTCTCGAGCTGCTTGTCGGAGCTGGCGATGGCGCGGTGCAGCCGCGCGCCCTCGGTGTCCACGTCGTCGGCCTCGATGTGATAGCGCGGCTCCTTGATGAGGTCGCGCCCGACCAAGAACGCGCGCCCGATGGCGATGCCGGCCGACACCGCGACCCCGGAGCGCCGCATCTCGCCCTCGACCCGATGGCCGCGGGTGTCGCGCTCGCCGCGATCCACGCGATCGCTCCGGTCCGCTGACATCGACTAGCGATCCTCTCCGAAGCGCTCCTCGATGAGCTTCACCAGCGCGGCCACCGCGTCGGCGGCCTGCAGGCCCTTGCCCCTCACCTGGATGGTCGTGCCCTTCGACGCGACCAGCATGAGCACGCCCATGATGCTCTTGCCGTTGACCTCGTGGCCGTCCTTCTCGACGGTGACCTCGCAGGGAAATCTGCCTGCGATCTGCACGAACTTGGTCGCGGCGCGGGCGTGCAGCCCGAGCTCGTTGCGGATCATGATCGATCGCTCGACCTGGTCGGTGTCGTTGGCCATATTCATTCCCCCCGGTCGACGTCGCGATGCCGGACCATGATGTCCCATTCGCCACCGAGCCGCCGGCGCAGCTCTTCGACGATGGCGACCGATCGATGTCGGCCACCCGTGCACCCCACCGCTACGGTCACGTACAGCTTGCCCTCTTTCTGGTACTGGGGCAGCGCGAAGCGGAGCAACCCCTCGACGCGCCCGATCAGCTCCTGGCTGTCGGCGGAGTCGAAGACGAAGCGGGCGACCTCGGGGTCGCGTCCGTCCTTGTGGGTCAGGCTGGGCTCGAAGTACGGGTTGGGCAGGAACCGCACGTCGAACACCAGGTTGAACTCGACCGGCAGCCCGTGCTTCCAGCCGAACGACAGCATCGTCACCGCCAGCTTGCCGGTGCCGCCGTAGCGATCCTGGATGATCGCCTTCATCTGGTGCGGCGTGAAGCTCGAGGTGTCGACCACGGCGGCGCCGTGGCGCAGGTCGCCGACGATCTCGCGATCGCGGCGGATGCCGTCGGTGACATCGTCCACCGACAGTGGATGCCGACGTCGAGTCTCCGAGAATCGGCGCAGGAGCACGTCGTCGCGGGCGTCGAGGAACAGGACCTCGAGCCGGTGGCCGGCCTTGCGCAGGGTCGCGAGCAGCTCCCGCCATCCGTGCAGGTAGCGCCGCTGCCGCGAGTCGATCGCGATCGCGAGCTTGTCGGTCTCGTCGTCGTGGGCGAGGGTCTCGACCAGCTGCGAGATGAACGGCAGCGGCAGGTTGTCGACGACGTAGAACTCCACGTCCTCGAGGGCGCGCAGCGCGGTCGACTTGCCTGCGCCCGACATGCCGGTGACGATGACGACCTGCATTACTCGATCACATCCACGTCGAAGCCGGTCTTGGGCCGGGCCTCGGCGATCGCGCGGTTGAGGCGCTCCTGGAACTCCCGCGCCGAGTGGTGGCCCTGCATCTTGAGCAGCTGGTTGCGGGCCGCCACCTCGATGATCGTCGAGAGGCTGCGGCCGGGCCGCACCGGGAGCTTCACGACGGGCACTTGCACGCCGAGCACCTCGTAGCGCCGCTCGTCGAGGCCGAGCCGGTCGTACTCCTCGTCGGCGTCCCACTCGACCAGCTCGACCACCAGCTCGAGCTTCTTGGTCTCGCGCACCGCCGCCACGCCGAACAAGTCCTTGATGTTGATGATGCCGAGCCCGCGGATCTCCATGTGGTGGCGGATGATTCCGGAACCCGAGCCGAAGACGAAGCCCGCCTTCTTGCGGATGTGGACGATGTCGTCGGCGACCAAGCGATGGCCGCGCACGATGAGATCGAGCGCGATCTCGCTCTTGCCGATGCCACTTGGGCCCAAGAGCAAGATGCCGATGCCGAGGATGTCGACGAGGACGCCGTGGAGCGAGGTCTCGGGCGCCATGCGGTCGGTGAGCCAGCCGGTGATGCGGACGATCAGCTCGGCGGTGACTAGCTGCGACGACAACAGCGGCACCGACGCGCGCTCGCAGCCCGCGACCAGCTCGGCGGGCGCCTCGAGGCCGCGCGCGATCACGACCGCGGCTGGCCGCGACATCAAGATGGTGGCGACCGCCACCGCCCGACCGGCCTCGTCGATGGCGGACAGGTACGCGATCTCGGTGCCGCCGATGACGAGCAGGCGCTCATCGTGGAGCTGCTCGTCCCAGCCGGTGAGCGCGAGGCCGGGCTTCTGGATGCGGGGCGCGCTGACGGGCCGGCGCAGGCCGGCCATGCCCGCGAGGACGCGCAGATCGAGGCCCACCTCGGCGGCGAGCAGCTGCTCGATCAGCACCGGCGCGGAGCCCATCAGTACTTCGCGTCTTCCTCGGCGATGACCTGATACATGCCCTCGCTGTCGGGCGCGTCGAGCAGCCGCTTGCGGAAGCTCGAATCCTTGAACACCCGGCTGATGCGGGCGAGCGCCTTGAGGTGCGCACCGGTGGACGACTCGGGCGCGACCAGCACGAAGAACAGGTAGGTCGGCTGCTTGTCCATCGCGTCGAAGTCGACGCCCGCGCGAGCGCGCCCGAGGCACGCGACGATCTCGGTCACCGCCGGCAGCTTGCCGTGCGGGATCGCGACGCCCTCGCCGATCGCGGTCGACGCCAACATCTCGCGATCGATGAGGACGCGGCCGAGCGCGCCTCGGTCGATCCGAGGCTGGCGACTCGAGATGTGCGCGGCCAGCTCTTCGAGGATGGCGCGCTTCTCCGTGGCCACCAGGGCTGGCACGATCATGTCGCGCCCGATCAGATCGACGATCTTCATAGAGTACTGCCCGCCACGCTACCACGCATGCTCGGGCGGAGCAGCGCGTCACGCCAACGTCAGCTAGCTTGCGGGGTGTCGATCAACCCGTACTTGCCGTCGTCGCGGCGGTAGACGACCGCGATCCGGCCGTCGGCCTCGGTGCTGCGGAAGACCAGCACGGTGGCATGGGCCAGGTTGAGCTGCGCGATCGCGTCGGCGACGGTCATCGGGTTGGCGTGGAACGCCTCGGTGCCGCCGCGGACGACCGAGTACGCGTGGCTGGGCGGCGCCTCGGCGCTGGCCTCGGGCGGCGCGGCCTCCTCGACGATCGAGTGGGCCCACGGCAGCGGCTCGACATGGTGCGGGCGCACCCGCTGCTCTTCGACCTTGCCCTTGTACTTGCGCACCTGGCGCTCGATCTTGGCGATCACCAGATCGATGGAGGAGTACATGTTCTCGGTGGTCTCGTGCCCCGCGACGGTCAGGCCGTTGTGGAGCCGGAAGTCGACGTCGACCCGGTGATTGTGACGTTCGGTCGAGAAGACGACGTGGCACCCGATCGGATCGGGCATGTACTTGCGTACCCGATCCATGCGCTCGCGCGCGTAGGTCTTGAGCGCGTCCGAGGGCTCCATATGCCGGAACACAACCGAGAACTGCATGAGGCCTCCATGCCTGTGGTTCTCGTCGATTGTACTCCGCGTGCCCGAGCTGTCGCGCGCTGGCGGCAGCAAGCTTTCGCCTAGAAGACTTGCTTGCGCTTGCTCGACGACAGGATGCCCATCTGCTCGCGGTACTTCGCGACGGTGCGGCGGGCGATGTCGATGCCACCCTTCTTGAGCAGCTCGACGATCTTCTGGTCGCTGTGCGGGCGCTTGGGCTCCTCGCTGTCGACCAGCTCCTTGATCTTCGACTTCACGGCCTGCGACGCGACGTCATCACCGTTGGTGCGCGAGATGCCGGAGTTGAAGAAGAACTTCAGCTCGTAGATGCCCTGCGGCGTGTGGACGTACTTGCTCGTCGTCACGCGCGACACCGTCGACTCGTGCATGCCGATGTCCTCGGCGATGTCGCGCAGGATGAGCGGCTTGAGGTGCGCGATGCCCTTGTCGAAGAACTCGCGCTGGAACTTCAGGATCGACTCGGCGACCTTGATGATCGTGCGCTGACGTTGCTGGATCGAGCGGATGAGCCACTGCGCCGAGCGCAGCTTGTCCTGCACGTAGTCCTTCGACGCGCTGCCCTTCCCCATCGCCGCCTTGTAGAAGTTGGCGATCTTGAGCTTGGGCAGACCGTCGTCGTTGGGCACGACGAAGTACTTGTCGCCGACCTTGTGGATGTGAACGTCGGGGGTGATGTAGTGCGGGTCGTCCGACGCGTACTGCCGACCCGGTCGCGGGTCGAAGTCCATGATGACCTTGGCGGCCTCGTAGATCTCCTCGATCTCGCCGGCCGGGCACTTCAGATCACGCGCGATCGCCTGGTAGTTCTTCTTCTCCAGGTTGCCGAGGTGGCTGCGGATCATCTTCACGACCAGGTCGTCGTCCTGACCGGCATGGACCGCCTGGATGAGCATGCACTCGGCCAGGTTGCGGGCGCCGATGCCGATCGGATCGAAGGTCTGGATCTTCTCGAGCACCTTTTCGACCAGCTCTTCGTCGACCTCCTCGTCGGCCGCCAGCTCGCTGATCGTGGGCTCCTTGAAGTACCCGTCGGGATCGATGTTGCCGACGATGATGAGCCCGAGCTCCTTCTCGCGATCGGTCAGGTTGCACAGCTTGAGCTGCCAGGCCAGGTGGTCGGTGAGCGACGGCGGCTTGGTGAGCGTGGCCTCGAGCGACGGCAGGTCCTCGCTGTCGCCGCGGTACGACGGCATCGGGGCCGCCATCGTGTAGTTGTCGAGGTAGTTCTCCCAGTCGATCTCGCCGACCGCGGTGCCGTCGGCCTTGACCTCGACCTGATTGGGATTTTCGATCTGCTGCTGGGTCGGGGGCAGCTCGGTGTTGCCGGCGCCCTCCATCTGCATCGCCAGCTGTTCCTCGCCACCGAGCAGCTCGCGCTCCTTGCCCTGCTCCTCGCGCGTCTCGAAGTCGTCTTCGAGGATCGGGTTCTCCAGCATCTCCTCGTGGACCATGTCCACGAGCTCCATGCGCGAGAGTTGCAGGAGCTTGATCGCTTGCTGGAGCTGGGGCGTCATGACGAGCTGCTGGCTCAGCCGCAGCTCTTGGCGCATCTCCATGCCCATAGGACGATTCTCCTTACGTTTCTGGCGGTTACACGTCAGTCGGGGCGTGGCCCCGGCCTCGGTACGGACTTGGCATACCCGACCTTTTGCACGATACGCGAAGCCACCAGGCCCGTCCACCCTCGTGGCCTGGTTGTTGCTTTCTTCGACCGCCGGTCAGGGTGTACCCAACGCGCAACCGCGGTTTCCGCCGCCGATAAAGCTACTTGCGCAGTTTTAGCGGCTGGCGAGCCTGCGATCGTGCTCGACCACGGCGGCGCGCACGAAGCGCGAGAACAACGGGTGCGGCGCGGTCGGGCGCGACTTGAACTCGGGGTGGAACTGGCAGGCCACGAAGTACGGGTGCCAGGGCAGCTCGATCATCTCGACCAGGCGACCGTCGGGCGAGACGCCGCTGATCACCATGCCAGCGCGCTCGAGGCGCTCGCGATAGGCGTTGTTGATCTCCCAGCGGTGGCGATGGCGCTCGTCGATGAGCGTCTGGCCGTAGGCCTCGGCGGCCTTGGTGCCGGGCTTGAGCACGCACGGGTAGCTGCCGAGGCGCATGGTGGCGCCCTTGTCGGTGACGCCGCGCTGGTCGGGCATCAGGTCGACGACCGGGTGCGGGGTCTCGGGCGCGACCTCGGTCGAGTTGGCGCCCTCGAGGCCGCACACGTTGCGCGCGAACTCGATGCACGCCATCTGCATCCCGAAGCAGATACCGAAGTACGGCACCTTGCTCTCGCGCGCGAAGCGCACCGCCGCGATCTTGCCCTCGGTGCCGCGGGCGCCGAAGCCGGGCGCGACCAGCACGCCGTCGACGTCGCTCAGGTGCGCCGCCGCGCCCTGCTGCTCGATGAGCTCGCTGTCGATGTGGCGGATCTCGACGCGGCAGTCGTTGGCGATGCCGCCGTGGAGCAGCGCCTCGTTGAGGCTCTTGTAGCTCTCGACCAGCTGCACGTACTTGCCGACGAAGCCGACCGTGATCTTCTGCTTGGGCTGCGTGACCTTCTCGGTGATGGTCTCCCACTCCGAGAGCCGCGCGCCGCGCGACCAGATGTTGAGCAGCTTGCCGAGCTTCTCGTCGAGGCCTTGCTCGGCGAGCACCAGCGGCAGGCGGTACACGGTGTCGACGTCGATCGACTGGAACACCGCGTCTTGCGCCAGCGAGCAGAACATCGCCGTCTTCTTGATCAGCTCGGCCTCGAGCGGCTTCTCGCAACGGCAGATGAGGACGTCGGCCTGGATGCCGATCTCGCGCAGCTTCTGCACCGAGTGCTGCGTGGGCTTGGTCTTGAACTCGCCGGCGGCGCCGAGGTACGGCACCAACGTGAGGTGGACCGACACCGAGTGTCCTGGCCCAAGCTCGGTGCGCAGCTGCCGCACCGCTTCGAGGAACGGCAGCGACTCGATGTCGCCGACGGTGCCGCCGACCTCGACGATGAGCAGATCGAGACCCTCGGAGCAGGCCTGGACCCGCGCCTTGATCTCGTCGGTGATGTGGGGAATGACCTGCACCGTCGAGCCGAGGTACTCGCCGCGACGCTCCTTGCCGATCACGGTCGAGTAGACCTGGCCGGTCGTGATGTTGTTGAGCTTCGACATCTTGGTCGAGACGAAGCGCTCGTAGTGGCCGAGGTCGAGGTCGGTCTCGGCGCCGTCGTCGGTGACGTAGACCTCGCCGTGCTGGAGCGGGTTCATGGTGCCCGGATCCACGTTGATGTACGGGTCGAGCTTCATGTTCGCGACCTTGAGGCCGCGGTTCTCCATGAGCGCGCCGATCGACGCCGACACCAGGCCCTTGCCGAGCGACGACACCACGCCGCCGGTGACGAACACGAACTTGGTCTGGTTGGCCATCGCGCGCGGTTCTACCCAGCTGGTTGCCGCTTGGCAATCGTCGCCGCCGCCGCGACGACATATGATCGTGCGCGCGGCATTTTGTCTCGCCCGCGCCGCCGCGAGCGCGCTATGTTCGGTCGCCCCGCTTGGCCGACGCTATTTTGGTGCACGGGCAGCGCGTTCCTTGCGCGGTGGCTGGCGCACCGCACGGACCCGTAAGTTTCCTTCCGCCGGTTCGGTCGTCATCGACGCCGGCACGACCTCGCCGCACAGCTGAAGCAAGGCAGCGGCGAAGGACCGGAACGACGGCGACCGATTCGCATCGGGTCCGCTCAGCTGAGTACCAAGGTGGGGAGCGATTGCGCGAGCCCAAGCTGGCTTGTTCTGCCCTGACGTTTTGATGACCTTCGAAAAGAGTTCCCACCGCCAGTCCTCGTCCGGCTTGGTGCTGTCCAACAACTTCAAATCTGCGCCCGGCCACGCCAGCTTGAGTGCGCGACGGTCACCCAAGAAAAATGCTTCCGATTCCATCACCGCGACCTGAAAAGCGGCCGGCCGAGTTGGAGAAATCTCCTCGTGAACTGCGCGCATCCGCTGACGTAGTTCGCTGGCGTCGTCTTCATCCCGGTCGACGAGCACCAAGATGCGATCGGTGTCGGGATTGAATGTGTTTGCCCATCCTCTCAAGGTGGCGCGCAGCAGATCCAGCACGCCACGCTGCGCCTTGTCGGGCTGCTCATTCGTCAGCAAGCGGCCCTTACCTTGGTGAGGGTACACTCGCACTTTATGGCCAGGTATCAATCGCCTGGCCCAGTCAGCAATCCAAGCTTCCTCGGCAGGGCCTTCTACCAGGACGTGAATGCGCACTATTCCTGATCCAAGTGATTGGAATACCAGAGACTCCCGAGAGGAATTCCCTCGTTAATCATCTGTTTCACGCCAGTGGCCTCGCTCGCACGCACCACCTTGGTCGATCCGTCAGATTGCTTGGTCATCGTCCAGACTGCTTCTGGCTGCAGTGTATCAACGAAGTACGGCGAGTGAGTCGTAACCAAAATCTGGGTGCGACCTTGAAACTTATCGGTAACCGACAGCAGCTCGGATGAGAGCTGTGTATGCAGCTTGTGATAGAGGCCGTTCTCGGGTTCCTCGATCCCAATAAAAGCTGGCGGCTCGGGGTCGTGCAGCAAGAGCAGGTAAGCGAACATCTTCAGCGTGCCGTCCGACATGGCGTACTGGAAGAATGGATCCTTGTAGCCACGCTCGGAAAAGGCGATCAATAGCCGTTTATCTTCGCTCGTCTTGGTCTTGATCCTCTCGATACCCGGCACCGCTCTCGCGATCTCGGCGAGAATTCCCTCCAGTTCGCTAGCGTACTGGCGTTCCATGTACTGAAGAACGTTGCCCAGGTTCGATCCACTTCGATCTAGCCTTCGCTGGGCGCCGGTCGCGCTCAACCGCCGCGCATCACCCGGCACGAAGTACGATAGATACCAACTTTCCAAGTACTCTCGGAACTTCGCAATACGCGGATGGTCGGCGAGTTGGCCGTAGGTCGCGATCGCAAGTTTGTCCCGATCCGCCAGCCGCACCGGCTGATGCCCGGTCCTAGAACCCGCGAGCGCCGAGCCTGCCCACACTTTGCCCTCGCCATCTTTCACATCCAGGAATTTTTTCAGCCGACCCGACGTAACGTCATCGCTCGACTGTTGCAGCTCCTCTCGCGTTACACGCGGAATGCCGTCTACCGCGTCGACAGAGAAGGTGTAGTTGATGGGCCGCGCATCGGTTGCCAACTTGAAGTACAGCGTGAACGAGATCGGCCCCTTTTTGCCTTGGGTTCGGAGTCTGTCGAAGCCTCCGCGGTGCTCTTCGTCGCAGGCTGCCTCGACGCCTTTTCGCAAGCAGTCGGCGATGAAGGCGAACACGTCCAGCAGACTGGACTTGCCGCAACCATTGCGCCCAATGAAACAGCTGACGGCAGTCAGATCAAGCTCGTCTCTCGCTCTTGAGGAGCTAAGTCGCCCGATCTTCACATCGGCCAGGCTTTTGAAATTCTGAATCCTGATCCCGAGCAGCTGTGCCACGTGACAATTCTACACGGCGCCGCGCCAGCCGCGCGAGCCGGTGCGCCAGGCCGACGGGCCGGTGGCGCCGGTTTCGGTCGTCGAGGCGGCGGCGTGGGGCGCGCGCGCCAGCGTGGCGTCGAGGGCGGCGGCGATGAGCGCGGCGTCGAGGGCCGGACCTTGGGCGCGCGGCGTGAGCGCGGCGTGCTCGCGCGCGATGAAGCCGGTGTCGTACTTGCCGGCGATGACGTCGGGGTGGCGCAGCGCGAGCCGGTGGAACGGCAGGTTGGTCTCGATGCCGCGCACCTGATACTCGTCGAGGGCGCGCCGCATGCGCGCGATCGCGGACGCGCGATCGTCGCCCCACACCACCAGCTTGGAGATCATGGGATCGTAGAAGACCGGGATCTCGAAGCCCTCGTAGCAGCCGCTGTCGTTGCGCACGTAGGGGCCGTCGGGCACCCGCAGGTGGGTGATGCGACCGGGTGAGGGCAGGAACTTCACCGGATCCTCGGCGTAGATGCGGCACTCGACGGCGTGGCCGCGCCGACGCCCGTCGAGCTCGTCCTGGGTCATCGGCAGCGGCTGGCCCTCGGCGACCATGAGCTGCCACGCCACCAGATCGACGCCGTAGATCATCTCGGTGACCGGGTGCTCGACCTGCAAGCGGGTGTTCATCTCGAGAAAATAGAACCCGCCGTCCTCGCCGAGGAGGAACTCGCAGGTGCCGGCGCCGAGGTAGTCGACGGCCTTGCCGGCCGCGATGGCCGCGGCGCCCATCTGCGCGCGCAGCGCGGGGCTGACCGCCGGGCTGGGCGCCTCCTCGATGACCTTCTGGTGGCGGCGCTGGATCGAGCAGTCGCGCTCGCCGAAGTGCACCAGGTTGCCGTGGGCGTCGCCGAAGATCTGGATCTCGATGTGGCGGGGCCGCAGGATCGCCTTCTCGAGATAGACGGTGTCGTCGCCAAAGCCGCCCAAGGCTTCGCGCTTGGCGCCCTCGAAGGCGGCCGCGAAGTCGGCGGGCGCGGCGACCAGACGCATGCCCTTGCCGCCACCGCCAGCGGCCGCCTTGATCAGCACCGGGTAGCCGATGCGCTCGGCGGCAGCCTGCGCGCCGGCCAGCTCGGGGAAGCCGTTGCCCTCGGGGCCGTTGTCGCCGGGCACGACCGGCGTGCCGGCAGCGCTGACGGTCTTGCGGGCCTCGGTCTTGGAGCCCATGAGCCGCATGGCGTGGGCGCGCGGGCCGATGAACGTGATGCCGGCGGCCTCGCAGGCGTCGGCGAAGTCCTGGTTCTCCGACAGGAAGCCGTAGCCCGGGTGGACCGCGTCGGCGCCGCTCTGCTTGCACGCGGCGAGGATCTTGGCGATGACGAGGTAGCTGTCCTTGGCCGGCGCCGGCCCGATCGCGACCGCGTGATCGGCGGCCAGCACGTGAGGCGCGGCGCGGTCGGCGTCGCTGTAGACCGCGACGGTCTCGAGGCCACGCTCGCGACACGTCCGCATCACGCGGACCGCGATCTCGCCACGGTTCGCGACGAGGACTCGCCGGATCGACGTCGAAGCTGGAGCTGCCATCGAGCGCAATCTACAACGGTCACGCTGGCGGGGGCGCCGCCCGAACCGCTATCGTGCTCGCCCTCCATGCACTGGCGAGTCAAAGGCGCGATCCAGAAGGTGCTCGGCGTGATGCCGGGCGGCGACGAGCTCCACTACCAGCTCCAGCGCAAGGCGGGTGGGCTGCGCCAGGTCGCGCGCGAGATGGCGACCAAGGTCGACGATCTGCGGGTCGTGCTCGACATGCTGGGTCGCTGCGGCGTCGACGTCCGAGGCCAACGCCTGCTCGAGATCGGCTCGGGCTGGTATCCGCTGTTCCCCATCGCGCTCTACGCGATCGGCGCGGGCCGCGTGGTCACGGTCGACCTCAACCGCTACCTCAAGCCCGAGCTGACCCGGCGGTGCGTCGACGTGCTGCGCGAGGCCAAGCACACCCGCGTGCTCGCCAGCGGGAGCGGCGCCGCCGAGGGTGACATCGAGCACAGGCTCTCGGCGGTGGCCAAGGGGCTGGCCCAGGGCGCGTCGGTCGGCGACGCCACCAGCGGCGTGGTCGAGTACCGCGCCCCGGCCGACGCCAGCGCGACCGGCTTGCCGGCCGACTCGATCGACATCGTCTTCTCGAACAGCGTCCTCGAGCACGTGCCCGGGCCGGTGATCGAGGCGATCTTCGTCGAGGCCCACCGGCTCTTGCCGCCGGGCGGCGTGATGATCCACGGCGTCAACTGCGGCGATCACTACGCCTACGGCGACCGCGCGATCAACCAGCTGCACTACCTGTCGTACTCGGGGCACCGCTTCGCGAAGTGGCAGAACAAGTTCCTGTATCAGAACCGGCTGCGCGCTCAAGACTTCACCGCGATGGCGACGAAGGCCGGGTTCACCGTCGAGCTCGACACCTCGAAGGCGCGACCCGAGCGCCTGGCCCAGCTCGACGCGATCACCGTCCATCCCGAGTTCGCGCACTACCCGCGCGAGCAGCTCGCGATCACGTCGATCGACTTCGTAGCCCGGCGCTAGCGGCCCGGGAGCGGACCGGTCAGGCGAGGCCGTCGTCGGTCTCGCGGAAGGCGGCGACCAGGCCAGCGACGGCGCCGAGGCCGGCGAACAGGAAGCCGCGGCCGGCGGCGATGGCGCTGAAGCCGCCGGGCGTGAGGGCGTAGTAGCCGCCCATGAAGGGCAGGAGGGCGATGCAGGACCACATCGCGATGCGAGGCAGCGGGACGGGCAGCACGACCGGCCGATCGAGCACCGCGAGCACCGCGAGCGCGGCGAGCGCGGCGGCGGCGAACAGCGACAGCGCGAACGTGAGGCGACCGAGCCACATCCAGCTCGAGCCCTCGACGTGCACGCCCTCGAGGCCGTGGACCTCGGACCACGACAGCTGCTGGCACACGCTGGCCTCGACGGTGGTCGCGCACATCGACAGCTTGGTGAGGCCGATGCGCAGCGACGCGTTGAGCTGATCGCTGCGCAGGTCGGCGACCAACCAGCGCCGCGAGAACGCCCCCATGAGCAGGAGCACGATCGCGACGAGACACACGGCGGCGGTGACGCGACGCGGGGTCATGGCGCGAGCTTACTGCGCGGGCGCGGCCGGCGCGGCATTCTTGCGGGGATCGCTGGCCGCTTCGAACACGCCGTCGGGCCGAACCCGGATCGCCTGCACCGCGGTCGGACCTCGCCCGCCCACGAGCTTGTGACCGCGAGCGACCAGGGCGTCGCGGACGTCGGCGGACAGGTCGTCGTCGACGGTGACCTGATCGGGCATCCACTGATCGTGGACCCGCGGCGACTCGACCGCGGTCCGGGGGTCCTTGCCGAACCAGAACATGTCGACGAAGACCTGGAACACGTTGGAGATGATGCGAGGGCCACCCGAGCCGCCGATGCACGCCACGACCTTGCCGTGCTCGAAGACCAGCAGCGGCGTCATCGACGACAGCGGGCGCTTGCCGGGGCCGACCAGGTTCTCGGCGCTCTGCTGCAGGCCGTACATGTTGGCGGCGCCGACCGCGAGCGCGAAGTCGTCGATCTGGTTGTTGAGCACGACGCCGCCGGCGGTGACCAGCTTGGAGCCGAAGTAGCCATTCACGGTCGTGGTGAGCGACACCGCGTTGCCGTCGCGATCGATCACGCAGACGTGGCTGGTGCCGCCGAGCTTGGGCTTGACCGGCTTGCCGACCGGACCGGGCGGCGGCGTGAGCGCGCCGTAGCTGGCGAGGGGCTGCACGCGATCGGGCTGGATGGTCTTGGCGATGCGGGTGAGCTGGGCCGGATCGAGCATCGCGCTGGCGGCGACCCGGGCTGCCTCGGTGTCGCCCAGCGCGCGCGACCGGTCGGCGAAGCCATGCTTGGCGACCTCGATCAGGTAGTGAAACGCGGCCGACGACCCGAAGCCGAGGGCGGGTAGGTCGACGCCGGTGCGGTCGAGGATGCCCAGCATCTCGAGGAAGACCCAGCCGCCCGACGACGGCAGCGGCATCGTCGCCAGGGTGTAGCCGCGCCAGGTGCCGATGAGCGGTGCGCGGTCGGCGACCTGATAGGCGGCCAGATCCTCGAGGGTGAGGACGCCTCCGGCCGCGGCGGTGGTCGCCACCAGGTCCTCGGCGAGCCGGCCGTGGCGGAGCGCCTCGGGATCGAGCGCGATCGCGGCCAGGGTCTTGGCCAGCGCGGGCCGCACCATCGGGTCGCCCCAGCGGCGCGCGGTCGTGCCGTCGGTGGTGAGGAGCGCGCGCAGCGGCGCGTAGGGTGGCTCGGTGGGCAAGCCGGGCACCACGCGGGCAGCGGCCGAGCCGAAGAACCAGCTGGTCGGCACGCCGTCGCGGGCCAGCCGCACCGCCGGCATGACCACGCGACGCCAGGGCAGGCGACCGTGGGCGCGCGACAGCGTGGCCAGGCCGGCGAGCTCGCCGGGCACGCCGACCGCCAGGCCGCCTTGCTGGGCCAAGTCCTCGTCGAGAACGCCGTTCTTGACGAAGTCGGTCGGGTCCAGGGCGGCCGGCGCGGTCTCGCGAAAGTCGTAGGCGTGGGTGGTGCCAGTGGCGGCGTCGTAGACGATCGCGAAGCCGCCGCCGCCGATTCCCGACGAGGTCGGGTTGACCACGCCAAGCGCCAGCACGGTCGCGATCGCGGCGTCGACCGCGTTCCCACCGTCGCCCAGGATCGCCGCGCCCACGGCGCTGGCGGTGGGATCGTCGGCCGCTACCGCCCCGGTGGTGCTGGTCAAGGGCGGCGCGTGGGCCGATTCGCCGTCGCGCGGATCGACCACGATGACCATCGTCGCGAGCGCGAGCATGGTCGTCCGCGTTGCAATCCTTCGGCTCATGCTCGTAAGATGAAACATATCGGCGCGTTGCAATTCTGACGGTCGCACTACGCGTTCGCCAGTCTGAGCGGGCCGAAGTTCCGGAGAACCAGGTGGATCCCAACACCCGTCAGACCAAGCGCGCGCCGGTCACGCTCAAGATCAAGTTCAAGAGCGCGACGCTCGATCAGTTCATCGAGCGCTATGCGATCGACGTGAGTCCGGGCGGCATCTTCATCCGCACCAAGGATCCGCTCGCGGTCGGGACCCAGATGCGGTTCGAGTTCCAGCTCCGCGATGCCACGCCGCTCATCACCGGTGACGGCACCGTGGTGTGGACTCGCGAGAACGACCCGGCGCGACCCAACGCCGCGCCTGGCATGGGAGTGCGCTTCGATCGCCTGGGCGACGGCAGCCAGCCCATCCTCGACAAGATCCTCGCCGAGAAGGCCAAGCAGCCGGCTGCCGCCGCCGCCGCCGCCGAGGCGCCCAAGAACTTCATGGAGGTGCCGACCCGAGTCGCGCCCTCGCCGCTCATGGGCGCGCTGGCCGCCGAGGGCCGCAACTCGCAGCCGCGCATGGGCCAGCTGGCGCCGTCACGGGCGGCCTTCGCCGACGAGCGCACCGACAACACGCCGTTGCCGCGGCCGATGCCGTTCCACAGCGACGCCGACGAGTTCCCGGAAGAGACCTTCGAGGAGGCGACCAAGGTCCGCGCCCTCGACGAGCTGGTCGCGGCGACCGCGTTCCCCCGGCGCGACCCGCTGGCCGAGACCTCGCCGGTCAACCTCGCGCGTCGGCCGGTCGACGACGGCGCGCGCACGCCGCCCTTGGCCTCGACGCGCTCGTCGCAGCGCAACCTCGCGCCGCTGGCCGCGCCCGATCCGACCGGCGAGACCACGCCGGCGGTGATCTCGCCGACCGAGCAGGTCCGCCCGCCCCGCCCCGCCACGACGCCACCGGTGCCGGTGTTGCTGGCGACGCCGCCGGCGCCGGTCCAGGCCACGCCGGTGCGCAGCATGCCGCCGCTCGTCGCGAAGGCGGTCCCGGTCGTGACCGAGCCGCTGGTCCCGCCCAAGACCTCGTCCCGCGGCACCAGCGCGGTGCTCATCGGCCTGCTGTTGGCCGCGATCGTCGCCGCGGCGGCGTGGTTCCTGGTGTTGCGCGACCAGGCCAAGCCGGCCGAGACGGCGCCGCCGGCCAACGCGGCGGGCACCGCGGTCGCGTCGGGTACCGGACCCGCGTCGGGATCGCAGGTCGCCATCGTCGTCGACGCGGGGGTCGACATCGACGCCGCGCCGGTGCCACTCGAGACCGCGCCGATCACGATCAAGTCGAACAGCGCGGGCGCGACCGTCGAGGTCGTCGAGACCGGCGCCTCGGGGCCGGCTCCCTTCGCGACCGAGCTCGAGAAGGGCAAACCCTTCACGATCCGGGTCACCGCGCCGGGCATGAAGCCGGCCGAGTTGCAGGTCACCGGCGGTGACAAGACCGCGTCGGCCAAGCTCGAGGCGATGACCCGCACCATCCACGTCACCTCGACGCCCTCGGGCGCGTCGATCGCGATCGACGGCACGCCGACCGGCAAGTCGACGCCAGCCGACGTGGTGCTGTCGCGCGGCCAGGCGGCGCGGCCCTCGATCCGGGTGAGCCTGCGCAAGGGCGGCTACGCAAGCTGGGGCAAGTCGCTCACGCCCAGCGAGTACCAGCCCGAGGCCGACTTCCTGTCGGCTTCCCTCGAGGCCACGCTCACCAAGACCAGCAGCGGTGGCGGTGGCGGCTCGACGGGCTCCAACACTGGCACCGGAACCGGCAGCGATACCGGCAGCGATACCGGCAGCGATACCGGCAGCGATACCGGCTCGGGAGCCGGCACCCCGACGCCGACGCCGACGCCCACGCCGGTCACGCCCACGCCGGTCACGCCCACGCCGGTCACGCCCACGCCG
>Ga0335394_10002031_pt1 | contig 22632 bp, 23 predicted proteins | sample MAT03_FD_205741 | JGI IMG/M metagenome (GOLD analysis project Ga0335394, IMG submission 205741) | Freshwater microbial communities from Lake Fryxell liftoff mats and glacier meltwater in Antarctica - MAT-03 (spades assembly) (version 2) ...
ACAAAATTCAAACAATTAAACAGCTTCAAGCAACTGCTTAATTTTAGTTGCACCCTTAAAGCGCTTGTATGAAAATCTGATGAGACTCAACTTGGCTAATACAACAAAAGCAATAACCCCGACCACATAAGAAGGAACTATTAATAGTAGCCCTTTGGCAACTTTAGATAAAATCGAATCTTTTCGAACTAATTGCAAGGCAACGCCCATTTGGGCTGCTGTATTACCCGTTGGTATAGCTATATTGCCATTACCTAATTGTGTAAAAACTTTCGAATAAGTTTCTAGCTTTATTATCATGCCCATGCCGAACCACCCCAAAGCAATACTCGCTATAGATAAACCCGCCACCGCAATACCCGCTAGAATTTTAATTCTCCTCTTAATTTCTCGTCCTTTTACCGTTGCAATATCGCCCAAAAAGCCTGGCATATAGCTAATTGTATGTTTAGACCAATTTTTCTTTTCCAGTTCGATAATATCAGTTGCAATTTTTATATGACCTGCTTTTTGACTATCTGATATAGTGCTTTCAGTGTATAACCTTTTAAATTCTGCAAATTTACCCATCTGTAAAAAGCCAAGCAAGTTATGATACACGTTATCTGCAATATTTTTATCATTATTTTCGCCCAAACATAGTGACGATAAAGACAAAACCAATAGCAATATTCGTATTTTAAACATTTTAACCAATCATTTATTATTAAGTTAGTTATACACAATCGATTTGGAGGATTAATGGTTGTTCTATAAGCTGTTTAATTTTTAAACTTTTTCTCCAACGCTTATATGAGCACAAAATTTTATGATTTATCCTCATCATCATAAATAGCATGATACCCATAAAGGCACAAACACCGCCTGAGATCAGCTCATCATGCATAGTATTTAACCAAAAGCTTTTCTTTAGATCTAGATTTTGAGCCACTGATGCCGCGTTACTATATAACGGCATTAAAACTAAATTATTTTGGAGCCGATAATAATCGCTCGCAAATTCTTCTCGTTTTTTTAAAAAACTTTGAAAGATGTGACCACAAAAAACACTTGAACACACACCATATACACTACATAAGCTATAACCAAAGGCAAGCGAACGCTTAATTTTTTTGCCAATTGATATCTCGGATCCTATTGGTCTATAAGAACGCCAATATCTCCATTCATATGCTATGATTTTTTTTGCTTGAGTTAAAAGTTCTTTTTTCTTTTCGGCTGTTAATTTACTTCCCAAATACAATTGCTCAAATTTTTTAACCTCAGCTTCTTTCAAAGCATTAAGCAAATTATTAAATGGTATATCATTTAGCTTTTCTCCAAAGCATAATGCAGACAAACATACAATCAACATCATTATTTTAATCTTAATTACTTTTAACCAATTCATGCATTTGCTTTCAAAACCAAGTTTAAAGGCAAGCCTTGCACAAATTCTAAATTAAAAATGGAATCTTGAATGATCTTTTTTATTTTACAGGACTTTTTCCAACGCTTATATGAATATAAGACTTTATGATTTAGCTTTGTTATAGCAAAAAACACTATACCTAATAACCCCATACAAGAGACACAAAAAGCTTGTGCCATAATATCTGTCATCCAAAATTTTTTATCTATATTGATATCAATAGCATGCGTGGCAGCTGTCCAATACAAATTTGTTTTTCCTGATCTTAGATTATGATATTTGTTTTCTATTCGCGATTTCCCTATAAAGTAATTCCGCAAAACAAATCCAATCATAACTGGTGTAATAAGACCAAAGCACCCGGTGAAAATATAGCCAAATTTTTTTGCCATTCTAAGGTCTTTACCAGCTGAAGATTCAGGCATAGCAAACGTATTAGATCGCCAATAGTTATATTCTGTGGCTATAATCCCATCAACGAGATCCAAAAGTTCGTTTTTTTGATCGCGAGAAATATAATTTTCAGAATACAACTCTTTAAATTTAACGTAGTTTGCCGCTTTTACAGAGCTCAATAAATTGTCATATGTACCATCTTGGGTATCCATGCCAAAACTTGGCGCCGATAAGCATAAAATCAACATCATTATTTTTATCTTAATTACTTTTAACCAATTCATGCTTTTGCTCCCGCGCTCTTATTTCCAATTTATAGACCCTGTATTGATTCTTGAATAAGCTGCTTAATTTTAGTTGCACCCTTAAAACGCTTATAATTAGCCAAAATTTTTTTACCATTTTTCATCAATAGAAAGTGAATATAAGCACTTAAGCCACACAAGCTCATGAGACCAATTGCACCTGCAATTGCTTTGATTGAAACCATTTGTGCTTCTTCTAAATTTCTCGCTCTAGATGCTGCATTAGACCCTGGTGCAATAATCCCATTTTGTATCTTCTTTAAATTATTTAAAGTATTTATCAAATGCTGTAAGGGCTTAAACAGCAAAAAAGAAAATGGAATAGTACCTAAAAGCATAATATACCACCCTAATGAGATAAACCGAATTTCGATTTTAAGTTTTTTCCCCGTTGTGTTCGTAATATTTCCCCATTGGGGATGCTTGGTTCCATTAACACCCTTAGGCCAATCCTTCATTTCTGTTTCAATAATCTTATCTGCCATCGCTATAAGTTCTTTTTTCTGCTCAACTGTTATATTGCTTTCAACATATAAATTTTTGAAATGAGCAAATTTACCTCTCTCAACGAGACCAAGCAAATTATCATATTTGGTAACTTTAGTATCTTCGCTAAAACATAAAGATGATAAACATAAACTTAAGACCGCCATCTTAATTTTAACTATTTTTAACCAATTCATTTTTAAACTTCCTCTTTAGTCTGTTTATCAAACTATCTTAATATCTACCATTGAGCTTGAAATTAAGTTTTTAATTTTTAAAGCTTTTTTATATTTTTTATACGAAATTAAATTAGATTTAACCCATTTACCGGTAATCACTGAATAAACTATTCCCAATAGCGAAATAGCTAAAAGCCTCAATCCACCATGAGATAGCTTTTTAGAATTTTCCCCTAAAGCATCAAGCGATTGCCTGTAGGGTTGCCAATTTTGTGCAAGCATATTAGCGGCGACTAGTCCACCTTGATTCGCAACTCTTTTCTTCGACTTTAAAGCTGTATATAAATAATAAATGCCATAAAAACTACCCCACACAGATACCGCCCCTGAAAAACATAAAAGAAGGGGAAGAAACATTCTATCAAATTTTTCATATTTTAATGGCGGTAATCCATTAAAAAATAATTTCATTTTTTTTAAATCTGTTTCTATAATAGCATCAACCTGATTAAGCAATTCAAGCCTTTGCTCTTGAGACAAATCATATTCTTGGAAAGATTTCTTAAAATTAACAAAATCGCATTTATCAATGAGTTCTGCTAAATCATGGCCCAAGCAAAGACTTGGACAAATACTCAAAGCAAAAGCAATTAAAAATTTTATGTGTAACTGTTCCATAATAAATCCATATTTCTAAATTGTATTTTTACGATTCTTCAATTATAAAGTATCAACACTTATACCGCAAACGCTTCAGTTTAATATAAATTTGATAAAATATCAGCATTGCAATTCTAACAGAAAACTATTGAGAACTTTATTAACACCTATGTATCATTAATTATATGGATCGAGATTACAGATGAAGGTTATATACCATGAAAAAACAATTTATAGATGATATCGGCGGCATACTGGCTCAAAAACATTTAATTACACCTCTAGATCTTGCTGGTTTACATAAATCATTTAAAGATAGAAATGATGTAAGCTTTGAGGATTTTTTGTTAGAAGAAGGTATAGTTGAAAAAAGCGATTTACTCGATGCTTTGGCTGACTATTATCAAGTACCTGCAATCGATGTTGTCGGACAATTTTTTGATCACTACGATATCACTCTGATCCCTAAAAATGTTATGCTACAACATTTATTTATACCGTATGATAGAGATCCCGATGATAATTTGTGGGTTATTGCAGCAAATCCTAATGATCCGCATTTGCGAGTTGTTTTGGGTGAGTATGTTACTCATCATATAAATTTTATGGTCGGATTACCTACAGATATAATAGATGCTGTCGAAGATAATTATGATGAATCAATAACTTATCAACCACAAGAAATCCAGAATCAAAAAATGGAACGAAGCCAGCCAGATATTCATCCAACAGGCGAAGTGCTCAAGCCCGAAGATAGTGAGCTCGAGATTCCTGTTACTTGGCAAGACAATATTGATGATTACGAAAAAGATTAACAGCTAAAGGTGTTTGGCCCGCACAACTTCAAGAGTCAAGATCTCAATCAATGACCTTGAGACTATAGCATATTTATGCGAATCTAAAGCGACGCGCTATAAGTTGTTATACAAGCGCTTTTAGTTGCGCATTATATGAATAACGAATTCTATTGTTATTAAGAGAGCAAACGATTGTTTTGTAATCAGCTGTTTTTTTAATTAGCGTCTTAAATTGTGATGCAGTTTTATCAAACTGAAGGATATCTACAGCACAAAGCAGATGATTTTTCTTTGGGGCAGAGGCTAAATATGAATCTATCGTTTCAAAAAATTTGCAATCGCAAGAGCCAGCACAAAAACCTAATTGAAAACCAAGCGGCTTTTTAGCCATCTTTATATAATTAACGTGATCATTTCGTTTATAAAAATGATCTATGAAACTCATATCAAAGTATAAATAACCAAAACACTGAAAAATATATATAGTGATATAATCAAATAATAAAGCCCCGGAACCAAAGCTGGTATAGATTAAAGGATTCTCTGCGGTACACTCTTTTGGGCTAAAATTTTTATACAGCTTTTCCAAATTCATTATAATAAGTACCACACGTTCACCAATCGTAACATTTTCACAATTACACCAACTCAATTGCTCATTAAGTAATAAAAATCTTTGTGAAATAGAGAGTACAATTATTTGCTTAGTAATATGTATAAAATGCTCGCTCGATATCTCCAAATTTAAATCTTCGACAACCATCGAAACAATAACCAGTAATAATTGCTCAAGTGTATAATAATTATCATGATTAAAAGCTTCTAAATCTTCTTCTTCAACAGTGTATCTCGCCTTAATTCTATCTCTAAAAGCTGTAGCGGAAATTTGATATTTAGGATTTTGTAGTACACCATTCAAATGACCTGCTACAAAAGCCCTAACTAAACCACAATCACTATGATATTCAAATGATTCAGCATCTTGCTCAGCCATGTGTTGAACATGGGCACCTGCCTCATCTAATTGCATTTCATTAGTACCTAATTGCTGAGAAGCTAGTTCTCTTATTTTTGCATCAAGCATCGTAGTAGATAACTCAATCCAACAATCCAACAAATTAATAGTTGCTGTTTTAATTTCAGATGAATTATATGTCTTAAAATTCATAGCAGAAGATCTTTTCATACCTAAAAGCTCAACGCAATTTAAAATCCCAAAAGATAGAATGACATAAAACCAATAATTGATGTATATAACCATTTTGTTACAAGCTCCATTTACATAAGAGAAAATTATAATTTAATATATTATACGATTATTGCGCAAAATCGTCAAAGCAGCATTTCTATTATGCATTTATTCTACGTCGACTTAAGATAATGGAGGTCCTTGATGCCCTTGTTTCTACAACTAAGCGAAAAAAAACCATTATAGCGTAGCTCAATATGCCTCGCACATTAAGAAAGAAGCTTGTGTTAATTCAAGCGAGGTATTGACTCTTGAAGTTGTGCAGGCCAAAGCAGCTTTAGCTGTAGTTGTTTCCTTTTTTTAAAAAAATATATATAAAAGTTAGATCGATATAAGCGTATAAGGAACAGAGATGCATTTAAAAAACCTTACAAAACTGATCTTAATTTTTTTAGTCACCAGCTCAACTACCAAATCTTTTGACCGTAGTTTTTTTTACCGAGCATCATCCTTTTGGGATGAACCAAGATTTGAAATAGCTTCATTGACTACATTAAACATTCAGTTCTCGGGAGGTACAACCAAATGCAGCAAAAATGGCTGTGAAAAAACGGTTCCCCTATTTGGCATTTATGGCAAAGAAAAAGCGATATCATCATTAGGCGAATTTGTTTTTACCGGAGCTTTTGATATTTTCGAAACGAACTTTAATTTATATCAAAATTTGGTAAAAGGATTTTTCCTACACTTCCATTTACCCGTAGTTTCATTTGAACTATTTCCTATTGGCTGTAATACGTTTAAGCATTTTTGTTGTCCAACAACCAATTGCACCTGTCCTAAATGCGCCTGTACCACAATAAATCAGACTAAACTTTTAGCATTAAATAATGGTCTACAAAATAAAGGTATCTCCCTGAATTCTGTTAAAGAACATGGAGCCTCCGATTTTACACTATTCTGTGGTTGGAGCATAAATTATGAAAATACAACACATCTTGATTTTCTAGATTTATCACTGCAAACTGGTGTGCTATGTCCTACCGGAAAAAAACTCAATCCAAACTTTCTATTTGATATACCACTCGGCTACAATGGCCATTGGGGAATTCCTTGGGTGTTCGATTTTTCACTCGGTGCTTATGAATGGTTTACTTGGGGCTTACATACGGATGGCGTTTATCTCTTCAAACATGATGAATGTTTACCGCTGTCAAAATGCTCATCAGGACTCCTAAGATTCAACACCATGAACGCATTGGTAAAACCAGGACCCGTATGGCGGGTAGGCTCTTATGTTAAAGCTGATCATCTCGTCTGGGGCCTTTCTGTATTAATGGCTATGACATTTGAGCAGAAAAATAGAAGTAAAATAATAGATTATAACGAAGATATCATCAGCTTACATAGGATTAATAAGCTTGAGCTGCTAAGAAGCTGGAATAGGTTAATTTATCAATTTGTAGTGGAGTACGATTTCGCACAAGAACATAATCGGCTTAATAATAGAATTGCTTTTTTCTATAATCACCAAATTATCGGGAAAAGAGTCTTTTCAACAAATATCTTAGGTGGCTATGTGGGGCTCGATGTGCTCTGGTATTTTTAGTACATTAACAATTTTTTGTAAAACATAACAAAAGACATAAAAATCGGCGTTGTTCACCGGACAGAATACCTCCTCAAAAGATTTGCGAACAGTTGCTATCAAATCAATAAGATCTTGATCAAAACGAGCATTAGAAATAACTGCCGCTCGTTTAATTTGTCTGGAAATATAATAACCTTCAAATGAATCGTTAATAAGATCTTCTAAAAATATATTTTTTTGATCGTAGTCGGTGTTGATAGCTCTTACAATATCTATCTTCGTCCACATATCCATAACAGTGTGAACCAACGATTTGCCTAAATCATTCTCGTCATGTTGACCATAGAAACTAGAAACTCCAAATAAGAGCACAAAAAAAACGACTAATTTAATTTTCATATCTGCCATATTTATAATTACCATGAACTTATAATTACAAATAAAATTAACAAATATCAAGAAAAATCAGTCGTTACTTTAAAAACTTAGTAATAATGGACGGTTTTTTGCCCATTATTACTAATAGTTATTTTTTTAGAACGGCAAATCGTCTTCAATTGCGAAAGGTTGTTCATCTTTTTTGAACAATGCATCAGATTCATTTTGTGGTTGATTTGATCCTAAGAACACAACTCTATCGGCAACGATAGTATGACGTTGCTTAGTTTGTCCTTCAGATTCCCATCTATCGTATTTCAAACGACCTTCAACCAAAACTGGTCTACCCTTGAGAAGGTATTGACGACAATTCTCAGCTTGATTTCCCCAAACATCCACGTCTATATAACAAGTCTCAGCAGATACAATCCCCGTTTGCTTATTTTTCATCTCACGGTTAGATGCAATGCTCAAACGGCAAACTGCCATACCTGAAGCTTGTTGTTTATAGTCAGGATCCTTAGTTAAATTTCCAATAATTATAATTTTATTAAAATTAACTTTAGCCACGTAAGACCCTCTAATTTATGATTTTAACTGTTTTTATTCTTAATGCTCATTAATTTTGGTTCCCCAAAATTTGATTTAAGCCCATTTAATGCTCTCATTAATCGGCTCATATCTTTTTCATTTTCTTCCGTTACTAATTTCAGCTTTTCATAATAGTTATTAAGTTCGCTCACTGAATAGGTTTTAAAAATTGATGCCACATCATCATTTATTAATTTAGCAATGTGTTCATGGAGTTCTTGTTGAACCAAAGCATTCAGTTCTGCAATTTTTGAACTTTGTCTTAAAGCGACTTCGTATGTTTCGGCAACTTTTTGTTTTAGCTGTCCTTTAGTAAGTTTTTTGGGCTGACAAAAATCAGCATTAACAACTACGTACGCTCCCACGCAGATGGCAAAACCTAATTTTAAAAAGATGGTAGATACTTTAATCTTCATGCTTTAATTCCTTATATCCGATCCAAAAATAATGTAATAACGCCCCAAAACTTATAATCAGTATAAAGAATAAAATCTGATTAAGAAAATGGCCAATATTAATCCCATAGAGACCTGCAAAAAAAAGCATGGCCACACAAATTGATTGAATCAAATTAGCGCCCTTACCAATAATTGACGGCTTAATTTTTATACTATTTCTAACCATACCAAAATATGCCGCCGCTAAAACTAACAATAATTCCTTGGTAAGCAATGCGACATTAAACCAATCTGGAATTTTGAAGCAACTAAAATTACAAAACGATAGCGACCAAAATGAAAACAATATTAAACATTTATCTGCTAATGGATCTAGATAGGCACCTAAAGTTGTCTCAGAGTTTGTTGCTCGTGCTAAAGCACCATCCAACACATCAGTTATTGCCGCAATCAAAAATAGCAGTAATGCTCTATCCCAGGAATTAGTACTTATGCTCATACAAATAAACGGAATAAGAAGAAACCGAATAAGAGTAAGAAGAGTTGGAATATTCAAACTTTTGCAAAAAAAACTGAAATAGGATAACGTAGAATAATTATTCATAAGCTCTAAAAAACACAGTATCTATAATGGTTTTTCTAATTTAACATCACTAGAAATTCCTGTCTATTTTTTTGTCGGATCATCAACAATTATCCCCCCACCAATACATAAATTATCGGTAGATCCATCATCGCTTTCTTCTTGATAAAAGACCACAAACTGCCCTGGCGCAATACCCTGGTCTCGATTGGTTAAAGTAACTTTATAAGTATCATTTGCTGATGACTGCTCACCCTTTTGTAGGGCTTGCTCCGAGTCGGAAGGCACGGATAAACGCAGGAGGGTCCCAGTATTAAATTTTGCTCCATGGCGCATCTTAATCTGATACGTCTTATTTAGATCCGGTTCAATAAACCAATTACATGCTTGGATATACAGCTCATTACGAGACTTTTCTTCAGAATAATAATTTTTAGAGATATACACGACATTAGATTGTGTATTCTTTGATACCACATACCATGGCCCACCAGCCAAGCCTAAACCTTGTCGTTGTCCAATGGTATAATACCAAAATCCTTTATGAGTTCCTACTTTTTTACCAGTTTCTAACTCAATGAGATCACCGGTTTGGTCACCTAAATAATGTCTAATAAATTCATCAAACTTGAGTTTGCCCAAAAAGCAAATTCCTTGGCTATCCTTTCTTGTTTTATTTGGTAAATCGTAGGTCATTCCAAGATCCCTAACTTCACTTTTTAAAAGGTGCCCTATCGGAAACATTGCTCTTGCAAGTTGTTTTTGAGAAAGATGTGACAGAAAATAAGTTTGGTCTTTGACTTTATCGGGCGCTGATTTCAATACAAATTGGTCTCCCACTTTTGTAACCTGCGCATAATGACCAGTAGCAACATAATCGAACGATTCATCTATTTTAGAAAAGAATGCACCAAATTTGACTCGTTGATTACATAAAATATCAGGATTTGGGGTTCTTCCAGATTTAACTTCATTGATAGTATAACTTACGACTTCTGCCCAATATTCTTTTTGAAGAGAAATCACTTCTAGCGGAACATTAGCTTGCGCACAAATTGCCTGAACATATGAAAGATCTTCTTGCCAGGGACAATCGCCCAAATAAGAAAGCTCATCTTCTAACCATATTTTTAAGTAGAAAGCCACAATATCGTGACCTTGATCTTTTAGCAATCTCAAAGAGACTGAACTATCGATTCCCCCAGAAACCAAAACCGCAACTTTAGCCATAAATTCCCAAACTTTTGAATTGCAATCAACAATTGTTAAAACATACGCAAATTAATTATATCCTAAATGGAAAAAACAACAACCCTGTCGCTCCGGAAGGCCCTGGGTAACGCGATATTTACAATTTATAAAATAATTTTAAGATAATCTATTGCAGATTGTCTTAAAACCAGGTAGTATAATTTTTGTAACGAAGAAATACGACCATCTGCGCCCGGCAGATTTGACTTTTTGAGTACTCCTTTTTGAAAGTCAAACAACCGATATTCAACCGGGTGCAGACCCTAATTTAGGGTTCTGCAAAAAAGAAATTGCGGTTTTTGGAGAACAATAAGAAAGGCGGATTACTTTTTGATGTTACAAACCAGTTTGGAAATCCCTGTCATCATAGCTTCACCTAAGCTGGTATTCGAAACCCATTCTCCAAGCTTACCCTGCGCAGCTGCTATATTTTTGAATGCAGTTATCAAATGCGCTTGTGCTTCACTCTCATTGAGCTTTTTACAATCCTCCAAAGCCTCATTAAAATATGCCTCTGCAACCTTGTTATCCTTAAGTGATTCGATGAATGTATCTTTATGATTATTTCTTTCCACGAGTTCTCCCCCCTTTGCTCAATTTTTAAATCTAAAGTTTTATAAAATGATAAACAAACATGAAATTTAATATAGTTCAATAGTTGATTCTAATTCTTCGAATTTGGTTTCTAATTATCCAGAAAAGTTAAATTGATCATAGACCCTTTGCTAAATTAATAACTTTTTTGTACGCTTAAAAAGTAAAGTTAGCTTTACACGCTACATAATTATTATTTATAAAATGTTTTTCGGAGGTTTAATATGAACATTTTTAATAAAACTCTTTTGGCTATTTCTTTAGCGATAGCTATTCCATTATCAACTCAAGCACATTGGCTTGGCAACTTAGCTCATTCAATTTATGGCAAAAAAAGAATGCTCATCACTGGTGGAGCGCTCGGCTTTGCTTTATCATATGCTGGTTCAAAATTGGTTAACAAATTAAGCCCTCGAATGGCACATAGACCAAGCTTGGAAAATATGCCTAGCGATATGCTTAATGTCGAAGGTGTTCCTGAAGCGGTGGAAGTTGCTCAAAATGGTTTTGACAGATTAGAACAAACTAAGAAAAAAACCCATTTAGCGGCACAATTCGGCGCATTCACTCTAGCAGTTGGATTAACTTATATAGCTCATAGATATAATCTTTTTGGTGAAAAAGCATAAACGCTAGTCAATTTATTTTTAAACTTACTTTATAATAATAAGGCACTTTGTTATCATAACGGAGTGCCTTATTCAATATATTAAGATTGCGACTATTATGAAAAGATTACCAATTTTTGTTAGCACCTTTTCCACCATGATTGAAGAAAATTATCTCTATATAGATAAAACCCAATATATCTATAATCTCGTTTCCCAAAGAGGATATTATTTTTTATCACGGCCGCGCAGATTTGGAAAATCTCTTTTAATATCAACTCTCCAAGAATTGTTTTCCGGCAATAAAAAATTATTTAAAGATTTATGGATATATAAAGAATCTGGTTATACATGGCCAGAGCATCCAGTTATTAAGCTTGATTTTTCTACATTAAACATCGCCAATTCTCAAACATTAGAGGATTCATTTTCTGCAACTCTGAACGATATTGCTAAAAGTTATTCTATCGATATATCTATGCACGATGGACTGGGAGCAAAGCTACAATCACTGGTGAAGCAATTATCTGAAAAAAATAAAGTCGTCGTTTTAATCGATGAATATGATTTCCCCTTAATTAATAGTTTACATAATCTACAAATTTCTTTTGAAAATCAAAAAATTCTAAAACATTTTTACAGTGTTTTAAAAAGCCTTGATGCATATTTGCATTTTATACTTCTAACAGGTGTAACAAAATTTGCAAAAACTTCTGTCTTCTCCGGGCTCAATAATTTAAATGATATTACCATTGATGAAAAAGCTGCAGCATTATTGGGTTATACAAAAGAAGAAATAGAAGAATATTTTCCTGAATTCATAATTGAAGCATCAATAAAAATAGAAATGACTACATCAGAAATAAAAAGAGAAATGCAACAATGGTATAATGGCTATCGTTTTTCAGATTTACCCTTATATGTTTATAACCCATTTTCAATCCTCTATTTTTTAGAAAAGAAGAAATTTTGGAACTATTGGTTTGAGTCTGGTACCCCTTCCTTTTTCATAGAGATGATAAAAAATCAATATAAAAGCTTAGAAGATTTTGAGTCAGTCGAATTTAGTTATGATAGCTTAGGCACATTTGATATTGGCAAAATTCCCTTAATTACATTACTATTTCAAACAGGTTATCTTACCATTAAGCATTATGATCCAGTTACTCGTCGCTTCAGAATTGGTTATCCTAATTTTGAGGTTAAAGAATCCTTTCAAAAATACATATTAGCAGCTATATCTGATCGTAATGTTACAGAAATTGATAATATAGCAGATCAATTAAGCAATGCTTTAAAAGACAATAATGTTCCATTATTTTGCACATTACTTCAAAGTCTTTTCGCTACCATTCCCTATCAACTTCATATTTCTGAGGAACGCTATTATCATTCATTATTTCAGCTCATTGGGAATCTATTAAGATTCAACATTCAATCAGAAATCTCAACAGATAAAGGACGAATTGATCTTGTAATCACCACACAAACCAATATTTTTATATTTGAGTTAAAATTTGGACTCAATGCTAAAGCTGCACTGCAACAAATTATAGATACTAAATATTATGAACGTTATCTTGGTTCAAAGAAAGAAATTATCTTGGTTGGGCTGTCTTTTAATAACAAAAAAAAGAAGCTTTTTTTAACACATGAATTTATACCTTTAGCGCATATCCTAAAATAATCTTTTTAGCGAAAAAGCGTAACCGCTAGCAGGGCTATCTCATTTGAAGAAATTTAAATTGGGGCCAATCAAAATAGAATATTAATCAGCGTTCGTCCTGATAGTTCGACTTTGCTCACTACTAAAGGCTATTGATGCTTGCCCGCCGTAACTTTACGTGTCCGCCATAGCTTTAGCGACGGCTAGAGTGAAGGCTGGGTTGAAGGATACGAACGCATCTTTTTAGAATCACTTTAGAGTTTAGCATTCAAATGAGATGGCCCTATAACCGCTAGCTAATTTATTTGTAAACTTGCTTTATAATAATAAGGCACTTTGTTATCATAACAGAGTACCTTATTTAATATATTAAGATTACAGGACCTTTATGAAAAGATTGCCTATAGATATAAGTAGTTTTAAGATGCTCATTGAAAACAACTATTTGTACATCGATAAAACTCAATACATATACAAAGCGATCACAACTGGTAGGTATTATTTTTTATCACGGCCACGCAGATTTGGAAAATCTCTTTTAATATCCACACTTCACGAACTATTCTCTGGCAATAGGGAATTGTTTAAAGATTTATGGATAGCTAAATCTGATTATAAATGGACAGAGCATCCGGTTATCAACCTCGATTTTTCAGATTTAGATATTAGTTCACCTGATGAGTTAAAAGCAGGGTTATCGTCATCTTTAGACGATATTGCAAAAAAACATTCAATAGATATTTCTGCTAAATGCACTCCCGGGTTAAAGCTAAAAGCCCTAGTAAAAGATCTCGCACTCAAAAACCAAGTTGTAGTATTAATTGATGAATATGATTATCCTCTAATTAATAATTTAGATGACCTCAAGATTGCAAAAGCTAATCAAAAAATTCTTAAAAATTTTTTTAGCGTTCTAAAAAGCTTAAATGCCGATCTACGTGCAATTTTTCTTACAGGAGTAACTAAATTTTCCAAAACTTCTGTCTTTTCCGGACTAAACAATTTAAACGATATTACTATTGATGAAAATGCAGCAGCGCTACTCGGTTATACTAAAGAAGAAATTGAAAAATATTTTTCCCCCTTTATAACCGAAATAGCTATCAAGCTAGAAGTCCCCATTACTAAAGTAAAAGAGGAAATGCAAAGATGGTATAATGGCTATCGTTTTTCGGTAGATGTACCATTGAATGTCTATAATCCATTTTCAATACTCTATTTTTTAGAAAAACAAAAATTCTGGAACTATTGGTTTGAATCGGGCACACCATCATTTTTAATGGATTTAATAAAAAATCAGTATAAGAATTTAGAGGACTTTGAATCTGTTGAATTTAGTTACGATAGCTTAGGTACTTTTGATATAGTTGGTAAAATTCCAATCATTACTCTACTATTCCAAACAGGTTATCTCACCATCAAAGATTACGATTCAGCTACTCGGCGATTCAAAGTTGGGTATCCCAATTTTGAAGTTCAAGAATCTTTCCAGAAGTATATATTAGCAGCCATCTCAAATAATAATGCCAATGAAATTGAAGATATTGCGCATCATTTAAATAATGCCCTAAAAGAAAAAAACATACCCCTATTTTGCACATTATTGCAAAGCCTTTTCGCCACCATTCCCTATCAACTTCATATTTCTGAGGAACGCTATTATCATTCATTATTTCAGCTCATTGGGAATCTATTAAGATTCAACATTCAATCAGAAATCTCAACAGATAAAGGACGAATCGATCTTGTAATCACCACTCAAACCAATATTTTTATATTTGAGTTAAAATTTGGACTTAATGCTAAAGCTGCACTGCAACAAATTATAGATACTAAATATTATGAACGTTATCTTGGTTCCAAAAAAGAAATTATCTTGATTGGGCTGTCTTTTAATAACAAAAAAAAGAAGCTTTTTTTAACACATGAATGTATACCTTTAACGGATGTCCTAAAATAATCCAATTGTTATCCAGAGAAAAGATATCAATTTCTCAAATTAAAGGACCAACATACAGATAAAGCACCATTTAGCTCAAGGCCTTTTGCATGATCCTACTCCATTTGATATTTTTGTATGGTAAATCATGGTTTATTTAATGATTTAAATTCGTATTTCAAAAATGTTTTCGGAGGTTAATATGAACATTTTTAATAAAACTCTTTTAGCTATTTCTTTAGCGGTAGCTATTCCATTATCAACTCAAGCACATTGGTTTGGTAGCTTAACAGACACCTTTATTAAAAAGAAAAAAACAATTATTGCTTGTACAGCACTTGGTTGTGCTTTATCCTATGCCAATTTAAAACTGTTTGAAAAATTAAATAATCGAATCTCGCAAGGAAAAAAGTTTGTATTTGAAGGATTTGACAAGCTAGAGAAAGCCAAAAGAAGACGTAAAATAGTGGCAATCGTTAGTGGCCTGAGTATAACAGCAGGGCTAATGTATATAGCGAATAGATACAATCTTTTCCTTGAAAAAACGTAACCGCAAATCAATTTATTTTTAAACTTACTTTATAATAATAAGGCACTTTGTTATCATAACAACGTGCCTTATTCAATATATTAAGATTTCTACCATTATGAAAAGATTGCCTATATTTGTTAGTACGTTTCCGAAGATGATTGAGGGTGACTATGTTTATATCGATAAAACTCAACAGATATATAATTTGTTTGCTGATGGCGGTTATTACTTTTTATCCAGACCACGTAGATTCGGAAAGTCTCTTTTAATATCCACACTTCATGAACTATTCTCTGGCAACAAGGAATTGTTTAAAGATTTATGGATAGCTAAATCTGATTATAAATGGACAGAGCATCCGGTTATCAATCTTGATTTTTCAGACTTAGATATTGGTTCACCAGAAGAATTAAGGATTGGGCTTGCTTCATCTTTAGATGATATTGCAAGTAATTATTCAATAGATATCTCTAGCAAGGACACTCCGGGTTTAAAACTAAAAACACTTATAAAAGTACTAGCACAGAAAAACAAAGTGGCCGTATTGATAGATGAATACGATTATCCTTTAATTAACAATTTAGATGATCCTAAAACATCCAAAGCCAACAATAAAATTCTTAAAAATTTCTTTAGTGTTTTAAAAAGCCTTAATGCTTATATCCATTCTATCGTTCTTACTGGCGTTACCAAATTCTCCAAAACATCTGTTTTTTCTGGTCTCAATAATTTAAATGATATTACCATTGATGAAAAAGCTGCTGCATTATTGGGATACACAAAAGAAGAAATAGAAGAATATTTTCCTGAATTCATAAGCGAAGCATCTATAAAACTAGAAATGACTACATCAGAAATAAAAAGAGAAATGCAACAATGGTATAATGGCTATCGTTTTTCAGATTTATCTGTATACGTTTATAATCCATTTTCAGTTCTCTATTTTTTAGAAAAAAAGAAATTTTCGAACTACTGGATTGAATCAGGCAATCCTTCTTTTTTCATTGAGTTAATAAAAAATCAGTATAAAGCTTTAGAGAATTTTGAATCTATCCAATTTAGCTACGATAGCTTAGGAACTTTTGATATAGGTAGAATTCCTATAATTGCCCTACTATTCCAAACCGGATACCTCACTATTGAAAGCTATGATACAAATACCCGAAGATATAGACTTGATTACCCTAGTTTTGAAATCAAAGAATCTTTTCAAAAATATATATTAGCGGCAATATCAAACAATAATGTTTCAGACATTGACGATATTGCATACGAATTGAGCGATGCTTTAAGCAATAATAAGGTACCATTATTTTGCACATTACTTCAAAGCTTATTAGCTAATATTCCCTATCAGCTTCATATTTCTGAGGAACGCTATTATCATTCATTATTTCAGCTCATTGGGAATCTATTAAGATTCAACATTCAATCTGAGATCTCAACAGATAAAGGACGAATTGATCTTGTAATCACAACTCAAACCAATATTTTTATATTTGAGTTAAAATTTGGACTTAATGCTAAAGCTGCACTGCAACAAATTATAGATACTAAATATTATGAACGTTATCTTGGTTCCAAAAAAGAAATTATCTTGATTGGGCTGTCCTTTAATAACAAAAAAAAGAAGCTTTTTTTAACACATGAATTTATACCTTTAGCGAATGTCCTAAAATAATCCAATTGTTATCCAGAGAAGAGATATCAATTTTTCAAATTAAAGGGATAAAATACAGATAAAGCACCAGTTCGCTCAAGGCCTTTTGCATGATCCTACTCCATGTGATATTTTTGTATGGTAAATCAAGGTTTACTTAATGATTTAAATTAGTATTTCAAAAATGTTTTCGGAGGTTAACATGAATATTTTTAATAAAACTCTTTTAGCTATTTCTTTAGCGGTAGCTATTCCATTATCAACTCAGGCACATTGGCTTGGCGATCTAAAAAACAATATACTTGGCAAGAAAAAAACCCTGGCATCAAGCGCAGTGCTAGGTGGAGCATTGTGCATTGGCTCTTTAAAATTAGTGAATTGGTTTTATAGTAGTTGGCCGCAAAAACTGTCTGAAACGGAAATGCTTGCATTACATCCTCATTTGAATGATGCTATTTTAACTGCTGCTAAAATTGGATTTGATTCAATGACAAACACAATAAATACAAGAAAAGCATCTGCCATCAGTTTATCATTACTACTCACTCTTCAGTTGATTTACAGAGCTCATTCTCGTAACCTATTCGGAGAAAATAACTAAATTTTTCTTACCATTACGTTGAACACGAAACCTACAAAAACACGGCATTTTGTTTAAATAGCAAGGTGCCTTGTTTTACTATGTTAGAAATCAACCATTAATTATTTACTCAGTACAACAATTGACAACCAACAACAATGACTTAAAATTAAAATTAGTTTTAAATTAATTTAATAAGTATAAGGATAATCTTGTCACCGATCGCCCTAAAAAACAGTGATTTTCTGTTAACTTTAATCTGCTTATCGTTATCAAATTATTGCTACACGGCACAGTTTACCAGGCAGAAGGCTTCTTACCTATTTGCTCCGGGCTTAACTTCTTATGAAACTCAGATTGCTAGATATATTCCTGAATACACTGCAATAACAGGGGAAAAAATAAGTTGTAAAAATGGAATTCACGCAATTAATGAACCGATAACCATTTGTAAATTTCCAGAGATTAAATTGCAATCAACTAAAAATAGATTCAAAAATCCGGTAGATTGGACAATATCTAAACTCATGATTTTACGTAACATACTTTGCGGAGTTGAGATAACTAACACCAATCCGGATGCCAAATATACAATAAATGGCCATACCGCTGCAATTTCTAAAATAAATTTAGCACAAGAAGCCGACATAGAGGCTTTATCGAAGTCCTATAATAAACACATAACCGAATATCCCGATAGTGATGTTACTGGTTTCGCTACTTCAAGAGGTGCGGCAACAACGTTCAGTGCCATCGCTCAAAACAAGCTTCCTCTTGTTAAAATAGTTATCCTGGAAGGAATATTTGATTCTATTCCTCACCTATTAAAGCACAAATTTAAGTTAACTTATAAAATGGTAAGATCAATTATCACGAAAGTTACCTCTTATAAGAATAATGGTATTAGTCCGGATCAATCTGTTTCTACTTATCCTAAAGATCTGCCGACCCTTCTAGTGTCATCAAAAAAAGATGAAGTTGTTCCCCATTGCTGCACAAAAAGTTTATATAGAAAACTAAAAGACAGGGGATGTAAAGTTCATTTTCTTGTTTTAGAAAATGCAGGACATTCCGGATACAGCACTCATAATCAACAAGATAAAGATCTGTACGAACAAGTTCTTCATGCTTTTTATAAGCATTATGACCAAGCTCATGATCCAAGACTTGCAGAACTTGGTAGTGCTGCATGGCAAAAAATACTAAATCAATAAAAGCAAACTGATTATCATAGATTATAACCATCGTTAAAAATTTGATATTATACAGCAACAGCTAAAGATCTATGCATATAAGTATAAAAATTTTGTAAATAATATTAAACTAATCGTAATAATGCGAATTAGATATAATTAAACTTGTAAGAATTATTGGTTTTAATTGGGGTTTTTAGTAACTAAAGCGACCACTGACCAAAGCCGCTCGTGGTGAGCTTGTCGAATCCATGCAGCCTTAAAAAGAAGGGTTTTGATTTTAGGGGAATTAAGAGCTTTCTTTTTAAAAAATTCTTTAAAATTCGGTCAATTCGCGCTAAACAAAAAATTACGTACCCGTTTTAAAAAATAGTCAAAATTAGATTTGAAAGCTAAATCGAGAAAATTAAATGAATATAATTACAACAATCGAAAAATCTTTGAAAGATTATCTTATTAATAACTTTCACCTATCAAACAATATTCTCAATTTAAATCTAAACTTAAACATAGATGCCAATAAACAACAGTTTGGGGATATTACCACCAATTTTGCCTTAATTTTATCCAAAGGTTTAAATCTCAGCCCAATGGAGTTTGCTAAAAAAGTTCAAGAAAATGTTAAGAACGAATTCATAGATAAAATAGAGGTTGCAAAGCCCGGATTTATCAATATATTTCTAACTTTAGACGCGATAAAACACTTAACTAGAGAACTTTTTGAACATGAAGATAAATTCTTTAAAAATAATAGTTTACAACCGCAAAATTACAATATAGAATTTGTCAGTGCTAATCCTACAGGCCCATTACATGTAGGAAACGGACGCGGTGGAATAATAGGAGATGTTTTAGCAAATGTTTTATCATTTTTGCGAAACAAAGTAGTAAAAGAATATTATATTAATGATGCAGGGTCTCAAATAGAGAAGTTAGGCCTCTCTCTAAAAATTAGATGCTTACAACAATTAGGCGAATCGATAGAATTACCTGAAGATGGCTACCAAGGTGATTATTTAATTGAACTAGCGAAGCAGTTCATTAAAGATCATCCAGGTTTAAATAATGCTGCAAAACTTCAAGAACAAGACTTGGTTTGTTTCAGCATTTATGCTCAAGATCAAATCTTGGGAAACATTAAGCAAACTTTGGGAGATTACAAAATTCATTTCGATATCTGGTTCTCAGAAAAAGAGTTACATACAAATGGCTCCATTGAATGTGCATTAAAAAAACTAAATGAAAATGGCGCTCTTTATGAAAACGAAGGAGCTCATTGGTTTAAATCAACTGAGTTTGGTGATGACAAAGATAGAGTGGTAAAAAAATCCACCGGCGAATATACGTATGCAGCAGCAGATATAGCATACATGCAAAACAAGCTAGATCGTGGCTTCACTAAACTTATTATGATTCTTGGACAAGATCATCACGGTTATGTGCCCAGACTCAAAGCAATCATGCAAGCATTAGGATACAATCCCGAAAATTTAGAAGTTATTCTTTATCAATTGGTCGCTGTCAAGGAAAGTGGCAACCTAATTCGGCTTTCGAAACGATCAGGTAGATTAATTACCCTTGAAGATATCATCAAAGCTGTTGGAGCCGATGTCGCAAGATTCTTTTATTTAAATAAAAAAGCAGATGCTCATTTAGATTTTGATCTAGATTTAGCTTTAAAACAAACTGACGAAAATCCTGTTTATTATATTCAGTATGCTTACGTTAGAGCAATCAGCATCTTAAATAAAGCGCAAGAAGAATTCGGCATTCAAGAAATAAATCAAGCAGACTGTGCCTACATCTCAGAAACAGAAAAAGGATTAATTAAGAAAATAGTAAGCTTAAAAAGTTTATTAGAATCTATCGCCCATAATTACCAAATACATTTATTAACCTATTATGTCATTGAGTTAGCACAATATTTCCACGCTTATTATGGCTCAAATCGAGTGATTGATCCAAATAACAAAGAAAAAACCAGGGGCCGATTATTAGTACTAGTATTACTTCGTAGAACATTTTATTTGTGCTTTAAACTTTTAGGAATAACCGCACCTCAAAAAATGTAGGTGCATTCGCACTTTGGTGTGCTTTGCATTCTCAAGAGTATTCCTCACTCGTTAGATTGGAAAAAACATATAAAAACAGTATTGATTATAAAAATAATTAAATGATAAGCTTATAAAAAAATTATTAATTATAAGCTTATGAAATTTTTGAATCATATATTTTATCTATCGATAGCGCCGTTATTTGGTGCTCTAATTAAGCATCTATCGTGCAAACAGCATCTCTTAAATAAATTGGAATTTTGCCAAATACTGGTTATTTTATTCACGATTAGTGTTTGGTTTGATATCACAGCTCGAGAAACATCTATAATTTTTAAAGGGCAAGCAGTAAAATTTGAAAAAACTCCAGGATCAAATGGTTATCCTGAACTGCACGGAAATATTAACGGCAAAGAAGTTATTGCAACAACTGATAAATATTATAGAAAAAAAAACAAATATTATTTAGGAGCTTTTAGAAAGCTAAATAATAAACATCACGAATCTGACAAAAAAAAATTAGTAATTTATCACGTGTTTGAAAAGCAATAAAGCGCATTATTGCTTAAAGAACGTTGACCGCCATTTATCTGACATTTAATCATTGGATGGATGGTCGCTGTAGAATAAAAATCAAGCTTATGTTAAAATCAAGATATATTTTTTAATAAATTATAATTTTTCGTAATAATACCTATGACTAAAATAAGTAAGACAAGCTTTGCAAGCGATAACTATGCAGGCATTCATCAGGACATACTTCAAGCAATTATTGATGCCAATAAGAATCATGACCAAGCTTATGGTGGCGATGTGCTCACACAAGAAGCTATTGAGGTGTTTAAAAAACATTTCGGTCCAGATATTGATGTGTATTTTGTTCTTACCGGCACAGCTGCAAACGTTTTGGGATTATATACGTTGCTAAAGCCACATCAAGGTATCATTTGTGCTGAGACTGCTCATATTAATGTTGATGAAGCGGGAGCTCCTGAAAGATATATTGGATCGAAACTACTTACCGTAAAAAGTACTGATGGCAAGATTACGATTGATGATATTAAAAATCAATTATCTGCTCTAGATAATCAGCATAAAGTTCAGCCAAAGGTCATATCTATCACGCAAGCTACCGAGCTAGGCACGCTATACACACCAGATGAAATTAAGGTGATAACAGATTTTGCACATTCTCATACTATGTTTGTTCATATGGATGGGGCGCGGCTCTGCAATGCCGCTGCCGCTCTAGATGTACCTTTAGCAGTTCTAACTACTGATGTTGGTATTGATTTACTTACTTTTGGCGGGACAAAAGATGGAATGATGCTTGGTGAAGCCGTTATCTTTTTTAACAAAGATCTATCCAAAGATTTTAAATTCATTCGTAAACAAGGCATGCAACTTGTTTCAAAAATGCGATTTATTTCCGCTCAATTTATAGCTCTTTTAACCAATGATTTATGGAAAAAAAATGCTCGGCATGCAAATGCTATGGCACAATTTTTAGCCGAAAAAATCAAGGACATTCCAGAAATACAAATAAGCAGAAAAGTACAATCAAATGCTGTATTTGCTTATGTAGATTCAC
>Ga0335394_10002034_pt1 | contig 22614 bp, 19 predicted proteins | sample MAT03_FD_205741 | JGI IMG/M metagenome (GOLD analysis project Ga0335394, IMG submission 205741) | Freshwater microbial communities from Lake Fryxell liftoff mats and glacier meltwater in Antarctica - MAT-03 (spades assembly) (version 2) ...
ATAACGAGACATGACACAAATAATTTTTTACTCCTATGTGACCTATCTACCTATCTGTTAAGTTTTTTTTGATTTTAGCAAGTCAAGAATTTTGAAGGATTTTATACCTACTTTTTTGAAATCGAATCAGTGAATCTGCGGCTACATCAATTCTCAGTCTCAATCACAACAGGAAAATCCTGACCACGTGAAAACGTATATGGATATTGCGGCTTGCCTTTCATCTTTTGAGTAAGTTCGGGTACCTGATCGTCTAAGTAAGATTTCAATTCATAGATTGTAACCTTACCATCTTTGGGGGCACCATCCGCATCGCCATTCAAAGCTTTTATAAGTAAGTAGGTAAACAACCCATGCCCCAACTCTGCAAACTCAGTGGCAAACTGTTCGCTGCCTGCAGAGGCCATCACATGAATGCCAGCACTTCGTGAAAGTTGTGCGATCGCCTTTTCTTCCGCAGCTCCGCGTGTTGCCAATAATTCAACGGAGGCTCCTGATTGGCAAGCATCCATTACAATTAATTGTTTTAACGCCTTAATATTTCTTAATCGCTCCTGAAGAACACTTGCTTCTATGGCATCTTTTTGAAGTGAAGAAAGATCATACAATCTGCTGCTACCAGTAGGGATAAAGAAGAATTGATTATCCACCATGCTGCCGTGGCCAGCATAGTAAAAAATGAAAACGTCTTCTTGATGCACTTTACCTGCTAGCTCTTCTAATTTTTTCAGAATATTTTCTTTCGTGGCATCAGCATCGTATAAACTATGTAGTTCAATATTTTTAAAAAGCGTACCTTTTTCGTCAAGTACTTTGCCAAAGGACTCCGCATCGGGTCGCGCATAGTTGAGAGTCATCTTGGGGTTCTTATACTGATTGATGCCTACGGCTAGCACATAACAAACGCTGCTCTTACCAGCACGATCCGATACAACTTCTATCGACTGAAGTTCGGATTCAATTTTTTCTTTATTGCTTGCGGATGCTGTAATCGTATTGGTTCCGCCAATCAAATTAATTGTATGGCTATAGGTTGTACTTTCGCCTTTGCGGGATGGAAGTTTTAAAGTTTGTTTATCTAACGAAATATTTTTTCCGTTATGAAATAGTTTTACCGTTTCAATGCCGCCACCCATATCTGTAATCTTGATAAGTACTTCGGCTTGCGTTGCATCGGCACTTGGAACTGTAGCTACCCGAATACCTGGCGGAGGTGAGGAATTTAACTTTCCCTGTATGCCTTTGTAATTGTCACTACTGCCGCGGTTTTGAAATATTTTGGGTAACAAATCGGGGCGATAAAATTCATTGAAAAACTGATCGACACTGTAGGTTTTTAGGCCATCTACAAAATGAATGAATTGCCGCGCTTCCTGCGTACCGTTAAAGTATCCTTCTGGATTTTTTACCATCCATTCTTTTTCACCAAAGTGAATGTGTTCAAAAAACTCTTTTGCTGTAGTTAGGTTCCAGAATTTGGTTGCGCCATCAACACTGTGGCTGATCAACATTTTTTCATCGCTTGTAAGTTGAAGACTGGTAACTTCACTTTGATGCCCAGCAAATGTGGCAATTACTTTTCCGGTAGCAACATCCCATTGTCTTATTACCCGATCTGTACCACCGCTATAGATACTTGTTTCATCTTGACTAAAAATGGCCGCGAAGATTTCTCCAGTATGACCCGTATACTTTCTGTCCGCTAATCCAGTAGCGATATCCCACAGGCGCATAGTGCCATCCCAACTGGCGCTTAATAGTTTTTTTCCATCCCGGGTTGGTTCTATAACTGAAACAGTTGCTGTATGGCCAATAAATTCTCTAATGGTCGTTTGAGTATCAATCTCCATCAAGCGCAAGCCATCCGGGAGATTAGCTGTGATAATGTATAAATCGTTACGGCTAAATTGTACTTTGTAGGCAGATGAGTTTTTTGAGTCGTGATAAAAAAGGCGTTGGCCAGTTAAAGCATCGTGAATCTTAATAGATGCATCCCAACTGCAGCTAAGAATTTGGGTTTCATCACTGTTAAACCGTATATCAAAAACAGGTTCGCGATACGATGGGATTGTCATGATCGTATCACCGGATTCTGCATTCCAAATAATTATTTTCCCATCGCCACCACCGGTTAATAGTTTTTTTCCATCGCGACTATATTGATAACAGACAGCAGCCTTCTCGTGCCCAACATATTCCATTTCGGTTTTTCCGGATGCAACATCCCAGCTTTTTACTTTTGAACCAAACTTACCTTTGAGTAATGTCTTGTTATCGCGGCTCAATAAAATATCATTTTTATAACGCAGGTATTTGGCGATGTAAGAATCCCAATATGAATTTGGATCATAGGTTAGTCCACCCTTATCCCGTTGGTTTAGAAAGCCTGTAAGTTCACCTGATTTTTCATTTTTTGCGATGTCCCATATAAGCACCACATTATTATCGCATGCTATTAGCAGTTGCTTGCCACTTGCGCTGAAGACAGCCTGATTGATTTCTGCTTCTATCTTTGGGTTAATACTTTTAATTGAATCACCACTTTGGGCATTGTAGATAGTAACTTCTTTCTTTGTGCATATGGCAACTTGTTTTCCATCCCTGCTATGTACACCAGAACTTAGGTCTTCAACTTTTTTGCGATACCGAATACCTAATTGACCACTTCGCAAATCATACTTCGCTGCTTCACCTTTGTTGGTTGTTTTTAATAGATAGCGGCTATCTGGCGAAAAGTCAACATCAGTATAGCAGCCACCACAAGAAGAGTATTCTGAAAATTTGAATTCATAAGCTTTTTCCCAGGTAGCTGTTTTATAAACGTTAGCCACGCTATTATCTTCACCAATCGCAAACCATTCTCCGTTCGGACTTATTGCCAGATTAATTCCGCCTGAAGAACCTGCATATCCGTCAGCGGGAAATTCTTTCAATTTCTTTTTGGAAGGGAACTCCCAAACAATAGCCTTTCGTCCAAAGCCAACGGTCACAAAAAATTTCCCTTTCGGATCAAAAACCACATCGGTAAGGCGCTCTTTATCAGGATGCACAGAAAGGATTTCTTTGCCTGTAGCAACTTCCCATACTTTGGCTGTTTGATCTCCGTTTCCGGTAATCAGGTATTTGCCATCGCTGCTAAAGGCAAGACTGTTAACTGAAAATTGATGACCGAGAAAACTTCTAACTTCTCTTCCGGTAGAAAGCTCCCACAACTTTGCTGACTTATCGCGACTGCCTGTAGCAACATAATTGCTGTCAGGGCTTACTGCCACCACAAGCACTGCCAACTCATGACCTTTTTGAATAATGGTTTCAATGGATTGACTTTTTACAATTAAAGTGCAAAGAGCAAATAGGATTGTAACGAAGTACTTCATGCATCGAGAAAGTTATGTTTATTAGTTACTCAGCTTTTGCTTCGTTGGTTTCCAAGGATTCATGATCTACAGGCATGGCTTCCCATTCCTTAGGTTCTTCACTGTGAAGATATTCAAGGATTTTTTGCTCCACTTGTTTCAATCTCAACCCGCGAATATACTTTCCGTTACGCGAGAGAATTAACCGACCGGTTTCTTCTGAAACAACCAGTACTAACGTATCGGTAATTTCGGTCATACCAATTGCTGAGCGATGTCGGAGACCAAAGTGTGGCGGTAGATGATCATTTTCACTTACGGGTATCACACACCGTGCAGCTTTGATGCGGCCTTTATGGATTATAATAGCGCCATCGTGCAGCGGGCTGTTTTTGTTGAAGATGGAAAGCAAGAGTCTTTTATTCACTTTGGCATCAAGCGGGTCGCCAGTTTCTGCGTAAAATTTTAATTCAATGTCACGCGAGAAAACAATAAGCGCACCAGTGCGGGTTGCCTTCAGTGTTTTGACTGCTTCAATCAGTTCGTGAACATTAAAATCATCCTGATGGTCTGGTTGCCAGTTTGTGATATTTTTAAAAATATTGTCGCGATTGATTTCAGTTGTTCTACCAATGAGCAAAAGAAATTTTCTGATTTCGGGTTGAAATAAAATAATCATGGCCAAAACGCCCACGCCCATAAATTGCCCGAGGATGGTTGCCAACAATTCCATCTGTGCTGCGCGCACGATGAGGTAGATAAGGTAAAGGGCGAGAATGCCTAGAAAGATATTTACCGCAAGACTTCCGCGAATCAGTTTATAAATCTGGTAAAGTAAAACTGCTACCAGACTTATGTCGATTAAGTCGACCCAACTTACCTCAAGAAAACCAATGTTGAACGCAAAAATCATTGCAACAAAGGTAATGAAACTGTTTGTGTATTTGGATTTTAAAGGCGATTCATCAATTGAATAATCTCCTTTGCTTCCTTTACATCGTGAACGCGTAAGATCGATGCGCCTTTCAATAAGGCAAGCGTATTTAACACGGTAGTTCCATTTAGAGCGGATTCAGGTTTGGTTTTCAAGGTCCGCCAAATCATTGATTTTCGGGAAAGGCCAACAAGTAGCGGCTTTTCAAAAATTCGAAGGTGTTCAAGCTTATTGAGTAACTCAAAATTTTGATCAACCGTTTTTGCAAACCCAAATCCCGGATCGATAATGATATCCTTTAACCCTGCAGATTGGAGTTGAGAAATCTTACGATGAAAGTAGTCTGTGATTTCTTTTGTTAGATTTTCATAGTTTGTAAACTGAGTCATTGTTTGTGGCGTGCCCTGCATGTGCATGGCAATATAGGGAACCCGCAAAGCGGCAGCAGTTTCTACCATGGCCTTGTCTAACTCGCCTGCAGAAATATCATTTACTAATGCTGCCCCACAGTCAACAGCTGCCTTTGCGACAGCTGACCGGAATGTATCAATAGAGATAATCGCTGCAGGAAATTCTTTTAACAAAAGGTTAACAACGGGTATAACCCGGCCAAGTTCTTCCTTGTCAGTGATGTCAATTGCATGAGGTCGCGATGAATATCCACCGACATCAAGAAAATCAGCCCCTTCAGTAAGCATTTTTTCAGCTTGCTTTATAATACTGCCCTCTTCAACAAATTTTCCGCCATCGTAAAAACTATCAGGAGTCACATTTAAAACGCCCATTACTTTAGGTGAAGTCATATCCATGATCTTACCCTGAACTAAAAGTGTTTTGTTGGGCGAAAATAATTTACTTTGCACCATCCTATGAATGAAAAAACTACCCACGAATATAAAGAGGTGATAGCCTCTTGCCAAGCTTTATTTGCACGTAAGACACACGATTATGGAACGGCCTGGCGTGTGCTGCGACTTTCCTCTATTACTGATCAGATTTACATTAAGGCTCAGCGCATCCGTAGCATTCAAGAAAAGGGGGTGCAAAAAGTGGACGATCCAATTAGTGACGACTTTGTTGGGATAATCAATTATTGCATCATGGCGATGATTCAAATTAAGATGGTTGATTCTGATAAAATGGATTTATACTATGCGGAGTTGGAACCTCTATACACTGAAGCTGTGCATGATACGTTCGATCTTCTCCAAAATAAAAATCATGACTATGCCGAAGCGTGGCGCGATATGCGGGTAAGCTCGATGACTGATATTATTTTAATGAAACTGCTTCGCGTAAAGCAAATTGAAGACAATAAAGGTAAAACCCTGGCTAGCGAAGGCGTGAAAGCAAACTATCAGGATATGATTAATTATTCAATTTTTTGTTTGATTAAGCTCAAGGAACAAGAATCCAGCAACAAGAATCCAGTATCATGATTAAAAAGTCCATCGACACCTTCTCCCGTTTTTTCGTAGGCGGATTATTTATTTTTTCTGGGCTCATTAAACTGAATGACCCAATTGGTACCAAGATTAAAATGGAGGAATACTTCGAAGTATTTGCTGGAGACTTTGGTTCATTTTTCCACTACTTCATTCCGTGGTCGCTCGAGATAGGAATGATCATGATCATTCTTGAGTTGGCATTAGGTGCAGCCATTCTGATTTACTGGCGCATGAACCTTACCACCTGGGTGCTGCTTGGTTTGATGGTCTTCTTTACATTTCTCACGTTCTACTCAGCGTATTTTGATAAAGTAACTGATTGTGGCTGCTTTGGCGATGCCATTAAACTTACTCCGTGGGAATCATTCACGAAGGATATCATTCTGATGGTTTTTGTGTTGCACTTGTTTTGGTATAGAAAGAGTTATGAACCTTCTTGGAAAACCAACACGGGTAACTTAGTAGTAGGGGCAACGGTTGTAATTTGTTTCACACTCGGGATTTATGCTATTCGCCACTTGCCTTTTATTGATTTCAGAGCGTATCGGATCGGGAACAATATTCCTGAACAGATGATTGCACCTGAGCAACCGATTATCGAATACGTTTTTGAAAAAGATGGCAAGGAAGTTAGAGACACTAAATTTCTTACAGAGGAAGGATACAAATATATTTCTTCGCATATCTTGAACGAAGATAAGATTAAGCCAAAGATTACTGACTATTCGGTAAGTAGCCCAGAAGGAGAGGACATGACTCAATATACTTTTAAAGGGAAGAAATTGCTGATTGTAATGTTTGACGTGAGTAAAGCATCCACAGACAATATTTCTGAGATAAAGAAATTGACTGAGCAATTAGAAGGAAAGGTTGACTGTTTTGTAATGACTTCTTCAGGGTCGGAAGCCATGGAAGCGTTTAGGCATGAACATCAATTGGCAGTTCCTTATTACTTTGCGGATGCAACGGTTCTAAAAACAATTATCCGATCGAACCCCGGTATCGCATTGTGGAATAACGGCACCGTGTTAGGCAACTGGCATCACAACGATACGCCATCGGCCCAAGAAATTCTGAGTTTGTTAAAATGAAAATTTTTCTTATTGGTTTGCCGGGCAGCGGGAAGTCGACACTTGGAAAACATGTGGCTGAAAAACTGAAGTTACCGTTCATTGATCTCGATCATGAGATCGAGCGACAGATGAATGCACCCATCAAGGATATTTTCAAAAAACAAGGACAAGAATTATTTCGAAGTATTGAGCATAAGCTTTTGCATCAACTAAGTGAACACGCAACAGATTTTGTGATGGCTACTGGTGGCGGTGCGCCAATCTATTTTGATAATATGGCATACATGAATTTACAAGGACACACAGTTTTTCTGGATGTTTCTGCTAAGGAAATTGCTAATCGAATCATGAAAACCAAGGTGGAAGATCGTCCCTTATTGGCAGGCACCCATCCCGAAGCGTTAAAGGATCAGATCGAATTTTTACGCTCGCAGCGCCTCTCTATTTATAAGCAAGCCCAGATTTGTATTGAAAGTAACTCAATTGCCCCATCGCATATTTTGAAAGCGATTGAGGCAAAGAGCTAAATTTAAAAAGGAAACCCAAGTGTCAGCATTCCAAAAGTTGTCTTATTATCTAACTCAACCAGCGGACTGAATTGAGTATTTACCCGATAGGGCCGGTAAGAAGAATTACCTTGAGTAAAAACAACCGCAGCGTCAACATAGAATTTCTTGGCTCGATAGCCGAGGCCACCGGATATTGAAGTAATGTCGCGACTTACATCATTTTGTTGTGATCGAAACGGATCTGGCATATAACTAAAGCCGGCACGGATACGATAACTCTCATATCTGAACTCGCCACCTATCTTGTAATTAACAGTGGATTGATAAAGAGTTTTGATGTTTTCATTGTCCGAATTGTATGAGATTCCTGAAACACTCGATGAATATTTAGCTCCCGAATAATTTACCAATTCAACGTCAGCGGATAGGAACCCGTATTTCTGAAAGAAGACTGTTGCACCAAGATTCAAGCGCCCGGGCGTTCTCAAGTCATATTCGGAGATAACGTCATCTGTGAATTCACTTTCATTACCTAAAATTTGGGAGCCATCTCCAAAATAATCCCAATCGTCCCAAGATGTATTCATGGTCGCATTGTAGACGTCTGTCAGTTTGTAAAGTGTCGGGCTTGTGTAAGAAACGCCCAGTTGAAGTATTTCAAGAGGTCTGTAGATAAAACCTCCGGTTGCGTTAATACCTGAACCACGAATGCTGAGATTTTCATCTAATGTTAGATCAGATAAAGGGCCATCCGAAAAATTTTCTGAATATCTTTTCTGCGTCTCAAATCTTAGTGTTGTAAAACCCACTCCACCACCAATAAAAAATTTATCGTTGAAATTGGCTCCGTATGAAAAACTCCACTGGTTTTGCGCTCCCTGCGTCTGCACCCTTTCAGCTTGAAATGGTTTGCCCTGCACGTCCGTGAAATATTGGGTCGGGTCTGCATTGGGGTCTAAGATTGTCTCTTCTCCAATTAGATAGTTATTGTACGCCAAGCCAGTTGGGGAGTTGAAATTATTGCCATCAGGCAAAAAAGAATCAGATTGAAGTCCAGTGGCGTCTTGAAGAAAGTAGTCGATGACGGAAGTATTGTCATTCAATCCTTCGTAGCTAAAATTTTGATTAAAGTTATTGATTCGACTATAAGAAACTGCGAAGGCACCACTTAAGAAACCATTGCGACCATCTTGTTCGTTCTGAAAAACGAACCCTAAACTTGGAATGTGAAGATTTGTCTTTGAATCAGAAAGAGGGTTCCCCAAATATTCTGAATTGATTTTGCTTGAGTTAAATCCGGGCGAGATTGAAAACTCTGATTTATTGAACATGCCTAGTCCAGCTGGGTTTGAGTAAGCTGAACTGTAATCTCCACCTAAGCTTGTTTGAGCTCCACCCATTCCCATAATTCGGGCACTTCCAGTCGGTCTGGTTCTGCTGAAGAGCAACGCAGTCTCAGTAAAACTTTGTGCCGTAACCATCCCCGGTAAAAGCATGGCGATGCCGGTGAGCCATTTGCTCCAAGTATTCATCTTGAAAAAATCAGTTGAATTTTTAAACTACCCTAACACTTAATTCCTGCCGCGGCTTGAGCCACCGCCAGATGACGATCCACCGCCACTTGATGCACCACCGCTTCTGCTACCACCACCACTGCCTACGTTGCTATTTCCACCCGACCAGCCAGACGAACTTCTTGAGTTATTAGAGTTATCAAATAAGTTGGAATTTGAGTTGCGGTTATTATTGGTATTGCCACTATTGTTGGTTGGGTTATTCCAAGACGACCGGGTATTTGTTTCAGGATTAGCTCTCCAACCTCGTTGATAGTATGAACTTGCATTGTTAACAGTTCCGTTGCTAGCTACGCGTCCATTGGTTGAACTGCGATTACCACTTTGCGAATCAGAATTAACATAGCCTGCTGATCGGTTACTCGTGGTGCCTGTGTTATTCAAATCGTTGCTCCGTGAGGAACGCTTGCCATAAACTACTCGGCTGTTTGAATCACCATTATTTATGATCACGACATTGGATCCAAAGTAAGGATTGAAACCAAAGCCACCACCCTGCCATGAGTTATACCCAAAATTGTTACAAAATGGACTGCCCCAGAAGCCGTTGTTAAAACCGCCAAAACCAAAACCCATCCCCATTGACAAGCCTGAACCAAATCCAAAGCCGCCAAAGTTATTGTTGAATCTGTTATTAAACCCAAAAGAATTATGACCAAAAGGATCAAAAGGATCATAAAAGCCCATACCTGAATTGAAGTTATTGTAAAAAGGACTACCCATTCCGCGCATGCCCATGCCCATTCCCATCATGGAATTCATTCCGTACGAAGGGAAAAACCGGCCACCATTAAAACCATTGTTAAAACCACCATTAAAACCATCATTAAAATTAGAGAAGCCACCATTGTTGTGAATATTTTGATTAACAGCAGTTGGAGTATAGTTAGGAACAAAATAGGTTGACGCCTGAGTTTGATTTGTTGACGAAGGATTTACCTTCGCCTGCGACAAATATTCTGGATTTACATTTCTTGCTGAATAACTATCAGTAGGATTGATAGGAGAGTTTACTTCAGAAGCCCTTGATGCATAATTCATCGTCAACGGCTTTGACGCGGCTAACACGGCACGATCTTTCGATCTGAAATACATGTCATCTTGTTCAACATTTTGCGCAGTTGCAGCAAATGCTGTCATTACTGCCATGCTTAAAAGTGTGAATCTGAATTTCATAACATTTTATATTTAAGTTCTTCAATCAATCTAACGCAACTTTACCCCATTTGGGTACAATCATGTAACAAGTTTAACTCTAAAAAGGTGCTAAACCCAGCTTTTTACTTCTGGTAGTTATGCCAATTTCCATTTCAAAATATAGTTGGAATAGAACTTAGGCTCGCATTCGTGCTCTATATTTGCCTAATCAATCAAACTTACGAAAAAAATACGACCGAATTCTAATGGGAAAGGATATTACTAGCCGCGCAGAAGATTACTCACAATGGTATCTGGATATTGTAAAAAAAGCCGATTTGGCAGAGAATTCAGATGTTCGTGGGTGCATGGTTATAAAGCCCTATGGATATAGCATTTGGGAGAAAATGCAGCAGGCATTAGATAAAATGTTTAAAGACACGGGTCATGTGAATGCCTACTTCCCGCTTTTTGTGCCTAAAAGTATGTTTGAGGCCGAAGAGAAAAATGCAGAAGGCTTTGCCAAGGAGTGTGCTATAGTTACGCACTATCGGTTAAAAAGTGACCCTGACAATAAAGGAAAGCTTATGGTTGACCCTGCCGCTAAGCTGGAAGAAGAATTGGTGGTACGCCCAACCAGTGAGGCTATTATCTGGAGTACGTATAAAAGATGGATTCAATCTTATCGTGATCTTCCTTTGCTTATTAACCAGTGGGCAAACGTAGTGCGGTGGGAAATGCGCACACGCTTGTTTTTGCGCACGGCAGAATTTCTTTGGCAGGAAGGCCATACGGCTCATGCAACAAAACAAGAAGCAATTAGGGAAACGGAGCAAATGTTGGGCGTATACGCTGAGTTTGCTGAAACCTTTATGGCAATGCCAGTTATCAAAGGAATAAAGTCTGAAGGTGAACGCTTCCCTGGCGCGGTTGATACGTATTGTATTGAGGCAATGATGCAAGACGGAAAAGCTTTACAGGCTGGCACCTCGCATTTTTTGGGTCAAAACTTTGCTAATGCATTTGATGTACAATTCACCAATAAAGAAGGTAAGTTGGAAAAAGTATGGGGTACCTCATGGGGCGTGAGTACTCGTTTAATAGGGGCGCTTATTATGGCACATTCGGATGATGATGGTTTGGTATTACCACCAAAGCTGGCTCCAATCCATGTTGTTATTGTTCCAATTTTTAAAACAGAAACTGAATTGGCAAATATTTCAGAACATGCTGAACGAATTGCTACAACTCTGCGTAAGCAAGGCTATTCTGTAAAGTTTGATAATCGCGATACGCATAAGCCTGGTTTTAAGTTTGCCGAATACGAATTGAAAGGGGTGCCCGTTCGAATTGCTATCGGCCCACGCGATTTGGAAAATGGAACAGTAGAAGTTGCTCGTAGAGATACAAAGGAGAAACAATTAATGTCATTAAATACGGTTGCGGCTGCTATTCCGGCATTGTTGGATAATATTCAAGAGAACATTCATCAAAAGGCATTAAAGTTTCGCGAGAGTATGATGACCGCGGTAGATTCATACGAAGAATTTAAAAGTTTATTGGATGGAAAAGGCGGATTTGTGCTGGCACATTGGGATGGCACGGCCGAAACAGAAGCTGCTATTAAAGACGAAACAAAAGCAACTATCCGGTGCATTCCGTTGAATGCTAAGGAAGAGCCAGGACTTTGTATTTATTCCGGAAAGCCATCAACAAAGCGGGTATTATTTGCTAGAGCTTATTAATATTCAACATGTTAAAAATCCAACTTCAAAATTGCTTACTTTTGGAGTTCTGAAATCTTAAAAATTCCTTTTTGTGATCGAGTGGGTAACTGTAATTTCATTGATCTTGTTTGGTCTTATTCTGATCATAGTAGAAGTTATTTTTGTGCCCGGAACTACAATTGTTGGAGTTTTTGGATTCCTTTTTCTGATTGTTGGGATTGTTTTCAGTTTTCAATACTTCGGCAGTGAAATAGGTTGGATAACAGTGGGTATTTCTGCTGCCGTTTCGGGATTATTTTTTTATTACTCGTTAAAATCAAGTACCTGGGATAAGTTTTCCCTAAAATCCACCATTGAAAGTAAATTCAATGAAGGCGAACTTGACTCCCTAACTTTAGGTACTGAGGGGCTTACTGTTTCGGCATTACGACCTATAGGAAAAGCAACACTGGGGGATAAAATGTTTGAAGTAAAAACTCTTGGCAAATACCTTGATAGTGGAAGTAAAGTGCGTGTAATTAAAATAATAATGAACCAAATAATTGTAGAACCTATAAATTAAAAACTATGGATGGCTTAATACTAATCTTCGGCATTTTTTTCATCATCATCATTTTTTTCATGTTCATGTATTTTGTCCCAGTTGGTCTTTGGATCACGGCAAAGTTTTCAGCAGTCAATGTCACAATTGGTTCATTAATTGGGATGCGAATGAGGAAAGTACCACCGGGAATTATTGTTAACTCATTGATTACGGCTAACAAGGCAGGGTTGCATATTACAACTAACGAACTTGAAACTCACTACCTGGCAGGTGGCGATGTACCGAATGTAATCCGTGCGTTGATCTCTGCCGAAAAGGCAAATATCAGTTTAACTTTTAAGCAGGCAACAGCAATCAACCTTGCTGGTCGCGATGTATTTGAAGCAGTACAGATTTCTGTAAACCCGAAAGTAATCACTACACCTAAAGTGGCAGCAGTAGCCGTGGATGGTATTCAGTTGATTGCCATTGCGCGCGTTACAGTGCGGGCAAGCATTGCTCAATTAGTCGGTGGTGCTGGTGAAGACACGATTCTGGCTCGTGTGGGTGAAGGTATTGTTACTTCCATTGGTTCAGCAAAATCACATAAAGAAGTGTTAGCAAACCCTGATAAAATTTCTAAACTAGTATTATCACGCGGCTTAGATGCCGGAACGGCTTTTGAAATTCTATCCATTGATATTGCCGATGTGGATGTGGGTGCAAACATTGGTGCAAAACTTCAAATAGATCAAGCTTCAGCCGACTTAAAAGTTGCTGAAGCTCGTGCTGAAGAGCGTAGAGCAATGGCCGTTGCCCTTGAGCAAGAAATGATTGCTAAGGCACAGGAAGCTCGTGCAAATGTAATTCAGGCCGAAGCTGAAATTCCTAAAGCAATTGCCGAAGCATTTATGAAGGGAAATTTAGGTGTGATGGATTACTACAAAATGCAAAACATTCAGGCTGATACGGATATGAGACAATCCGTTTCCGGATCTGAGAAGTCGGGAGCAAACCCCAAGGACTAATTCATAAGTATTTATTTTGAAGAGGCTGACTCAGATTTGGGTCAGTCTTTTTTTATTTACTTATCGAGTTCAAAATCCTTCCACTCCGCTTTTTTAAGAGCAAGGTATTGATTGCGGCTCACATCATAAGTAAGAGTATCATAAATAAGAGGAATGGCACTAAGCCCGTGCATTGAAATTACTCCGTATTTTTTATCACGACCAACAATCAAATATCCGTTCTCAAGATCTTGAAGAAAATCAAAGCGCGGCTCAATAAGAATGTTTCCATACTCATCAGCTAATCCAATCAGATTGGCATTATATAATTTTAGTTTTTTATTGACTTGACTTTTAATTGAGTCATACTGAGCATTCAAAATATACTTACCAGATTTTTGAATCACTCCAGCTTTCTTATTTCTACGAACAATACATAACCCATTGCTAAAAGACTCTACCGATTCAAATTGTGGATTGATAACAATTTGATCTTGTTGATTAAGAAAGCCCCATTTGCCAAGCAGTTTTATCGCAGCCAATCCTTCGTGGAAATCACCAATGCCATCATAGCGATTCGCAATACGAAGGCGGTTACGGGCATCTACAAACCCATACTTGTTGTCGCGTTTTATGCCCCGCATGCCTTCATGTTCTGCATACACTTCTTCCAACTTATCTAAAACTGGCGGATCAATTCGTTTAATCAGGCGGCCGTGATAATCTACCAGCTTAATTGTTCCATCTGGTAAATATTCTTTCCAAAATGAACTCAAGAATTCTACCCGATTGTCTGTGAAATAGATTACTTCACCCGAAAACTTTGTGAGGAATATATTTTGTGGCTGCACTTGCAGGTAACACGAATCATTTACCAGGCGTAATGGGAAATTCTGTGGAGACACCAACCACTCTTCTTTGTTGGAAATGATTCCGTATTGGTTCTTGAATTTAACGACCAGTTGATTTTCCGAAATCTGAATCAAAGAATCAAAAACGCAATGGATTATTTCGGTACCCGAGTTATTAAGAGCGCCCCAATATCCAAAATTGGTTACCGGATAAAGGTCAGCTTGTTTTGAACCAATCCAATCAAATTGCTTTTGTGTTTTAACCTTATTTTCATTGTCGACTAATATCCAGCCATTCGATTTGTTGAAAACCCGAAAAGAGTTGCCTTCAACAAAAAGAGAATCATACATAATTGGTATGCCGATAGAATTATCAGGATGGATAACACCCGACTTTCCTTTTTTCTTGGCGGTAAAAAGCCCATTTCGAAGTGGCTTTAATTGATCGTACTGGGCAGGTAAAATAATATTCATGTTCGGTCCAAGCAATCCATATTTGTTGGAGTAGCCATATATGATTGCATCTTCGGAGACAGGTAATAACTCATCGGCTTGAACACGAAGTTGAACTTCATTTTTTTCATTTAGAATAAACCACTCATGGTGAGGAAGTGCTGCGGCTTTTTCGGCATCAGTAATTTTTATTTGTTGAAACTTAGACTCAATCACAATTTTGCCATCCTGGTCAAGTAAACCCTGATCAAGATTTTGATACAGCGTGGCATAGCCCGACTTGTAAGCAGAGATGCTATCGATTTTAAATTCAGTTACGGGTTTGCCGGCATCGTTGAACAAGGCAAATTTTCCAGCTTTATTCTCAGCAGCAAAACGAAGTGTGCCAAGTGCGATTATCTTATTGTATTGTAATGGAACGAGAATATTGTTTTGTAGGTCAATCAACCCATACGAATAATGCCCAAGGTGAAGGTTAAAAACAATGGCGCGTAAACCGTGAATGCTGATGCCATCATATTGAAACGGAATTTTTACTTCACCTTTTATATTTAAACATCCGATTTTTATTTGAGTAGGATTTATTTTTTTGCTCACAATAAAATATTCTCCCGAGGTATGAATAAGAGTTTCATACTCCGCTTTGGTAACAAACTCTTTTTTGAGATTAAGAATACCCCATTGGTTATTCGCCCGATAGCCAGTAACGCCATTAATCACGGAAAAACTTCCGTCCGACCAACCCAAGGCTTCGAAAGAAGCTGGAACAACTACCTTTCCCTGCTCGTTTTTAATCCCCATTTTACCATTCTCCTCATATACGAGAAATGATTCCGCCAGACTTAATCTGGCAGAAAGGAAAAGAATCAGAAAAAGAATACCCCTCATTGCACAACAAAGGTATAAGGTTAAAAGGGATTAATAAATCTTTTGAGCGATTGCAGAGTTAAGTGGCAAGTTTTTTCTTTGATGATAAAGTGTCTAGCCTAACTTCTCAAGATCTTCGGGTGTATCAATATCAATCTCACCCTTTTCAAACGGAACCAGCGAAATAGTACCGATATGCTTTTCTATAATTTTCCGCGCTCCTTGTTCATCGCCCAGCGTTATTAACTTCGGGAACATGGATGCATTGAAAAGCGCGGGAACACCTTTTGTGGTGTTGTATGTGGAGGCAACAATTTCAGACTTTTGTTTTCTATAGGTGCTGATCAACTTATTGAGGTGCGCAGTTGTCAGGTAAGGCTGATCGCAAACCATAACGATAATGGCTTGTATTTCGGCCGTGCTGCTTAAAAGGTGATTGAGTCCAACCTTTAAGGAACTGCCCATGCCCGCTTGCCAATTCTTATTTTCAATTATCTCAACCCCCAGTGGTTCAATTTCTAATTTATGCGATGGGGAATTTGATCCAAGTACTACTATTACAGAATCCGCTTCGGAGTCAAGTGCTGACTTTGTAGCATGTTTTAATAATGATTTCCCGTTTACTTGAATGAGTTGTTTTGATTGCCCCAGGCGTGATGAGGAACCGGCTGCAAGAATTACAATATTGATTGACATTCTAGCGACTACTCTTGCGATGAAGCCCTTCTCCTTCCATGTAAACTTGCTTAAACACCTGATCGCTTTTTGCATCGCGCTGGTGAATAGGGCCACTGTGATATTTTAAGAAACCACCGGAACGATTCGAAAACTTACTTTGAATTTCAGAAATGATTGAAAGGGCAATTTCATCGGGCGCCTCAGCGCCAATATCTAACCCAATAGGGGAATGAATTCGTTGCAGGTCAAATTCACTTAATGTTATGCCAGCAACAGAAAATTCTTGTTGCATTTTATCAAATCGCTTGCGCGGACCAAGGATGCCAATGTATGGAGTGTGCGCGCCAAGTAGTTTCCTTAGCACATCGCGGTCATACCCATAATTATGCGACATGAGTACGCATGCTGTGAATGGAGTAATCTCAAAATCGCGGTCAATAAACTCACGTTGGCAAAGCGAAAGCTTGTCAGCTGTTGGGAAGAAGATGGGTGCAATGTGAGCGACACATTCATCTGTTACGGAAACATTCCACCCCAGTGATTTAGCCAACTCACTTACTGGCCTCGCATCAAAGCCGCCTCCAAAAATAATTAGGGATAAAGTCGGTTGAATAAGTTCGATGAATACTTCAAATTGCTCATCACCTATTACATAGGTTTTTGCTTCGGATCTTTTGGATTCAATGAGTTTTAATAAATCAGATTGAACTAATTTGTTCAACTCTATATTTGAAAATGAACTAGTAACATCACCCGAGTTGGATAGCAAAAACTTTTCACCAACTGAATTTGAGCCACTAAAAATGGTAGCAAGCACAACTGGTTCTTTTGTGTTGACAAGTGAACTAAATTGGTTGATTGCATTTTTTTGATTGTGTTCATCCAATGGTTCAATAAAAACATCGATTACCCCATTACAACCTAACCCGATTCCAAGATTCTGATTACTCTCCTCGCGGGTATCGTAAGTAACCGTCATGGGATTTTTATCAGCCATTACAGTGCGTGCCTTTCTTAACGCATCACCTTCAAGACAACCGCCACTAATTGAACCCACCCAACGACCATCATCCGTAATTAACATCCGCGCACCAGGACTGCGATAAGACGAGCCTCGAACTTTAACTACCGTGGCAAGTGCAGCCTTTCGTTGACTTAAATCAACTTGCTTATACGCGTCAATTATGGCTTTAAAATCTTTCACTATTAATGCTTATAAATCTTTTTCCAGTTCGGCATCTTCTTCGTTGTGCGAAAAGTAGTCAATCCCCAACAATTCACCCGTGTATTCCTTAAAATGAAGGGTATCCCCAACTTGTTTGATGTTATAATGATCGGTATGACAATTTACTTTCAAAACCTTCCCATCGATTTTAACAAAGGCAATCCACTGATCATGTTTTTCAGCCGTTATCGCATAGTCATAAGATCGATATTTCCCATAGGGAAGAATATTTTGAGCGGTTGCATTTTTACTTGGCACATAAGTTTTTTCTACTATCACGCCCTTCATGATCATCGGTTTTGAAAAGAGCACATCATAGGTAATGAATCCGATTAATCCGATGATCGCAGCAATTCCCACCAATGTGATTCCGGTTTTTATGCTCTTTGACAGACTCATAAATTATTTCCTTACTGCTTTTACTTCTTCGGGTTTTACTACCTCACCTTTATTACCAAATGAATTACGAACATAATTCAATACATCACTGGTTTCCTGGTCGGTAAGCTCAAACCCAGTCATTTCACCAGAATAGATTTTTCCATTCACTTTTATTTCGCCACTTACACCATAAAGAGTTTGCATGATTGAGCGTTTTTTATCGGCCATCAGATAATCAGCCTTTGCCAGGGGAGGAAATACATCGTCAATTCCTTCTCCTTGTTCCTGATGGCAACTCATGCAATAAGTACTATAAACTTCTTTGCCTCGTGAAATGCTGGCGGTCAGATCAAATTTCTCTTGCTGCGGATAAATGAAAAATGTTGAAACTGAGCAAAAAGTGAGTGCAAAAAAGAAAAGTTTGATCATAAATTTTAATGCTTAATGTTCTTCTAAGGTAAAAAATGTTATTACAAATTAAAGCAAACCCTATAACACAACCGATTGCGGAAAGCTATTTAGCCACAACTAAATATTTACCAAACTCAATTGCCCTTCATTTGTTACTTTAGCGGCCTTCATAATGATAAACTAACCTTTGTTTCATGATTAAGCCCTCAGAACTGTTCCCTTATAAAATTGATAAAAAGTACTCCAAGCCCGTGGCTTATTTTTCGATGGAGTTTGCAATAGACCAACCTTTGAAAATATATAGTGGCGGTTTAGGTTTTTTGGCCGGGTCGCACATGCGCAGTGCCTTTGAGTTAAAGCAAAATATGATCGGGATTGGTATCCTTTGGAAGAAAGGTTATTATGATCAGGAGCGCAACCAGGATCAAACCTTAAAAGTTAGCTTCCGCGATAAGGATTATTCTTTCCTTACCGATACGGGAATTGTCTATCCAATTACGATTCACGGAGCAAAAGTATTTGTGAAGGCGTATCTGCTAAAGCCCGAGGTATTCAATACATGCCCGATGTTTCTCCTTTCTACTGATATTCCTGAAAATGATTTTTTGGCGCAAACAATCTCTCACCGGTTATATGATCCTAACCAAACAACCCGAATAGCCCAATCAATTTTATTAGGTATTGGTGGTGCAAAATTATTAGACGAGCTACAGCGCGACACTGAAATCTACCACATGAATGAAGGCCATGCGCTTCCAATGTGTTTTTATTTAATGGATAAGTACAAGGACTTAGAAGAAGTAAAAAAACGTGTTGTCTTTACAACGCACACGCCTGAGCTTGCTGGGAATGAAGAACACAGTCTTCCGATTTTAAATGGAATGACTTTTTTTAATGGTCTTACCCAAAAGGCAGTTGAAGATCTTGTGCATCCGGAAAATGGAATGTTAAATTATACTCTTACAGCTTTGCGAATGGCTAAGCATGCGAATGGCGTATCGCAATTGCATGGTGAGGTTGCGCGTAAAATGTGGGGTGGCTATAAAGGAATTTGTGACATCACGGCTGTTACCAATGCCCAAAACAGAACTTACTGGCGAGACGAAGATCTTGACAAAGCAAAACTTGATAACGATGACAAGGCGCTTGTTAGTAAAAAGAAAGAGCTGAAGAAAAAACTCTTCCGTGTTGTTGCTAACCAAACTGGTAAATTATTTGATGAGAATGTTTTAACTATTGTTTGGGCCCGCAGGTTTGCCGGTTATAAAAGAGCAAATCTTATCCTTTCAGATTTTGATCGGTTTATGAAAATCGTCTCTAATAAGGATATGCCGGTGCAATTCATCTGGGCGGGTAAACCGTATCCCGAGGACTACAGTTCTATCAACACCTTCAACGAAATTTATTGGGAGACAAAGCCACTTCCAAATTGCACCGTGGTAACTGGCTATGAACTTTGGATTTCAGCTCATTTGAAAAAGGGTTCTGATCTTTGGTTGAATAACCCGAGAATGTATCGTGAAGCTTCGGGTACCTCGGGAATGACAGCCGCGATGAATGGATCGATCAACTTGTCTATCCCTGATGGTTGGGTTCCGGAATTTGCCAAGCATGGAGAAAATGCATTTGTGATTGAAACGGCTTCGGATTCCATATCGCAAGAAGAAAAGGATAAAATTGAAGCAACAAATCTCCTTGACTTGCTGGAAAACGAAATCATTCCACTTTATTATGAATCACCAGCCAAATGGTTGGAAATAATGAAGGCGAGCATGACAGATGTACTTCCATTCTTTGATTCTGGCCGCATGGCCGATGAATATTACGAAAGAATGTATAAGAAGTAGGTACTATTTGTCAATCCCTTGACAGTTTACTTCGTGATTTGAAGTGTATCTTTACACTCCATGACTAATATTGTTATTATAGGTAATGGTATTGCGGGGGTTACAGCTGCAAGACACATCCGCAAACGGAGTGATCATCGGATTACAATAATCTCGTCAGAGACAAAACATTTCTATTCGCGCACCGCCCTTATGTATGTTTACATGGGGCACATGAAGTTCGAGAATATAAAACCCTACGAGGATTTTTTCTGGAAAAAAAATCGAATTGATCTGGTCTTTGATCATGTTGAAAAAGTAGTTCCTACATCAAATCAGTTGCAACTGAAATCGGGGGGTACGATTTTATATGATGTTTTAATTATTGCCACGGGGTCTAAGTCAAACAAATTTGGTTGGCCAGGTCAGGATTTAAAGGGAGTTCAAGGTCTGTATGGTTATCCTGATCTTCAATTGATGGAAGAAAACACAAAAGGTGTTGATCATGCAGTGATTGTAGGTGGTGGGTTAATTGGTATTGAGATGACTGAGATGTTGCTATCTCGAAAAATCGGAGTAACCATGTTGGTGCGTGAACCTGAATTTTGGAGTGGCGTGCTTCCCATGCAAGAGGCCAATTTAATTTCGAGGCACATTCGGTCGCATCATGTAGATTTGAAATTAAATACTGAACTGAAGCAAATTGAAAGCGATGCTGCTGGCAGAGTTAAATCAGTAGTAATAAATTCTGGAGAAACAATTTCGTGCGGGTTTGTGGGGTTAACCGTGGGGGTTGCTCCCAATATTGATTTTCTAAAAGACTCGGGCATTGAAACAAAGCGCGGTGTGCTGGTAAATGAATATCTGCAAACAAATTTTGAGAACATTTATGCGTTGGGCGATTGCGTTGAACGAACCTATGCGTTGCCTGGCCGCAGAAATATTGAGCAGGTGTGGTACACCGGGCGCATGATGGGCGAAGTAGTAGCGCAAACAATTTGTGGTGGGAAAACAAAATATGAACCCGGCCCGTGGTTTAACTCAGCCAAGTTTTTTGATATAGAATACCAGACTTACGGAACTGTAAATAGTGAACTCAAACAGAATGAAGCTGATTTTTATTGGGAGCATGAGTCGGGAAAGAAAGCTGTGCACATTATTTGGAATAAGGAGACCGAACAGTTTCTTGGAATCAATGTGTTTGGAATTCGCATGCGGCATGAATGTTTTGACAGTTGGCTGCGCGATAAAAGAGATGTACATTTTATAATAAATCATCTTACCGAAGCGAACTTTGATCCTGAGTTTTTTGCCCGCCACGAATCTGAAATCAACAGTACATTTAGTCAACAAATAAAATTTACGCAACCAGCGTAGCCCAATCAATGAAAACACTTAAACTAATCGGTCTCGCTCTGTTTATCACAGGCTTTACTATTTTCAATATTTCTTTCTTTTGGGCAAATTATTCTCTCACGCCAGCGATCGTTGGGGAGAAAATTTCGGATCAGAAAAAATCTCAATTGTTTCTTGCGCAGGCACAATCAATTCTCAATCATCCTGTAAGTTCTAATTTTTCTTTCGTAAGTGAACTAAAGCAATCATTTGATAAAGTGAACGAGCAGCAGATAAAAATTTACGAGATCAGTTCAACCGATATAAACACCTTGGTAGGATTAAATAGAACTTCATTTTCAATTGCCACAGTTGATTCGTTGTATAAAGGCAGTAATGAAGCAACAAGTTTTAAGAATAAGGCATTTAAGGATTTCGGTGGTGGGATTGATGGTCAACATTTTGAATCGCCAGAGCAATTGAAAGCAAGGCTTGAGGAAGTAGCCGCTAAAATCAAGGCCTACGGAATAATCAATCAAGTAGGTTTTGACCGCTACCAAATTAAAGACCTTACCTATTCAATGACGAAAGCTTCAGCGATTAGTCCGGTAAAGAATAGTCCATTTGGGTTTTTAATGTTGACTATCGGCTTGTGTGTAGTTGGAGCGCTATTATATATTTTACCGAAACTTAAATTAGAACCTGGAATAAAGAACAATGGCATTTTCTTTAACATAATGAAAAATGCAAGTTGGCTTGGAATTATTACGGGTACGTGGCTAATCACGTTTTACGTGTTACTTTATTTCTATCCAGAGTATATGACCAACTGGATTATTATGGTTGATCCTTTGAGTGCCTTGCTAAACGGAAATGAAGCCAGCCGTTTTTTCTTGTATGGATTTATTTATACACTGTGCATTTTAGTAATGGGTGTTCGTATGATCATTCACTACAGACATAGCAAGTACCAGATCCTGCGTACCTGTTCCGTTATGTTTTTCCAAACATCATTTGCATTTCTGCTACCCGAAATCTTAATCCGACTAAACAAACCGTATTTCGATTTCAAAAATATCTGGCCACTTGATTATTCTTTTTTCTTTGACTCTCGATTAGATACACTCACCCAAAACGGAACACTGGGTTTATTTATGTTAGGGTGGGGGATTGCGCTTATTATAATTGGTGTGCCCGTGTTTGTTTACTTCTTTGGCAAGCGTTGGTATTGCAGTTGGGTTTGTGGTTGCGGGGGTTTGGCAGAAACCTTGGGCGATCCTTATCGTCAGCTTTCAAACA
>Ga0335394_10002036_pt1 | contig 22589 bp, 15 predicted proteins | sample MAT03_FD_205741 | JGI IMG/M metagenome (GOLD analysis project Ga0335394, IMG submission 205741) | Freshwater microbial communities from Lake Fryxell liftoff mats and glacier meltwater in Antarctica - MAT-03 (spades assembly) (version 2) ...
ATCCGAAAGTGGATAGCGTTCCGGGGAGATCGAGTCGCGAAGCAACGCAGTCGAAAAATCAACGTGCCCGCGCGCGCCATGCACGGGTTGGGCGAAGGTTTACAGCTGCTTTCCCCTATGTCATTTCAAGCCAGCAACTTACTGGAGAACTACGTGCCATTCGCCTGACACACTGACGCATAAAAGATTGCGGTTACGGATGAACTCCGCTGGCATCTATTCTAAAGATTCCTGGTTACGGATTATCCGTAACCGTTGTCGAATAGCCTTCAACGCTTCGCGAGAACAGAGCGCCGATACTAGTTGCTCCCTGATCGTTTCTGGTCTAGTGTGCGTGTAGATGGCCGTCATTCCCAACCCGTGCCCCTCCGTTCGCTCTCCCGCAGCCGCATGGCCCATAAGAAGATTGCGGACGAGCGGATCGACTCGCCCTTCTTGAAGTGCCGTTGCAAATTGGTGGCGGAACACCTTGGGGGCCGTGTGCCCAGCCAAGTTGAGCGATCGCGCGATGCGAATGAACTCCAAACGGACGCGATCCTCCTCGACGGCACCGATCTCTCGCCACAGTCGCTTGGCCAGAGATAATCGCTCGCTTCGATCGACCGAGCTGCCCTTCAGAGCTTCCCGCTCAGCCAACCTGCGGACGAGTTCTCGTTCCATCGCGAGGATTGAAGTGACGTCGAATTCGCACGAAGCCTCCACGAATCGACGGCGCCGAAAGACGGGGCCTGCAATGCGGCCTGCGAGGTGATGTCGAAGTAGTTCCACCAGTTCAGGCACGAGCGGCACTTCCCGCTGATTTCGGGTTTTCACCTGCCAACCCAGCCGAGGCTTATTGCGAACGCGGAGCAGTCGCTTCTCGATGTCGAGATCGTCGGGCAACAGCAGATGGCACAACTCCCCAGGCCTGAGACCCGTAAACAGCAACGTCGCGAATACCGGGAACTGCCAGTCGTCGCAGGCTTGCAGGAAACTGCACTCCTGCTCCGCCGTGAGTAACTCGATGACGCGGGCATTCTCGACCGGGATCCGGTCGATCTCAAGAACACTGAACGGATTTTCGGCGTAGGGCGACAAGTGTCTCCGCTTCGCCGCGAAGTTGAAGAGTGCCCGGCAGCATTCGAGGACGTAACGGATGCCTTTGTCCATCAGCGGGCGCTTCGCGGTGTTGGCATGCCCGTTCGGTGAGACGCGAAGACCACGCAGATGCTGAACGAACAACTCGGCATGAGAACTCTGGAACAATCCCGCGTGCCGAACCGGATGCCCTTCAAGATATCGCAACAGGTGGACGGTCGCGGTGCGGTAGCGATTGATCGATTGCACCGAGGACCGGAGCACTTGTTCGTGGTGCTCCAGCCATCGGGTTCGCAGATCGGCAATGCCGATCTGCTCGAAACTCAGGGCGGCGGGTGCGCCGACTTCCAATTGCCCGTTGATCTGGGCCGCGAGTTGTCTGGCGACGTTGCGATCCGGTCCGACTCGGGGTCGTCGCCGCTTGCCGTGCTCGAAGTAGCAGAGGTACCAGACTTGGCCTCGACGGTACGCAGACACCTTGCCGACGCGGAAGGAATTGGCCTTCGACATGTCATCCTCAGAGAATCCCCTCGCCACAAAACGCCACAAACACTGCCACAAATCGGGGGATCCGAGGACGCCTCGGAAATGCAAAGGCCCGTGTGGCAAGCACTTATGCCACACGGGCCGTCAAGTCAGCGGAGAGGGAGGGAGACTCTTTGGGGTTCGTCGCAATAGACGGATTCCATAGCACTTGCGGCGAAAAGTCTCCCGCCACTCACAACTTACATCGAATCAGCACTTCGCAGCAGTGATCGGGGATTCTCAGGAATGGTCATCGTGATTGGCACACTGTGCCAATCACGATGACCACTCCGGCACCTCCTTTTCGGAGGTGTTTTCAGTGGCGACAACCAACAACGATCTGATCGAGATTCTTGCCGATCTGGCGGGGAAGAACGCCCCCAACGATGGCCGTGCGAAGAAGCGGAAGACGAAAGGACTGCCCGATGACAACGCCCGCGTCGAGCTCGCTCGCACCTATCTCAAGGTACAGCACAGGCTGTGGCCCGGCCTCGTGAAAGCGGGCGTGCTGCCCAAACTGATGGACTCGAACGTCGCGGACATGGCCGATCGGTTCCGCGAATCCTTCGAGGCCGACGAATGGAAGGTTTTCCAGCACCTGCTCGATGAGACGCCCTGGAAGGACCTCGGCGTCGGCTACCTTCGCTACAGCGACCTCGGCTCCAACCCGCGGTCGCTCGACCAACAACTCCTCAACGCCCTTGAAAAGGCGCGCCAGTTCGATGTCTTCGTTCCCTGGGAGTACGTCTTCGCCGACGCGGCCGTCACCGGCACGGTCGCGGCACGCCGCGGATACCAGTTGGCGAAGCGCATCATGCAGCGCGGCCCTGCCGAGGTGGGTGCTTTGTTCATCGACGAGATCGGGCGTGCCAGCCGTGATGCGATCGAGGCCCTGCACCTGGGCAAGCTCATCAACGACGCCAGGAAGCGCATGGTCGGCGCCTCGGACGGGTTCGACTCATTCAGCCCGACGGCCAAGATGCAGCTTCACATCTACGCCATGATCCACGAACTCTTCGTGGACTTGCTCCGCGAGAAAGTGAAGCGCGGCATGCGCGACGCCTTCGAGCAGGGCAAGAACATCCGCAAGCCGGCCATCGGGTACAAACTCGTGCCGGTGCTCGACGAAAACGAAAAGCCGGTCCTGGACGACGACGGCAAGGTTGTGACGGAGCGCGTCATCGACGAGGCGACGGCCCCGGACATCCTGAAGGCGTTCACGCTCTATGGCGATCACAGCTGGAGCCGGGACCGGATCGCGCGGCTGTTCAACGAGAAGTCCGTGGGCGGTAGCCAGACCTGGGACAGCACCCGCGTCAAGCAGTTGCTGACGCGGAGCACGTACCTCGGCATCGAATACGACGAGATGACGTACCACGTCCGTGATGCCGTGACCGGCGGCGTCACTGTCAAGCAGCGTCCGAAGTCCGAGTGGAAGCGGCGAGAGGTGCCGCAGATGCGAATCGTGCCGGACGAGTTAGGCGAGCGTGTCGCGGCCCGGCTCGCCAAAAGCCGGGAGGTGTATGACAAGAGTCGCAAGTCCGAGAAGCCGAGCCGCACGGAGTTGCACTTCAAGACGCTGGTGCGGCCGATGTGCGGCGTGTGCGGCAAGCCGCTCTGGCTGGGCCGCAGCGGTAAGTACGCCAGCTTCACCTGCTTGCAGGGGAAGGATGGCAAGGCGGGTTGCTCCCTCAAGGGGTACAAGTCTGTCCGCATCGTCGAGAACGCGGTGATCGGCCGCGTGGCAAAGGAGGTGCTCACGGAGTCGTTCGTGGAGAAACTGGTCGCGAGGGCGAACCAATTCCTCGACGAGCAACCCGAGGTCAACGGAGCCGTTGACGACGCTCGCCAGCTCGAAACCCAGGTGCAGAAGAAGCAGCGAGCGATCGCTGCCATCACGGCGCAATTGGACAACGCGGATGAAACGATGGACCTCACGCCCATCTTCACTCGCGTCGGCGTGCTCCAGCGTGAATTGTCCGAGTTGAAAGAGAGGGCGAAGGCCGCGAAGGTGCGGAACCATCCGAAGCCGACGCACTTGAGTGTGGAGGCGGTCAAAACACTGCTGTCGGAGTTCCGCGATCTCCTGCGGGACGACATCGGCGCCGCGGCTCCGGCTCTCGCTGCCCTCACCGGCCCCGTTGTTGTCACCAACGAAGTGGTCGAGGAGGGCGGCGAACCGGAGTGGGTGGCCCGCTTCACGATGAACGCGGTGCCGGTCCTGCTTTCTTTAGCCCTGAAGCGCGACTGTCCAACCGCCGGTGCTTTGGAGTACCTGAATACCGGTGGTTGGACAATGCCCATCCCGGTGATGGTACCGCTGCGGGCTACGCTGAAAACCGCGGAAATCGCAGCGAAAGCCGCGAAAATGGCCGCGTTGGGAGCCAGCACAGAAACCATCAGCCACCTCTGCGGCACGATGTGGCAGACGGCGAAGGACGCGGTCGAGTTCGCCAAGTCCGGGGCCGAGGAGGCGGTGCCGCTGCTGCATCACCGCGAGGACGTCCCCTTCAAGTTGAACGACGACCAGGCCGCGGAACTGGTCCGGCTTCGTGAAGTGGAGCACTGGCCGTTCACGCGGATCGCCAAACGCCTGGGTATCGCAGAATCGACAGCCGTCCGCACCTACGACCGCTTGCGGCCCGAGGCAATGAAGCAGGCGATCGAGACGGGACAGACACCGAAGCGGGGGAGCTATCGCCACCTGGATCGCGATCTGTTGGCAAAGGTCGAAGCGAAGCTCCGTGCCAGGGAACGCCCCGAGGCGATTGCGACGGCTGTTGGATGCGGTCTGAGCACGGTGTACCGCGAGCGAAAGCGTCTGGGTTTGTAACGCGATGGTTCGCCGAAGTAGATCTAAATAAATGATGTTAGTGTGTCATAATATATGACGGGAGACTTATCTCATCGTCGGCCCACGATCGAGTGGGCCTGTTCGACTCGAACGCCGGCACTCCGCGATCGCGCAGGGTGTCGGCGTTTTTCGTTTCCCGCTTCCAGAATGGAGGATGCCTTGAATCGACGATGCGCGTCACCACGTTCCAGTTCCGACACAGACCCTCCGCCAGTTGATGATCGCATACAGCGATTCCTCGACCTACTGGCTCGTCTCATCGCTCGCCGAGCCTGCCAGCAATCGCAGGACTTACCGACGATGACGCCAGACGACGCTTGCAAGCGAAAGCCGAAGTAACGTCATCGTTTTTCACTCAATGGCCGCCTCGGGCGGCCTTTTCTTTTTCCTGGAAGTTGACATGAAGATTCGACTGCAGAACGTGCGACTGAACAGGCCATTGATCTCGCTCGACACCGAAACCACGGGCCTCGATCCCAACACGGCACGAGTTGTCGAAGTGGCCGCGATTCGACTCGATCCCGTCGCGAAACCGGTGGCGTTCCACCGCATCATCAATCCTGGAATCCCGATTCCTGCCGCCCGCACGCGATCTTTCGCCGTGAGGAACCTCGAAGCCTTTGCCACGCGGTTCGCTTCTATCTGGGCAAGGAAGGATTTTCGCCCCACTCGGCTTCATCAGATGCGCTCGCCACTTTGCGCGTCCTCGACTCACAGGTGGGCCGTTACGAACTGCCGTCAAGTCCAGAGGCACTGCACAAGTTGCTGGTCAGCGTGGACATCGCGGGGAAGTTCACCCGCGATGCTTACGGCGAGGTGATCGTGAACTTCGGCAAGCATCGCGGTCGTCCTCTGGCCGAGGTCGCGTTCGAAGATGCGAACTCCCTCTACTGGGCACTGGAGAACATGCCTTTGCTCGACGACAGCCGTGAGTTGATTCATCGGGCACTCGCTCAACAGCCTTTGACCGCTTCATGACGTCCCTGCGAGAGTCGTAGGCGACACCAGAGACCGCGTCCTTGCACGCGGACGCTATTCGGGTCACATCCCGTCTGAATCATCCAACCCACCACCGCGGCCCTCTCGCTCGACCCATGCGGGTCGGGTGCGAGCGCCGCGGTGATTTTCCTCACGCCTTCGCACGGTGCGCGGGCGGTCTGTGTTCCTTGAACACGGCCGCCCCCATCGGGGCGGCCTCGTAGGAGGTTCTCCATGACGATCACGATGATGGTGAATGAACCGACGCTTCAATCGAAGTTCGAGTCCTTACTGCAGCGGATCATCGACTGCTTGCGGAGGGCCTGTTGGAAACTGCGGTGCGCGGCGAGCCGCGCCGACTTCATTGCCGAGGGCGTCGGCCTGTGCTGGAAGTGGTTCTGTCGGGCCGTCGCGAAAGGCAAGGACGTGGCCTCCTTCGTGACGGCGATGGCGAAGTTCGCGGCACGAGCGGTGCGGTACGGTCGAACCGTTTGTGGCCAGCAGAAGGCGAAGGACGTGATGTCCGTGACGGCGATGCGCAAACACGGCGTCGTCGTCGAGCGATTCGGCTCGGGCCGAATTCACTCCCAGATGGCGGCTAGCGGCCTGGAAAATCAGCATCAGGAAATCCCGTTCGAAGACGCCCTGGCTGAGAACACCGTGACGTCGATCCCCGAGCAGGTCATGTTCCGCGTGGACTGGCCGCGTTTCGTGGAGAGGCTCTCGCACAGGGATCGGCAGTTGATGGAATTCCTCGCCGCGGGGAACTCCAACCAGGAGGCCGCCGCGAAGTTCGGGCTCACTCCTGGGCGAGTGTCGCAACTGAGGCGCTCGTGGTGCGAGGCGTGGCAAGAGTTCAGCGAGGCCTGAACCGGTCCACAAGGATTCAAGATACGAACTCGATCGGCGCCACTTTGGCTCCGACCATTTCTTCAACAACTGGAGAACCGATGAGTGCAAAGAACAAGCTGAATGCGGCCCACGTCAATGGAGCCGTAATCGTCGCCGGACTGGTCGGTTGGGCGACAGGATCGCTGACCCTGTTCGTGTTCGCCCTCTGCGTACTCGTCGCGACAGCTTACATCGCGAAGGACATTCGCTAAAGTTCAGCCTCTCGATCGCCCTCGCCACACATCCTATCGCTTTTTCACACATGCCGGCATTCGCCGGCTGTTTTCGTTTTCCACCTTCACAAGGAGAAGTCATGAGAGATCTCATGCAAATGGCCGTGGATTCCCTCTACTGGTTGACCTTCTGGAGCCGCAATGCGTCGGCGCCGCCTTCTCATGTCGTGCCCCCGATCGACAGCTTGCTTCGCATCCTCGCACCGGCGTGGAAACAGACGCCGACCGCGTTCATCGGCCCCATCCTCGACAACCCCGTGCCTGGCGAATTCCACCAGTACCGAGCCGCGGCGCTGATTCCCGATGGTATCGGCGTGCTCGTCTGGACCGCCACTGAGCGTGAAGCCGTAAAGCGGCTCAAGACTGGCGAGATCAACGAACTGAAAGCCGAGTTCATCCGCTTCGAGCGATGTCACCCCGAGGTGCAGAAAGCCCTTCTCCCCCACATCGAACCGTTGCTGGATCGGCTCTTCCGGCAACTCACAGGCACGCAGGAGTCGACATGGCGAAACTCGTGACATTCGAGGAACTGATCGTGACGATCTGCGTGCCAGCCGATCTGCCCGAATCTGTCGCGGCGAAGCTGGCACGCACTTTGAAGTCGAAGTCCTTCGTGGCAAAACTCCGGCGGACCGTCCGTACGGCTTTTCCCACGCACCCAGCGCTGGCCACGTCCCGAGTGCGTGTCAGTCGCTGATGTTGTTCCCACTGACGGAAGTTCAACCCGCGTATCGGTTCGTGGAGCCGGAACGCGGGTTGAACCACTCGGCTACCGACTCGGCTCAGGTTTCGGCCGAGCCCACTCTGGCGTTTACGAATGCGTCGGGAAGAACTCGGCCTGACGCAGGAAGATTTGGCGGAACGTGCGGGGATTCACCGCACCTATCTTTCAGACGTGGAACGGGCTCTTAGAACCTCTCGCTGATCAACATCGAACACCTTGCAACTGCGTTATCGCTGACCCTTTCGGCACTCTTCGGGCGAGTCAAGCTATCGTAAAAAGCTCGTCCTACCTCACCAGCAATGCCTGCATCGCAAGGCTCTTCAACGCCTGCGGCAGCACCGCCTCCAGCACGGCCGCGATCTCGGCAGCCTCCGTCAACGCCCTTCGATTCCGCTCGATCCGCAACTCGCCAGCGGCGCCTTTTCGCGACAGCGCTTCGATTAACTCGCTTCGCGAATGGTTGCCGTCGAGCAATGGCAGCAGCTGTCGCTCCAGGTCCGTCAACCGCATGACCTCATGCCGAAGGTTCGCGACCGAAAGCCCATGCCGGGCTCTCACGCGGGCGTACGACATCGCTCGCGGCTTCTCCCCCGCCTCCTTGACGCACTCAATCGCATGGCCCTGGAGCTCGATCAAGTCCGAACTCGAATAGATGTGCACCAATCCGGTCGCGAGAGCCCCCGCAAACTCGGCCGCGTTCGACTTCTCCGGCACCGGCACGACCGCCGCGACTCGCTGCAACAGGTCGTGGAATGGCAGCGTCCGCGGCCACTCCTCGATCAGAATGTTCAACGCGGCCTTGATGAGCGGGCTCGCCGTCGAAATCGCGGCCCCGCTCGGCGTGACGAACTTGACCGCGTCGGCCGCATTCGTGGACTTCGCGTCCTCGTCCACACGGCTGCCGCAGCCGATGTGCAGGTCGTGCAGCCGTTCGGGCCGAATCACCCACGTCGGGTTGGACCGGGCGGGCACCAGCAGCGTTTCGCGGAACATGCGGTTCCGCAGGAAGTCCATGTACTGCTCGGTCTGGATCTGGTCGGTCGCCAGCACCTTGAGGGCCTTCGCCACATCGGGTGCGAAGTTCGACGGCACCATCATCGGCAACCGAGCTTCTCCGAGATAACGCAACCCATGAGCCTCCGCCCGCTCGACGAACTCGTGGAAGTAAAGCGGATCATTCACCTCTTCGAGATGCTCGTGATACACATAATGGTCGCCGTGATGGCGGAGCACATCAAGTTCCCGACGCAACAGCAGCGAATACGGACTGCCATCCTGGCTCACCGATTCCGCCATGAAGTCGAGAAACGCCCGTGCCTGACGAGTCCGCTCCTTCGGCGACGCAAACCGCGACGAGTGATATCGCATCAGATCGCGAGTGGCCCCACGCAGATACCAGCCCGGATATGTGTTGTACGACACATAGGCCACGCCGTTCGGGGTGAGCTGCCTCTCGCAGATTTGCAAAATCTTCTCCTGCACCGCTGGTGCAACCCAGGAAAATACGCCATGGCACAGGATGTAATCGAACTTGCCGTACGATTCATCGACCTCCGTGATGCTGCTGTGCCGAAGTTGGACATTCTTCAGCGAGGCCTCGTCGAGAAGCCGCTGACCATCGGAAATCTGCCGAGCGGAGAAGTCGATGCCGACGAACTCACTGCCGGGAAACGCCTCCGCCATCGGGACGACGTTTCCACCGCTGGCGGATCCAAGTTCGAGCACTCGGCATCGATCAAGTGGCGAGGGGCGCAGGCCGAATAGGGTGGCAATCGTGAACAGCCGACTCGGATGGCACTGTGCGTAGGAATGGCTCTCGTACGGCACCTCGTCGTAACTGGTCAGAGGCTCAGGGGCGGCCATGGCGGAACCTCGAAGGATTTCGACTGGATCGTGGGCGGCTCGCTAATCCGCGAGTGTGACGATTCTCAAAATAATCTTCGCACATGCTTGACAAGGGTCAAGACGCGGGTGAAAATCAGCGCGATCTTATTGAGCTTTGATTCGACGAACGCGAACGTTTTGGGCTTCTGCCTCGTCGTTCTTTCTATTGAAGGCGGCGGAAGGCAATGAAGCGCATCCCTTGGGGGACTTCGATGAAATGGTTTCCACCTACCCTCGTTGTTCTTATCGCTACACTAATCGGGATAACTCCCGGCTGTGCCGAGCTCGGCCCAGATCAACCTCGTCCAAAGCCGGTGACATCTGAGAAGGAATCGGGTGCGGCCGTGGGTGGAGAGGCAGTTTCTGAAGTTTCCGCCGAGGATCTGAAGGCGGTTGTAGACGGGAACAACGCCTTCGCCATCGATCTGTACAAGAAGTTAGCCGAAAAGGGCGACGGGAACATCGTCATCTCGCCGTACAGTGTCCGCGAAGCTTTAGCGATGGCATATGCGGGTGCTCGCGGAGAAACAGCTGCTGAGATGGCAAAGGCGCTCCATTTCAACATTTATCAAGAGCGACTCTATCCCGCGCTTTATAGATCCCGACGTCAAATTACAATGGCGAATGGCTCTGACGTGCTCGATATCGCGAATTCTATCTGGATACAGAAGAGCCTGACCTTGACGCAGCCGTTTAGTAATCTGGCGCAAACACGATTTGATGGGATGGTGAAAGAAATTAATTTTGGAGAATCTGAAACGGCAAGAAGTCACATTAACGGATGGGTAGCGAAACAGACACGTGAAAAGATTCCGGAGTTGATCAAACCGGGTTCACTTGCTCCTCAGACTCAGTTGGTTTTGGCGAACGCAATCTACTTGAACTGCCGTTGGGCAGTTGCATTTCCAATCGCACAAACACATATTCGGGAGTTCGAGGCGGCTCCAGGGAACACTCGAGAGGTGAAAATGATGCGACTTACGGATGCTACACTCCGAATTGCCTCGATGCCAGATTTCAATATGCTTGAGTTGCCCTACGAAAATAAAAAACTAGCAATGTTATTAATCCTTCCGACACGTAGGGGTAAATTACACGAGGTGGAGGGAAAGCTAAACGCCCCAACCCTTGCTAACGCCATCACAACTCTTTGTGTGGGAAAAGCTCAAGAAGTCATTCTCCCACGGTTCTCTGCCCGAAGAGGGTTCAATCTTAACGAGCAGTTACAGGCACTAGGCATGCGATTGGCGTTCCATCCCGAAGCCGACTTTTCCGGTATGCTAACTGGTGGAGGCATAAGCGTGAGCAACGTGGCCCACGAGGCGATGATTGATGTTGATGAGAAGGGGACTATTGCTGCTGCTGCAACGGCAGTGGAAATGGGAATTGGTCTGCCACATGAATTTCGCTTCCGATGCGACGAACCTTTCTTGTACATTGTCATAGAGCGAAGTTCTGGATTGGTGCTGTTCTTAGGCCGTTGCATCAAGCCGAACTGAAACCGCAGGCGAAGTTTCCGTGTTTTCTGTTTATTCCGATTAATTCTTGAAATAGTATCTACTGCATCTACTGCTTCTTTTTCAAGGCAAATCCGATTAAGTGGAATCTGGCACATTTTATGAGGGAGTAGAAATGGATCTGGCTCGTCCCATTTTCGGCGATCGAAGAGCCTCCAGGAAAGCTGGCTTTCGCAATAAAGTCAATTTGAATCTGATAAATCTTGAGGATCGAACTGTCCCAATTGTGGGTCAAACTAGTATCGCCGGACTGCCCCCCGCGTTTGCTCCTGGCGCCGCGGGAATGTTTACCGGTGCCGATCTTGTTGAACCGGGCAGTGGGTATGATGGTGTGGTTTCGATTGGAAGCTCAGTTTTCGGCACTGGCTCGCTTATTAAAACGGAAATCGGGCAGGGGTGGGGTCATCATATCCTCACTGTCGCACATGCTATCAAGCCTCTCGCCGCGTCAAAGGTCACCTTCACAATGCCGCGACCCGGGGTTGCCACCGGAGTGCCAATTCCGATAACAGTTCCTGCCAACTCGACGATGCAGATTTCCCATATCTCTTCTGTGCCATACCCGGGAACAAACGAATTCGACATTGGAATAATCCGATTGATCGATCCTGATTATGCAACCCCGTCTTCGGACCGGTTGCTTGTTCCCCCCTATAAGGCTGAACAGTACACGCTGCATGGGATCGCTGACGAAGTAAAGTCGCCAGCAATTGTCGTCAATATAGTCGGGTACGGTCAAACCGGAGCAGGTCTTGCAACACTTTCCGACCACTTGAAACGGATCGGCCAGAACACCATAGACATTGATGGCACCCCGTCTAAAGATGCTGGGGGAATCGCTGACAACAACAAGACTCTATCGTTTGATTTCGATAACGGCGTGGCGGCTAACGACTACATGGGGAAAAATTACGCACTGGTTGACACTGGCCTACTTGACGCATCTAAGAATCCGATCGACGCAATGATCGCTCCTGGCGACTCGGGTGGGCCATGGCTGGTAGGCAAAGAGATTGTCGGAATTACTCGATCGAATGGCAGACTTGCGAAAGTAGTAATAACAGATGTCGATGGCGTGATCAACAGTTCGTTCGGGGAATTCGCGAGCGGCATTCGCGTTTCTCAATACAAAGGCACCTTCATCGAGCCAATAGTTAGCCATGGAGCAAACTATGCTGGCGGAGTACTCAAAAATGCAATTGATGACAAATATAATCTGACATTCGACATGAAATACCAAGTATATGGTCAAAGCGGGGGTGTTGAAGACTTGACAATTACCCTCAAGAATGATGGGGGAAAAGACGGGGGTAGAATTCAAATTTGGGTCAGCGGGCCAGAGGGGAAGCTAAATGATAAATACTATGATGCCCCGGCGAAGAACATCAAAGAATTAATTATACGTGGATACGACGACAACGAAACAATCAATATCATCGGGGACTTGGGGATCGCTGGAAACATCCTCGTTGAGGGCGGAAAAGGCAAGAATGAGATTATCTACGATGATTCAGGCGCGACTGCCACTCGCCATAACTACACGTTTGGCAATAATGTGCCAGCCGGATATGACTTGCGACTGAATCGAGCCATTGGAGATGCCGAAACTGTCATCGGGGCAATCGACTCGAAGCAAATAAAGAAATACACTTTAATCGGCAGTCCTGGCGTCGATAAGATCGTCATTGAGCATATTCCTGCGACCTTAACGGGGGAACTGATTGTCAATGCCGGAGCCGGTGATGATAGCATCACTGTCCAGAACGGTCCAAGTTTGCTTGGCGGGGCTATCCAGCTACACGGCGAAGACGGTGCTGACGTCGTGCGAACCGATTTCAAAGATGACTCTGTCGCTAATACGAATTATACTCTGGAGAAAACCCCTGTAGGCAGTCCGTATGATATGCGACTCAGCCGGGAGAACGCTACGACAAAATCGATGGCCATTGACATGAAAGGAATCGAGCAGTACATGCTCTGGACTGGATCGGATGTCGATACTATTCGCATCGAGAAAGCCTCCGCGGCTCTGATTGGTGGTGGGGGACTCCCTGGTGGAGTTCACGTCGATAGCGGCGCTGGGCGAGATAAAATCCATGTTGGAGCCGAGAAAAGCAGCGGTATGGACGAGGTGAAGTCTGATGTTTACGTTACCGGCGGCGCTGATGATGCCCATCTTTACTATCAAGATAAGGGCGGCTCAACTGTTGTGCACCAGTATACCTTCGGCGACACACCTGCCGACTGGGATCTTCGCCTGAACCGAGTTGTGAACTCTGTCAATGTCTCGATGGTGCAGGCAAAGCAAATTAAGCGCTATGAGCTAAATGCTAGCCCTGCAGGTGATTACATTAATGTTAATGAAGTCCCTTCGGCTGCGAGCGACGGACTTTTCGTTAACGGACTGGACGGCTACGACAATATCTCCGTTGGAAACACCACTGGCGGGCTCGGAAAGATCCTGGGCAAGGTAATTGTGGACGGCGGCGTTGGCGACAACAAGTTGATCGTGGATGACAAGGGCGGGAAGTCACCTGCCACCTACCTAGGTGGCCCTACAAAGTTTTCTCGCTTATTTGGTGCCGACATCGAATACATGAACATCAAGGAATTCACTCAGAAAACTGCCGCTGGAGGAAAAAACAATCTCTTCTGGCTCGGCAAGAATCCAGGCACGAATTACTCCATTAATCTTTTCGGCGGTGACAACGTCGTCACCCTTGGCAACGATAATCAGTCTCTCGATGAATTTGCTGGCGTGGGGGCGTTTGATATTTACGGTTCCGTCTCTACCGGCTCAGGAACTTCATCGTCCCAAGGCTCTGCTTATTCCGATTCGTTGGTATTCCTGGACAAGGGTTACTCAGGTGGTGAGATATATGGCATCCACGCTTCCAGCGTGAATGTTGGGCGACTCGATTCCGCGTTCTTTGGCTTCAGTGACATCGCAAAGCTCACGATCAACTCCGGTTCCGGCATCGACAATGTGGATATCGACGGGATCGACAACATGCTCGCCGTCTACGTGGATGGCGGCGAGGAAGACGACACCGTCGCCATCCTTAGCGGCGAGGTTCTCGATCCGGTCTTGTCAGCAGTCGAAAACCTCGACATCGCGGGCGGATTACTTACCCTCGAAGAAAACGCCCTGGCCATCGGCAACGTGACGCAGACGGGCGGTATTCTCGAAGGCAATGCCACGCTCACTGCTTCCAACCGCTTGTATTGGCTTGGCGGGATCATGCGCGGGAATGGCGACACCGTCACGGGCTCGGGCGAAGAGTCTCGGCTAATCGGTACCTTGACGCTGAACGAGCGCCACCTCAAACTCGGCGGCCTGACAGAGTGGGATGCCTACATCGTTCCCGACGAGGAGGACGATCCTGGCACCATCGAGAACCTTGGCGAGTTGCGCGGCTGTGCCACGTTCATCGGCAACTTCACCAACGCTGGCGTACTGACGCCCGGCAACGATGGCGTCGCGGGGAGCATCTCAATCGACGGCAAGTTCACACAAGAGTCCGGAGCCGAACTCCAGTTCGATTTTGACAACGTTTCCGCACAGGACTGGATTTCTGTCTCAGGCTCCATCGAGCTCGCCGGAACGCTCAGTCCTTACGCATTCTCCGACCTCACCTCCCGGTATCTCACCGTCATCGAAAACCTCGGCGACTCGCCCATCGGAGGCGGTTTCAGTTCACCGTCAGGAGTCATCGATCTCGGTGGCCACCGATACCGACTTAGTTACGATCGCGACGGTGGCAACGATGCCGAGTTAATAAACGAGAAGCCTACTCTCGACATTTCCGACCTGACAAGTGACGAAGGCGATCAGATCGATTTTCAACTGTCTGCAGATGATCCTGAAGAGGATGATTTGACTTACGACATTCAAGGTTTGCCAGGTGGTCTACAAAGTGACTCTTCAGGTCGTATTTGGGGTACTATTGGCACACATGCCGAAGGTGAGTACACCGTCACTGTTTTGGTTTACGACGATTTCGACAACGATCCTTTGGAAGTTTCGTTCCACTGGTCGGTAAGCAACCCTGCGCCGGTGGCGATTGGCGATGGTTATTCCACAGACGAGGATACGTCGCTCTCAGGAAACGTGATCACCGATTCGATCAGTCCCACGAACGATTATGATCCCGATGGAGATCCGCTCTCGGCACGCCTGGTGAGCGACCCGAGCAACGGGTCGGTGACGCTCTACTCGGACGGCAGTTTCACGTACACGCCGTACGCGGACTTCAACGGGACGGACTGGTTCACGTATGTGGCCAACGACGGCACCGACGACAGCAATGTGGCGACGGTGACGATTACGGTAAACCCGGTGAACGACACGCCGTGGGGTTCGGATCACGGGTACTCGGTAGACGAAGATGGCACGCTTTACGACACCGTGATGATGTCTCGGGACGACTTCCGAAGCTTCGGAGGCGATTACGGGGATGTCGACGGGGACGGGTTAACGGCGGTTCGGGTGACCGACGCGTCCAATGGAACGGTCACGCTCAACTCGGATGGCAGCTTCATCTACACTCCGAACGCCAACTACAACGGCAGTGACTCGTTCACGTTCTCCATCACGGACGGCTCCGCTTACAGTTCGACGCAGACGGCGTGGCTCACGGTGAACTCCGTGAACGACGCGCCGGTGGCGTTCGACGACACTCTTGTGGTGGATGAGGATTCGTACGGTTCCATTGACGTGACGAGCAACGACACCGACATTGACGGGGATTATCTCACCGTCACCAGCGCCACGGGAGCGGCCCATGGCACTCTGTCATGGACGGGCGGAACGATCTATTATACTCCCTACCCTGATTACAACGGTTCGGACAGTTTCACTTATGAGATCAGCGACGGCAACGGCGGCACCGCCACGGGGTGGGTGAGCGTCACGGTGAACTCGGTGAACGACGCACCGGTCGCCATCGACGATTCCTACAGCACGGACGAAGACACGCCGCTTTCAGCCGATGCGAGTAATGATCCCCTCGACCCCACCAACGACTACGACACTGATGGGGATAGCTGGACGTCCTGGCTGGTGAGCGGTCCGTCCCACGGGACCGTGGTCTTGAACCCGAACGGGACCTTCACGTACACGCCGGAAGCGAATTTTAACGGCGAGGACTCGTTCACATACAGGAACAACGACGGTACCGAGGATGGCAACGAGGCGACAGTGTGGATCACAGTGAACCCGGTCAACGACGATCCGGTGGCGTTCGACGACACTCTTGTGGTGGATGAGGATTCGTACGGTTCCGTCGACGTGACGAGTAACGACACCGACATTGACGGGGATTATCTCACCGTCACCAGCGCCACGGGAGCGGCCCATGGCACTCTGTCATGGACGGGCGGAACGATCTATTACACTCCCTACCCTGATTACAACGGTTCGGACAGTTTCACTTATGAGATCAGCGACGGCAACGGCGGCACCGCCACGGGGTGGGTGAGCGTCACGGTGAACTCGGTGAACGATGCGCCGGTGGCGGTGGATGATTCGTACAGCGTGGACGAGGACAACACACTGTACGTGAGTGCGAGCGAGGTGCTGGGCAACGACAGCGACCCGGTGGAGGGCAGTTCGCTCTCGGCACGCCTGGTGAGCGACCCGAGCAACGGGTCGGTGACGCTCTACTTGGACGGCAGTTTCACGTACACGCCGTACGCGGACTTCAACGGGACGGACTGGTTCACGTATGTGGCCAACGACGGCACCGACGACAGCAATGTGGCGACGGTGACGATCACGGTGAACCCGGTGAACGACGCGCCGTGGGGTTCGGACCACTCGTACTCGGTGGACGAGGATGGCACGCTCTACGACACCGTGATGATGTCTCGGGACTGGGACTACGGGGACGTCGATGGAGACTCGCTGTGGGCGGTTCTGGCGGGCGGTCCGTCTTATGGATCGTTGTCGTTCTACGGGGACGGCAGCTTCAGCTACACACCGAACGCGAACTACAACGGCAGTGACTCATTCACCTTCTACATCACGGACGGCCCCACCACCAGTTCGATCCAGACGACCTGGATCATGGTGAACCCGGTGAACGACCCGCCGATGTCTGTGGACGACTGGTTGAGCGTGGATGAGGACTCTTGGGGCCAAGTTGACTTTCTCTCGAACGATTCCGATCTGGACGGAGATTCGCTGACGGTGATCGGTGCCGCTGCCTCCAACGGATCCGTGGTGTGGTCGGGCGGAACGATCTACTACGCTCCGAACGCCAACTTCAACGGCAGTGACTCAATCACCTACACAATCACCGATGGCAACGGAGGCTATGCCTCGGCAACGGTGTGGGTGACGGTGAACCCGTCGAACGACGGGCCGACGGTGTCCGTCATGAAAGTGAGCGACGCCTACGAATGCGATCCGGACACGCAGCAACCCGAAATGGGACGGTTTGTTTTTAGCCGCACGGGCGGCGACTTGGAAGAAGAAATCACGGTGACATTCACAATAACGGGCAGCGCCACGTATCTCAGTGATTACACGATGGCAAGCGATGCAGAATTAGGTTTGATCGGCGGAACGAGCAGTGGTGACAACGATTTTACGTACGATGCAACCACTCAAACTGCGACTATCAGGTTCAAATCCGGAGAATTAACAAAGGATGTGTGGATTCTGCCCGTGGCGGACAACACGACTGAGGGCATCGAGACTGTGGATGTGTTGATTATCGGGGATGGCAACTATGGCATTAACCCAAACCTATGCTTTGCGTCCGCGAACATGGCGGATGAAAAAGTCGGTCCAGATCGAAAGATCGACACGACTAAGGATGTGACAACATACAATTGCGCCGGACTTGCTTTTCGCAACTACGAGTACATGTCAAAGGAAAAAGTCGTAGCTGAGTTAGCAAAAGGCAAGGAATGCAAGAGCGACGACGTCTGTCCCGTAGGCTCCCTCAAAATTGTGTATTATGATGTAACTGATTACACGTTTACCAACCCTCTCAATGGTGCTTTTATAATGACTGGGAAGCTCCAAGGTGAGTTCCACATTGTAGGGATCCGGGGAAATGGGAACAACGCCGTTTCTAAGAATAATACAGGTCCAGTTACGGAGCCTGGGCCACTCAACTCTTTTCTTCCGACAGGCGACGTGAAAGGGTTGCCACCTAATAGAATCCTCGCTTGGACATTGACTCTCACATATACCACTAATTATTACATGATCACGGATCCTAATCCAAACGTTCCTTAAATTGGAAGTATTTCTATGAAAACGAAGGCAGCAATATTTGCAAGTTGCATTTTAATGATTTGTAGCAATAATACGTTTCGGCCGTCGGTTCGAGGCACGGAAAAACAGCCTCCTCACCCGGAAAAGGGCAAGAAGATGTCTGATAAGGAAATTACAGAAATGATGCTCACACGCATGGGCGAGCCCGGTGGAAAAGTACTCGTGACGCCTGAAGATGTGAAGAACATATTTCCTGATAAATCCAAGTGGATGGAGCATAAGCGAGGCGAACACAAGTATCTATTTTGTATAATTAATTTGACGATTGTGACTGCTTACAAAGAAGAGGTGCGGGGTTGGGCGTATCGAGAGTCTTCGAAGCAATGGGCGCCGATCTTCACCGCACGTTTACAAGATACTGCTGGCGTCGACATCTCAGTAGATCCGAAGACTGGAATTTTCACCGCAAAAGAGGGTGCAACGAACTCCGGCTACAAAAATCGGAGTGTCTTTTCATTTGATCTCGAATTCGGTAAGTAATGGCTGGGACGCCAGCGAGCAGAATGCGACTCCTCTTTAGCGATTCGTACGGTTCCGTCGACGTGACGAGCAACGACACCGACATTGACGGGGATTATCTCACCGTCACCAGCGCCACGGGAGCGGCCCATGGCACTCTGTCATGGTCGGGCGGAACGATCAGCTACACACCCTACCCTGATTACAACGGTTCGGACAGTTTCACTTATGAGATCAGCGACGGCAACGGCGGCACCGCCACGGCGACCGTGAGTGTGACTGTGAATGCCGTCAACGACAACCCGATAGCCGTGGACGATGTGTTGGTGACCGACGAGGACACGTCCTACACGATCGACGTCACGGCGAACGACTCGGACCCCGACGGCGATATTCTGACGGTCACCGGGGCAACTGGTGGCCGGGTCACCTGGAGCGGCGGGAGTATCACGTACACGCCCGACGCCAACTTCTACGGGCAGGACAGCTTCACGTATGAGGTGTCCGATGGCAACGGCGGGACGGCCTCGGCCACGGTCTGGGTCACCGTGCTCTCCGTCAACGACGAGCCCTACGCTCAGGATGACAGTGGTGTCGGGGATGAAGGACAGTCTGTCTCCATCTCCGTGCTCGGCAATGACGGAGATGAGGCCGATGGTGATCCCGTTTCCATTTCCAGCGTTTCGAACGGAGCCTATGGGTCCGTTTACGATGCCGGTAACGGGCAGTTGATCTACACGGCGTACGACGCCGATTGGAGCGGCACGGATTCGTTCACCTACACGGTGAGTGACGGCCGAGGAGGCTATGCCACAGCCACGGTCAACGTTACGGTCAATCCCGTTAACGATGACCCTGTCGCGCAAGACGACTCCTTCGACATGGATGAAGGCACGTCGTTCGACATCGACGTAACGGCGAACGACAGTGACATCGATGGCGACACCTTGGTTGTCACGGGCGCGTCCAGCGGTTGGGTGACTTGGAGTGGGGGCGTCATCACTTACACTCCAGACGCGGAGTGGACGGGAACGGATTCCTTCACCTACACCATCAGCGATGGCCATGGAGGGACATCGACTGCCACCGTTTATGTTACGGTTCATGAAATTTGGTAAGGCTCGGTTGTCCCGCGACTCGTGCGAGTCAAGGTGCGGCAAGCCATGTCCGACGACGAGTCAGAAAAAATCGTCCGACGCCCGCAGGGCCAGCTTCACGACTTCCCGGTTGAAATCCGCTGGGAAGTCACTCGCCGACATCCGTACTACCTCGCACTGTGGGAGGAGGTGCGGCGATACCTGCGGGGCCAGAAGGATGATCCGCCAGAGAGGACGTTGTTCGGCTACGCGGCCACCTTCGTGCTCGGGGCGATTGGCGTCCGCGGCGAACCGCCCGATCCCGCAACCCCGTTCGAGGAACTCACCGGGCCGGATCACGATCCTTCGTTTCTGTCTGCGTCCGTACAGCCATTGACCCTACGCAGCACTGTCGAAATGCTGCTGGTCAACTTGCCGCCGGCGGACCGGGCATTCGTCGGTGCAATCCTGTTGAACTCGGGAACCGCCGACTACGATCGTGAATCGAATGCGGATCGACGCTCGATCGAGGTCGATGAACTCCGACGCACTCCCAGCGCAGCGCTCGATCAGGTGCCGGTCGCGCCGCTCTTCTACTTCCATCTCGGCGCGTCCCAGAGGTCTCTCGTCCGTGACGCGCAGGATCAAATCCGGCGCTGGAAGGCGAAACGCGGCCTCGGATCGAGCAAGGTTCAGACCGCCAAACTGACCGAGCATCTGCGGGTGTGGGATTTACGCGAAGGCTGGGTCGATGGACGTTACGATGCCGCACGCGAACTCGCGTTCGACGCGGTCGCTCGCAGGCTCAGGCAACCGCTGTCCACGATCACGAACCGCTATCGAGCGGCCTTCGAGGCCGTCGTCGGGCAGCCCTTCAAGCCCGCTTTGTGGTGGCAGGTATTCGGCCCGTTGAAATTCGGCTCCCTTCTCGGCGATGCGAAAACGCTGGACACGGCGAGCCATCGCCATCGTCTCACCTCCCCGGTTCGGCGTCCCGTGCCGGACAGTGTGGTCAGCGGCGTCAACGCGGAAGGTGAGTCGAACAGCATCGTTGAAGGCGCTGCAATAACGAACCCCGACTTCGACTTCAACGACATGAGGATGACTCTGGATGACCTGATTGTTCGCGGACTGAGCGATGACGACATCGCCCGACGTTGCCACGAAGGCTGCGACCCGAAACTGATCGCCCAGTATCGAAGCATGTCCGCCGAACTGAAGAAGGCGGCTCAGCCGTAGCCCCTCTCCGCTCACGACGAAAAAATCGTCCACGATTATTGGCAAAAGGGAGCAAGTGCAGGCTGGCAGCAGCATCGCTAGCCCGTGCTTCGCGCCGATGAGCACCGCATCGGCACCTCCGACGACCGCTTCATGTCCCCGCGGGATCACTACTCCCCCAAGGAATTCAGCGAACGTAGCGGGCTCTCGCTCGCGACGATTCACCGCTACCTCCGCAGCGGCAAGCTTCCCTTCGTGCAACTCGGCGGCCGTCGTCATCGCCTCCTCATCCCCTGGGATGCTCTTCAACTTCTCCTGACCCCATCCGCCGTCGAAACGCCCGCCAAACAAAAGGTCCACAAGCCCATGGACTCTTCGCAACCTCTCTCGGGTCCACAGCCGCGTTGGCTGCGCGACCCGCCGCGTTGATTTTCGTTCCTTTCCACCCACTCAGGAAGGTTCCCTTATGCCTCGTCCACGAAAAAACGAACGAATGGTCTGCCGCTACTTCATCTGGCTCTTGAGCCAGCGTGATGGCGTCTGGCGTGCCGACGGTCGATCGAACGAGATCAACCTCGGCCGCCACTCGCTCGCGACCAAAAATCGCGACGACGCCCAGCGCATGCTGGAGCAACTCGACCTGACGATGGCCGTGCGTCATGGCCTCGCCAACGCGGCCGCGCTGAAAACGACCGACGCGAAACTGCTGTCTCTCGCCGACGGTCGCAAGCTGTACGAAGCCCACGTCAGCCGATCGCGGATGACGGGCGGCACCCGGCCGTCATCGCAGAAACGCTACCGGGCGGTCTTCGACAAATTCCTTGCTTTCGCTACGAACAAGGGCCTGGCGTCCTGGAACCAAGTCACGGCCCGCATCGTTGAAAACTACATCTCGCACCTGGAATCGGAGGGCTACGCTTACGGTACGTGGTACTTGGAAGCGACGACAATCAAACAGGCCGTTGGCTTCTTGATCGAGCAAAAGCATCTGCCTCCGGAGTGTCGGATTGTGTTGTCGCTCAAGAAGCCGCAGGGCACCGACACTTACTGTTGGCGACCCGAGGAAGTGCGGGCGATCCTCGATCACTGCCGCACGACGCCGGGCCTGCAATGGCTCGAATGGGTCTTCACCGCCCTGACCTACACCGGCCTGCGGATCTCGGAGTTGATCGCACTACGCTGGGCGGACATCGACTTTGAAAACGAAATGATCCGCCTCGTCGATGAGAGCACTTCTCGCAGGCGAAACGGAAAGCGCGAAGCGCGGACGTTGAAGGGCGGCTACGGACGGTCGTTCCCGATCAACGACGCCCTGTTGCCCGTGTTGAAGGCCATCCCCAGGACGCCCGACGGCTACGTGTTCCACGGTTCGGCCGGAGGCCGGCTGCACGCGGACAAGGTGAGAAACGCCCTCATTCGCGATGTGCTGACGCCGCTGGCGGAAAAGTTCCCAACGCCCGAAGGCGAAGTCGGCTTCGCAGACGGCCGCCTGCACAGCTTCCGTCACTTCTTCTGCTCACTGTGTGCCCTCCGCGGCATCGGCCAGCAGGTAGTGATGCAGTGGCTCGGCCACCGCGATTCGAAAATGGTGCAGCACTACTTTCACCTGCACGATGCGGAAGCCCGCAAGCAGATGAAGAGGATCACGCTGAGTGACGAAGCCGCGGGTGCGTAGCCCATGGCGATTTTCCCGTGTCTGGTGCCGGGGCCTGAGTTCCCCGATCAATCTTGCGGAGGTGCTGATTGGCACAGTCTTGTCACAGTGGACTGTGCCAATGAACAAGGCTCATCCGAAGTCCTGGCAAATTAAGCACTTCGGATGAGCCTTTGATGTAATACGGAGAGGGAGGGATTCTCTGAACGCT
>Ga0335394_10002038_pt1 | contig 22588 bp, 10 predicted proteins | sample MAT03_FD_205741 | JGI IMG/M metagenome (GOLD analysis project Ga0335394, IMG submission 205741) | Freshwater microbial communities from Lake Fryxell liftoff mats and glacier meltwater in Antarctica - MAT-03 (spades assembly) (version 2) ...
CGAGCTCTAAATTATAAAACACATCCCAAAATAAAACTAAAATTTGTGGTGCTCAAAATAGATCCAATAAATGAAAATATGCTGGATAGTACACACTTTGAAACAGGTTAGCTGCAAGTTGGGTTAAAATCTTTGGGCTTCAACCTCTACTTGCTTTTCCAATCGGCTTACCTTGCTTTTACATTTTATATTGTACTCATTTACTCTACCCCAAGTACAGACCCTGTAAGCGTTCTTAACGGCATAAATCCTTTTGCAATGCTAGTTGGAGCTTTTTTCTGGCTTCCCTCTTTCATTCTGCTCATTTTGTATCTTGCGTTTGCACGAAAGTATTTTTCCAAAAAATATAACCAATCAAGATTAACCAGCATTTATTAAAAGACCTGTTTCAATGGGTAAAAAACTCCGGTAACTCCTTTTAATTGCCTATTCTTGTCGCTAATCAAAATCCATTTTTGCACATTAATTTCCATACTGTTCTTTTCTCTTTTAAACGCCCAGGATACAACGCGTGTGTTGTTTATCGGCAATAGTTTTACGTTTTACAATAACCTGCCGCAGCTCTTTAAAAGCTTTGCCGATTCTGCCGGAAAAAAAGTGATTACCGGGATGCACGCGCCCGGCGGAATTTCGGTAGGAGATACTGCGCAAGGCACAAGGGCGCACATTAATAATCCTGTGCTTTTTGCGTTGATCCGTTCTCAAAAATGGGATTTCGTGGTGATTCAGGATAATCAGCGGCGCTTTGTGCAGGACTCTGGTGTTTTTTCAGCAAAAAGCAAAGTGGTGCAAGGTCATCTCACTATTATGGATTCGGTAAAAGCGAATAACGACTGTGCTAAAATTATTTTATTCGGAGGCTGAGCCTGGAAATATGGTATGCCGCCACTTGGCAATACAGGGATTGAGTTCATTCAACGTATTTTAGTGAACTACCGTGTTTTAAACGATACCATAAAGGAAATCATTGCGCCCATTGGAGAAGCTTGGATTAAAGCCGTAAAGTATCAATCCTGGGTTAATCTTTGGGACAGCGACGATGCCCACCCTTCGCCCGCAGGAAGTTACCTGACCGCCTCGGTTATCTTCTCCACTATTTTTGATCTTCCTTCAAAGAACCTCAATTTCACTAATTCAATGATCCCTTCAGAAGCGTCTCTGTTAAGGGCCTTCAGCGACAGTGTTGTTTTTGGAACCAGTTTTCATACACGTTATAATTTGGGAGGCATCAAAAAATTAACTCCGCTTTATTCCAATGGTCAACTCTCTCTCAGCGACAGTTTTGCAAAGTATAGCTGGTACAAGGACAAAGTGTTCGTTAGTAGCGCAAATGCCATTACTCCGCAAGGCAACGGCATTTATAATGTATTGGCGCAGGAAGCTGACGACTGCAAACTAAAATCATGCAGCTATTCTGCATTAACTACCGGCATTAAAAAAGAACCGCTTTTAGAAACCATACAGGTGTTCCCAAACCCGGTTAAGGGCGGACTGCTTACGCTAAAGACTGAAAACGAAGTTCTGCGGGTTGAACTAAGAGCAATTTCCGGAATCGCTGAGAAACTAGCAGTTGAAAAATCAGGCGCTGAGCTTCTGATTTTCACAAAAGAAATCAAGCCGGGCTGCTACACCCTGATGATTGACACAAAGGCTGGGGCGAGTTATAAAAAAATAATTATCTGCGATTAAACGGGTTCTAATTGGGGAAGTAATAAAAATTATTCTCCGTCTCAAGCACTCCAAAATTAACGGAGACCAGTTTGCCGTTTTCGAAATAACAGTCCAGAGCGGCTTCATCAAAACTAATCCGTTTTTCACCCCACTTGTGAACTTCCGAATCACTAAGGCTATAGCCATTCTGTTTCATCAGGTCAACGATCTCCTTTTCGTTTAAGGTAAAGATCTTTACATCGAACAAAAGAGCTTCTTTATTGTCTATTTCCACGCTACAAAAAGTCTGATCTTTGTTGGTATCAAAAAACAAAGAGTATCCTTCGTTCCAATAATGATAAACCATGGAGTTATTATTGAGGATGTCATCTGTAAGATTTTGGATCTCTTCAGGCTCTCCAAAAACCTCAACTGCACTGTCTTTACAGGTCCCGAAGGGCAATGCACAAAAGCTTTTAAGCAAGTTTATTTCAGGTTTTTCGAACATACGGGGCTAAAATAGAAATTGTGTGATACACGAGGAAATATTTTCCTGAAAATAATTTCAAATTTTATTTGTAAAGTGAATAAAAGTCTGCTATATTTGCACCCCCGAATTAAAGAATTGATTCTGCGTTCGGGCCCGCACACGAAATGTCTCAGAATACCGAGACGATTCCTGCGAAAAGTGATAATTAATCGAAAGATTCCGTAGCTCAGCTGGTAGAGCATTACACTTTTAATGTAGGGGTCCTGGGTTCGAATCCCAGCGGGATCACCAAAATGACTCAGAAGCCCCTATCTATAGGGGCTTTTTTGTTTTACATACAGTTTTACATACTATTTGTAGCTTATTGGGGGTTCTGTTAAAGCAAGCATCATTCCTTTATTACTCTTACTTCTTTTAAAATTTCATTGTTCTTATGAAATACTACAGAAGGGATGCAATATAAAGAATTTGTATTTTTTGACTTTACTCTATGGTTTACCTGAATTTTTAGTCAAAAATACCGGAAAATGTATTGTTTGAAATTCTTCTAAAAAATCTCCAGCTATTGCGATTAGCAACACCCGGAGATTCTAAGTATTAAAGCAGATTTTACTTCTCAGTCAAATAATCAAATCTCAGTTCGCTACTGGCTTCTCCTCTGCCGTTTTGTTTCCTTCTTCCGAGCCATAATGCAACCTGCCCATGATGCCAGCGGGCGCGTTGCCAGGTCATTGTTAGTATAGCGCCGGAACGCGGCACTTCTTCCTCCCAGATATAGCTTTTCTGCCAAGAGGTATCCGTCGAACCTGCTTTAAGTATGGTTGTTCTGGGTCTTACGCGGCCACTAGGGGCGTTATTTAAAATTTGACGCGCCATCGCTCCACGTTGTAATTGAATATCAGGAACGCCTGTCTGTGAACCTCTGTTTACCGGTATAAATGGAATCCAGTTTTCAGGAACCCTGGTCATCAGGTTATATTTTATTTCCGCAGTATTTGTATTACCAAACGTGGACGGAGTAGATCCCGCGTTTGCTTCTAAAAACGCCATCAGGCGTTGAGCAGCTTCCTTACCAGGTTGTCCGCCTGAAACGCCATTAGGAATAATTGTTTCAACTCCCCAAACCATGTTGGCCATCTCATCACGCATTAAATTAACGCTTTCCAATTCCTCACTTTCTTCCATGTTTTGTACAACAGGTGGAATAAATAATCGGGGATCACAATTAGCAGAACCTTGAGTTGTAAGTGTGAACATATTCCAATCGTTGTTGCAGGCAGAACTAATGTAAGTCACTTGTCCAAAAACATCAGTAACAAGAACCTTACGTAGATTACAGATTGATCCTGTAGGCACAGTGTAAGGAAGCAGTGTCCAATCATTGCTGTACAGCGTTGCGAATTCACTAACCAAAAGTTGAGCGGTATCTGTTGTAGATGCGCTCATATTTCCAATGTCAATACGGCGATCTTCCATCTCCCAGTAGCGCGGTGCGGGCATACCCCCAAAACTTATTTTTGATGGAATTACTGTAAATGGCTGCTGTTCGATGAGCTGCCTCGTTGGATTATTTGATACCAATGAAGTAAATTGTGAATACTGATCCTGGATGTTGAAAGAGTACCAGTCCAGATGCCCTTGATAATATTCTTCAGCACTTAACACTGTATAGGCTGTAGCACTTTTAGGAGCGGAACAAGCAAATTGGTATTCAAGATGATCATGAAGCCAGTAGTCTTCAGATGCTCCGGCGGGTTGAGAATAAACACTATTATACCAAGCTAGAAATGCCAATCCAGTAGCATCTAGTTTTGAGGTCATCGAAGAGTTAGTTGGAGAAAAAGTAATAAGTGTTGATAAGGCAACTGTTGCTTTTAGCTGAGTTAGGATTTTAAATCCGTCTATAGCTCTGCCATTGCGTATAGCCTTAGTAGCTTGATATAATTCCGGACTGCTAAAAAATTCCGGAGTGGCCGGCGAAACAAATTGAAAAGTTCCTGTACTGCGAACATTGTCCAAAGCTATATCAAGGGCGGGATCTGCTAAAGCATTTGGACTTGTGCCCAAACTCTGTTGTAGCATTTTAATAAACTGTCTTCCTAATTCAATGCGATGCAATAAATCAGGAACTACTGGTTCACGCTCCACAAGGCACTCTAAAGGTACGTTTGTATCTATAGTTACATCTGCGCCTTGTTTCTTTGCTATACGATTTATGCGCGAAGTCTGCATGTCAAGTCTGGCAAATGCTGCCGTACCAGTATCTTCGGCATTAAATTCTCCAATTTGCCATTGGCGCGTTATCATCCACAGGGCGTCGCGCACTTCCGCGCGTAAGGATCGCGCAAAACTATTTGTTCTGGGACGAGGCTCTAGTCTATTCCATGTTTGTACAGGCATATTTTTTTATTTTAGTATTCGTTATTGAGTTGTGCTATTTCTATCAACCGGATAATCATATCCAAGCGAAGTGTCAATACCATTTTTGCCAAAGTCGAGTGAAGGTGATACATCAGTGCCACCACCACTTATTTGAGCCATGATAGCCGGTAGTACTTGGCTCAAAGGACTATCTTGAATCATGTCTGGCTCTACTGCACGAATTTGCGCCATTTGTATAGTTTCATTCAGCGTATCCATGAGATCATTCCAGGCCCAACTGCTTTTAATTTCAGGAGTAACTGCAAGAATAATACTTTGAGGTGCTTCAGAAGAGGGTTGATCATAATTTATAGCGATACCCGAAGTAACTTGATCAATAGGAATTTGTTCTGCCCACTCATCAATCACCATTCCGCAGGTTGGAATAGCTGAAGATGTTCCGTCAGATTCAATAACCATTGAAATAGCATCGGGTGGAATTTCGTAGCCAGTTGGTAATTTCATACCAATCCATCTATCTGTTCCCGTGGTTGTATCTTTAACCGGAAATTGAAATACGTTCTGTTTTGTAAATGCAAAGGAACTTGTAGATGCTGAACTATAACGTACACTCTCAGCCAATACCATTTGCTTATGATATTCTCCAATTCGTGAACGCACTCTCGCCACACCAGCCATCCATGCTTCTATAGAAAACGGACCCGCATCATTTAATAAGGTGGTATAATTTGAGGCAGCTTGAACTTCCGTTGCATTGTGCAATGTAAAAGTTGTAAAAACTTTAAACGAACGGCCAAAAATAAGTTTAGCAATTTCAGCCAATTCGGTTACGCAAACTTTATGTTTGGCAGCTGTGTTGGCTAGCCCTACTAAAGTAGTTACAGCTGACAATCTGGTAGCGACTTCATCATACCGTTTTTTTAAGTCTTTATATGCTGTGTCAGCTTGTTCCACTAATCGATCTCTTGTCTCTACAGTTGTCGACGAAAATGCTTCCGGATAAGCTGTCGTAACTCCAAATTCTGAAGCCGTAACTAAAACCGTGCGCAAATTATTTAGTTTAGTCGCGCCTCCAGCAGGAATTGCTGGTGTATAGACCATTGCGGCCACAAGATCACGTTTTGTTGTAGGGTTAGTAGTTGGTTGTCCACCAACGTATACTGCCTCAAGATCTACAATCAAACTACCCATAGCAACCTTAGCAGTTGTAATCCGGTTTTTTAATGTTACGCTGTCTAGAGCTCCTGTTGGAGAGGCTGTGGCACTGAGAACAGCTGGAAGTACAAAATCATCAGGAATTAATTGCCGGCCGTTTCCAATAATTCGGCTAAGGCTTTTAAGCATAGGCGTTAACTGGGAAATACTGCATTGATCAGCCGTAAATCCGGTCTCGTCCATGAAAAAAATCTTTACTTCTACATCATCAGTTAAAACATTTACAGATCGAACGTAAGCTTTAATTCTGCGCGAAAGTTCGCTGGAGTCAGCTGATTGATTCTCTCCCGACGATTCAAAAATGTAAAGCAAATCTATGGGTTGCAAATTAAGATTTGCAACAGTTAGATTAAACATAATTGCATTTATTCCGTGCTTATAATTAATGCGAATGTTCGCAGGCTTTGGAAGTTGAGATGCTAACCAGCTATTTAAAGCAGGCTCCGCAGTCGCACGTGTGCTGCTTGCAGTCCAATTAGTATTGGCAATAGCTGGCGTAAATTGCACAGCACAGCGATGAGTAAAGGTATCCGCCTGGCGAGGAGTTTTTATTATTTCTGGTTCAGGTATGTTCTTGGCATATCCTAGTGCTTGTAATACACTACCCGCGCGTTCATGATTACCTTTAGTAATTTGAAAAATAGCTTCTGACAGCAACAAATCTCCAATAGCGTCTAAATCGTCCTTAATCTTTACAATTTCTTTTACAATGTTTGCTCCTGCTGTAGTATATGCTCCTCCGGTATAAATTGCAGTTGCACTTGGCAGATTTGTATACCAAAATGGAGTGGTAGTTCTAGCAAAGCTTTCAAGTAATTTTAATCCATCAACAACATTTCTGCTCTGCCCATCCTTGTTCTGCCCTGTAGGAGTTTGTGTAAGAGTGCCTGCAAGGAGCGAGTAAAGATTTCTGATGTCCTCGATATAACCATCCAATGATGCGATAGAGGATTGTCTTTCATGCAAGCCCCTCTCAAACCTATAACCTAATAATGCCGAAAGGTTTTGGCCGTTACGAATCCCGTCAATATAAAACATCGCGGTGCGCACACGATCTGAAGAAAGTGTAACCGCCATAGTTTTTGCATTCGTCACCGTGCTGCTGTGAGCCGCATATCCTGCGCGCATTACTGCTGCTGCTACCGCATGATTTAAAGATGGAGCGAGAATAAATCCTTTGTTGTCTGTGTTATATTGTTGTCCCGAAACAATTTTTCCACTATCAGGATCTTCTATCAAAAGTGTATTAGGATCATCGCCAAGATATACAAATGAAGCTGGTTGTATTCCAGCAGCCTGCGCTGTAATATAAACGCCGCCAGAATTAACAGGGTAACCATTTATTTCGGTAAGATCAAGAATTTTACGCTGACCTTTTTTTGCAACTGCACCTGTCCAGGAATCTGCTGCACTAATATTTACAACGTGAACTCCTTTAAAAGAACCTGGTTTTGGCCTTTCCAAAATGCCATACGCTCCGATATAAATTCCATTTGGTGTTGCTGTCCTTTGTTCCTGAAGGCGTTTGTTTACTAAACCATTAAACCATGAATCTAACCTGTATGCACAAGTATCCAGACTTTCAGCAAAAATACGTTCAAGGCGGGCAGTTGGTAAATTTTTTAGTTTGATGAGAGCATTATTAGTGTCTCGTAGATCTGTATAACATGGGTTGGTTGAATTTATCTGCGATTTAATATAGTCTCCAACAGATAACTCATTAGAAATAGTAGAGTATTTTGAACTTACATAATCCCATTGCTTTTCATTAACCGTGTAAGCACTAAGTCGTTGATCGTATCTGTTGGTTGTCGCACTTGCCACAGAGCTTGCTGATTGATCTCGAAGGTAGACTTCATACTGATTTGGAGTCATACCTGACTGTTGATAATGAGTATTGGTTGCGAGATTACGCATGGTATCCTCGAGCACCAATTCATTTTCAAACTGCACTTCCGATCTTATAAAGCCAAGTAGCATGTCCTTTTGTTCAGCTGTTGCATTACTCGGCCCGTTCTCGGCAGTCATCTTAGTCGCTTCGTGGTTGTGCCAGGCATCCTTCGTTATTGTGCCCGTAGTAGTTAATAAGCAATGCGCTGTTTCGAGATACTCAAGCAGCCATGCGTGTCTCAGTAATAAATATAACAGAGCTCTTGGAGCTTTAAAATTAGGCGGAACTGGATTTTGAACGTTCGTGAAATTTTCGTTGCGTATATTCCCTATTGGGCTCCCCTGTAACCATTCAATGTAGTTAGACGTGCTATTAGTTAGCTTTTCTAATTCCCTTGTTTCTGACAAAGGCAGAGTATCTATTACCGGCCCGTTTAGTAACCATTGGTATCTTGCAAAACCCATAGTAAAAATACGGGGGATGTTAAAGTAAGAAAAGCTCTCCAGAGAAGGGCTCTTGTATAAAGCATCAAGTTTAAGAGATGCATTTACATCAGACAAAGGACTCAATGGTTGAGTTATGCCTGCAGCAGTCATGAATTTGGTCATATTCGATGACAAAACCGCTCCAATACTTGTGCGTTGGTGAAATTGTAAAGAGCTCGGATGAAGCCCTAGAATATTAATAAGTAAATCACCAGGGTTGGTAGATCCTTGATCGATATGTTTAACCTTAACAAAAAAATTTGCTATCCAATATTTACGAAGTCTTTCCAATATACCTTTATGCAATTTGGCTTCGTAAATGGTTTTATCGCTGTACTTCCATTTAGAATAAACAGTAGATGTCAAAACACCATAAGGTTGATTTCGAACTCTGAATGCTGGAATAAGTCCTCTCCCTAAAACATAGTTAGTAAAAAAGCTACGCGTATCATCAATATGGCTTTGAACTATAGATGGTGTAAGCATATTTTTAGTATAGTAGCCCATGGTTGCAGGCCACAATGCGTGATTCATAGCCATTCCTTCTTCAACGTCTTTCGTTTTGCTGTTACGTATATGTTGAAAAACAGAAGTATTTAAACCGAGTGCCTCAGCAATTCTTTGGCCATCGGCTTTATCGTAATGTGTGGTTGTAGTGGTGAATTGATTTGCGCCTAATTCTATCTCAAAACTTTCCTCATAGCCTGGTTCTAAACTCGCGTAGCCAGATTTACTCTCTTCTGTGTTATTTGTTGGAGTACCCTGTGGCACCATCGATAATCCAGCAGAGTAGTGGTGATTGTCTAAAAGCGTTTCAAGTTCCTGTTTAGATGCCGTCGCGTTTAAATCTAATTTCACGCCAAGTACAAGTAGACGATCGAAACCATCATTCTTTTCATTATTTTGAAGTGTAATACGTATTCCCATCCCGACTTTCTCGGCTTCTTCAAAATCGGTCAGCCAACGTAAATCCGCGGGCATGTTAATTTCTCCACCATTTTGATCGAGGTAATTTGTGTAAGGATCCATTGGATCAAATCCCACAGGCAATGGGGAAGGAACCGGCTGACCTACCACCTCACGAAAGGTATTATTACTGTAGACACGAGCAACAAATCGTTCAGGCATCACTCGGGTTTCAGGTTTTTGCGACCATGATGCTGTCTGCAAAGGTAGAGTTGGGAGAGTTGGAACAGGATTTAAAATGGTTAACGATGGATCCGTTAACGTAGGATCATCTGCAGGTTTACCTGTGGTGCCGGGATTGGTTTGTGAAACAATCCATGCTGCGCGTTTCGATCCATAAGAACTGCATAATACCCTCCACGCGCCTAGTTCAAATTTTTTAACGCCGCAAGATTTCCATACTTCGTTCCAATAAATTTGCGCATCATCTTTTTCAGTCTGCGTAAGTTTACTTTCGTGTGTATGTATCGAAATTGCATCAGGATAGATTCTTACCCAAAGCTCATGTAAATCTGCAATTGATTCTGAAACAGTCGCCGTAGGAACAGTGCCGCCTGTCACCGGTGGAGAGGTGTAAGTTACCGTCCTGCTATCCGTCACAGTCTTTATCGCTTGTACATCCTCGTCAGTTCTTATAACATTTGTATAGGACGAATAAGATATATTATTGCGGACATGTTTAATGGTCATAAAACGCGTCTCTAAACGCACAGGTAAAAGAGCAAATGGAATATTGTCGTTTAGCAATTGAACTTTTACCCGTGGATCAGCACTATAAAAATTGAAGAGATTCCAGAATTCATTCGTTACATTTGCAAGTTTACTTCCTGTAGACTCAGCGTAAATGGCCATTATATGAAACTTATCTAGAGTGCCTCTGAAGTCTTTATAGTAGGCCAATTCAGCGGAAGTTCCGGTTTTAAATTCCAGTTGCTTACTATAGGCTTCGAGCTCGTTGTAAGCAATTGTTAATAGACGCGCGTTTTCATTTATAACCTTCGCTTCAGCTCTTCTTGCCGTTGCAGTTGCTATAGCAGTTGGAAGGTCTGGATTGTTTGCTTCACTCGTAAAACCTACCGTCGCTGATTTTAACTGTTTAAGCAGAGCATCTTGTGAAGTACTTTTAGATGGAGCTGTAGAAATTAAATTAGTAAGTGATGTTTTAACTGTATTCAGTAATGTGTCAGTGGATACATTCACAGTGCCTTTCACTAAGCCATCTCCAAGAGTTTTCAGATTCGTTCTTGCTGTTTGCATAGCGCTGATTACTGGGGTCATATCATCTGAAATAGTTTTTGCCTGAACCAACATAGTATTAACCTGCGCGGCAGTTTTAGGCGCAATAGAAGCTATGAGTTCCTGTAATTTAGTCTTCACAGCTAGTAGACGAGCTTTATAGGTAGTAGCATTTCCTTCCAAAAAATTTACTACGTTTAAATCACGCTCTAATTGCGCGTCAAATTCTTCTACAAAATTTCGCTCTGGGCTGCCAGGTTTGCCAACATTAAATTGTTGGCGCATCTGCATAATATCGTCGGAAACCTGATGGGTCTGTACAGCGTCGTTAGCGAGGTTAATCGAATCATTATAGAGGGTGTTCAATGTAGTTAGCGCACTATTCATGCTAGAGGACGTATCCACAACCAAAGTATTAGCAGCGTCCGCCAGACCTGAAAGTATAGTTGCAATTGGCTCCGAATCATTAGCCATCTTTTGTCCCGCAGTATCCAACGAAGCGGTTATCTGAATCAGTGTTGCATTATTTATATACGGAATACTGTTATTTTGAAACCCATTAGCTAATTGAATAAACTTGGGGTGAACATCACCTTGAAGACGATCTTTGTGAGCAGCAAGTCTGTTTACAAGATCGGGGGGCGTTCCCTAATAGTGTATTTAAAGTTGTAATAGTCATAAGTAAAGCTTATAAAATCAAAATTATATGTGTTATTGTTTAGGGAATCATTTCAAAAGCGTGAATAAAAACCTGCACTGGCTGTTGATAAAGTATCTGAGCCATAGCTGCTGAGTCTTCGGCCCAAAGAGTGTCATGGTTTTCAGGAAAAAAATTCTTCACTTCATTTCCAGTAGTTGCGAAGTTGGGAACCTTTGGGCCTAGTAAAAGATAGCCGCCTCCGTTGGGATCAACATGTTTCCATTCAAGATCAGCCCATTTAGACAAATTATTCGAAGTATTTGGCAGAGTAGCATCCAATCCAAATCTTAATTCTCCAGTCCTTTCCATAAGCACAAAAAACCAGCCTGGAAGCAGCGGCCCGTTAGCAATCTGCTTGTTTCCTTTTGCAGCAACATCTGTTAAATCAAATCCTAAAAAGGTAATTTCAGGATCTATATCTGCTCTGAAGATTGGCATTTTAGCAGTAGCGCTTTCGTCTGGAACGCGTTTCGTATAGTCGTCAGCGGTGTCTGCTTGGTTTCGGCCCCATTTAGCAGGTATAGCATAAATGATAATGTTTGGAAACTTTTTCAACAGATCACCTCTTATCGCCAGCACAAGATTATTAGTTCCTGGCGTAACGGGTCTGGTAGAATGACTCCCAAGAACGGTATTTCCCCAGCTGTACATATCTGTTATATCAGTTGTAGGAGTTGTGGCGTCTACGCTACTCCAGAAATGCTTAAAGTAGGTTCCCCGCTGATCGGTGGGATACTCACGCCATAACAATTCTCGTCCCATCTCATAATTGGCACCGGCAAGAAAGGCTTCTATAAACTTCTGATTCGATTTTAAAAGTGTTATTGAATTTTGTGGGATGAGGTTTAAATTAGGGACAAGATAGTCTACTCCCAATTCGAGAAGCGATTTATACATGGGAAGTTTAAACGACGGCGCCGCCATTGCTGGTAAAATGACTACTGGAGTAGTAGTTTGGTTAGGATTATTTACGCTGCCATAAAAACTGTTCGTTTGTGTTACGGTTGGGTTTATACCATCAGCAACGGTTGCAGAACTTGTCGTTAAGTTAGGTGCACTTGCCGGAGTAGCCCAATTCGCGGAAGCATAGACCCCACTATAGGCCGAGAAACTACCTTTAAAGTTATTGGCTACTGTGTAACTCGCGCTCGGCATGGTACTCGGTGGCAAACTAATATTAAATTGAATAGAAGTTTGAATTGCAACATTCTTAATCGCGGCAACTGAATAGTCGAGACTACTCATATCGAAGGTCGCATACTGTAGTGGTAAGGCGGGTTTGGGAGATACGGGAGCCGCATTTCCTTGTATCATCCTCGCCACTGGATTGTTAGTTTGGCCAACAGTAAAGCTAACCCTTCTCATAATAGCTCCATTCGGGCTACTTAGCCTGCGAAAAGTGGATGATGTCGCGCCAATCGCCATGCTACTGTTTATGGCAGCCTGTTTCACAGTAGTTGTCCCAGTTCTAATTCTCGCCTGCACATTAGCAGTCATCGGTAAAATCTGTTCGATGGGTTGTAAGGCAATGTGTTTTGCATGCATTGCTGCTGAGGTATTCATGGTAAGTTGTGCAATATTCGCTTTTCTATTTGTGTCCAAAACTTTGCCGACCTGGCTCCATGCCTCTTTCATTAATAAATCCTGGTTTTTACGCACATAGTCTCCACCAAGGGAAGCAGCAACTCTGTAACGAGGATCAAGATTTAATTCATTTAACCAGGGAATTCCTGTACTTGTATTTAATTTATTTTGCAAGGCGTGCCAGCGTCCGTACATCGGCGGCGTAACAATCGGATCGTCCCCGAGTGAATTACTGCTATTGCCAGGATCAAGGGCAGTATAAACAGGGTTAGTGACAGTTGAACTCTGAATATCTTGTCCTAGATTTATAAAATCACGTAAATAATTACGATAATTAGTTTCATTTGTTCCGATTGGAAAAAGCGGTGCATTATAACCTGCAATTCCCAACGCACCTTCCAGCATTTCGGTACCTGCAGTGGGCCCTGCTGTATTAGAAAGTTGCAGACCATAGCCTGGATCCTGAATGTCCATAAGGCGTTTGCCCACGCGTTGGTCCAGCAATTTCGGTTTTACTTGTCTTACCAAATATTCAAAGTCTCCCGTTGCGCCGGTTCTGAAATACCATTCGTGATAAATTGGAAATGTTCCAAGCTGCTGGTCTGGTGGAGCACCTAGCCAAGACGTCACATGATCCCATGCGGGTGCTTGAGCGTTGATACCTGCTGTGGATAATCCTAAACCAGCCCTCCGACCCGTTTCATAAGTTGGAATAAGAAAGGCATAGTAAGAGGTATTTTCTTCTAATTTTCTTGGGCAAAGCAATCTGGAGATACCTATGTAGGGCCTTTCCTTTATTTTCTGATCAAGCGCAGCTAGGTCAGCGTCCAGATTTGTAGGTGTTACTTCATCATCAATACTAACGTGAGCCCATGCCCAAACCTCCTCGTTAAAAGGTAGAGGCCTATTTAATGGAGTTGTAGCAGAATTTAGTACTACTGCATTTAATGGGGCATCTTTTAACGTTGCACGGGTAAATTCATCTTCCTTTAATACTATAAGAGTTAACCATGGTCTTAATTTACCGCCTTCAGTGGCGTTAGGCACAGATGGAAATTTTGCTATCGCCGGGCTATAACGCCACGGAAAATCCTCTTCATAAAAGTCAATAAAGGGAAAACTATGTGGTTCAAAATTGGTAATCCAATCGCGAGGTTCTGTTTTTACAATCGCGTCTGGATGAATGCCAATAACATCACCTGGTCCTATTATCTGGAAATCCATATCTAACGGACTCTGAGATGCCGGAACTACCGCATTACTTGAATTTTTTACATTTACGTGAATGTATGCTTTAATGGTTGGACGTTCGGCAACATTTGAGGTTCCTTGTGTTGTACCATCAAAAATCTCAGTTTGTGAAATTTGGGAAGCCAATCCTCGTCTGGCCCAGGGAAGAAAGGTGTGATTTGCGTCGCTCATAATTTAGTAAGTCGAATTTGTTTATGTATCATGCTCTGCTAATTGTAAGGCATATTTCAATCATATGCCTTGTATCATTTTATAGGTTTAATTCTCCTAACCCAATTGGGCAAGAAGAGAGGTAACTGATTTTTGATGCCCGGGTACTGGAAATCAACTATTCTAACAACATTATTTTAGTCGTAAATCTTCCTTGGATTCTAATCTTCTTTTATAAACTTAATATATTCCGGAGAATGCTCGCTCTTCAAAAAATAAATACCGCGTGCTAAATCTTCCAAATAAATTTGCTGAGTACCTGATCTAAGTTTAGTCGAATAAACAATTTGCCCGAGAGTATTTATAATAATGACTTCATTAGCCGATTGTAATTCTAAAGTGATTAGTCCTTTAGTGGGATTTGGAAACAGATGGAGCGTTGCTTCGAGCGCTTTATCCAACAGTGCAAGGTCTGTACATCCACTCACGCTTTGTGTAATAACCGCAGTATTCTTACAACCGTTAGTATCCACTCCAATCAAAGAATAAGTGGTATTCACAACCGGACTTATAGTTATACTCCCGCTAGCGCCTCCTGGATTAAAAGTATAATTAACAGCGCCGCTAGCAGTTAATAGTGCACTTTCGCCAACACATACTAAAGTATTGCTACTTGAAATATTCAAAGTAGGTAAAGCATTAACAATTACGTTAAGTGTTTGCTGCGGAGAAACGCCGCAAGCATTGCTGGATGTAAGAGTGAAAATTCCTGAAGAACCAGGGGTTGCCGAAATACTTGTACTGTTGCTTGAACCAGACCAACCGGAAGGTAGTAACCATGTATACGAACTTGCACCAAACGTTTGGGTTGTATTATAAGTTGCCGTGCTTCCTGCACAAAAAGATGTGCTGCCTGTAATAACGCTAGGTGTTGTTGGTGCCAGATCGCAGGCATCAAATTTTACTAAGAATGCATCATCAAATCCACCCGATGTATTTTGATGGCCTGCTGTTGTTGCTATATTTGAAGTGGACGTTGTTTCTCCTGCCAAATAAACACTGCCTGCAAGATCTACTGAACATCCGTTTCCGTAATCGTCACCTGACCCACCGTAATAGGTTGCGCTTTGTCTTGCACCTCCTGCATCAAATTTCACTAAAAACCCATCCATAGCACCTCCTCCAAATGTTGGCTGATGGCCATTTAAAGTAGCTATTACAGTGCTAGAACTTGAATTGCTCGAACCTGCGAAATATATATTTCCAAGCGCATCAGTCGAGGAAGATGATATAAAATCTGTTCCCGTTCCACCATAATAACTTCCCCACTGACGAATTCCATTGGTATTAAATTTTACCATAAAGGCGTCAGTAAATCCTCCGCTATATGTGAGCTGAAAACCACTTACCGTAGCTATGATTGTACTTGCGCTCGTACTTGTATATGTTGACCCAGCTAAATAAACATTCCCTATAGGATCGGTAACGCATGTACCAGATTGATCAAGGCCATTACCTCCGTAATAGGTTGCCCATTGCCTTATGCCACTTCCATTGAATTTTGCTAAAAACCCATCGGCTTGTCCACCGCCGTATATAGATTGGTGACTACCATTAGTTGCCATGATTGTTCCTACTGTAGATGAAGTCGATCCTGTAAGGTATACTTCTCCATTTTGATCAACTGCACAGCCACTTGCCACATCACTGCCGGTAGAACCGCCGTAATAAGTTCCCCACTGCCGAACACCACTTGAATTAAATTTTGCAAGAAACGCATCTGAATTACCCCCGCCATAACTAGATTGATGGCTTCCAGAAGTGGCGATTACAGTATTAGTATTCGTTGTAGTTTCTCCCGCAACGTAAACATTGGCAGATCCATCAATTGCGCATGAATATAAATATTCGTTTCCACTTCCTCCATAGTATGTGCCCCAAAGGCGCACCCCACTTGAATTAAATTTAACCAAATACCCATCAGAACCAGAGCCATAAGTGAATTGGTGGCTTCCGCTTGTTGAAATGCCATTACTGGATGAAGTATTTCCGCAGATGTAAACATTGCCTGTTCCGTCAGTGCAGCAACTTCTACCCTCATTTCCTTGAGTTCCTCCATAATAGGTCCCCCATTGCCTAAAACCATTTGAATTAAATTTTACCAGAAAAGCGCATCCGGTGCCAGTAACTGAAGTTTGGTGAGCTCCGGAAGTAGCTAATACAGTTCCGGACGGAAGAGTGCTTAATCCAACCTCAAAAACATTCCCATTTAGATCAGTAGTACAAGAATAACCTTGATCTATTCCGGCATCACCATAATAAGTCCCAAAAATTCTTGTAATAGGATCGATAATTAATTCATAGTTTGAATTATAATTTTCTATATCAAAACTGAGAACGTCGTTTGTTATTAGCCATTTTGCTTTTAAACGTTTTCCATTTTGAAATACCACTGGAGCTCCCTCCTGAACTTTTCCTAAAGGCGTGGTCAAGATTAAAGATCCATCTTTATTAATTTCTACTTCAGCGCCTTCAACTTTTACTTGTATTTGTTTATAGTCTGCATGCGCTGCTACTATGTAATCGTGTTTTAATTTATTGTTCTTTTCGTAATAGTGTAGATTTATTCCCTTATACAAATTATGTAAAGTAACTCCCTTGTAACTTTTTACATTCAATGCTCCATCAGGGCAGCTTTCTAAATAATAGTTATTATATCCCTCCAGGGTTTTGTCTTCCGTCTTAGTAATATTGGTATTGCAGTTCAACCAATTTAAATCGATGCGATAAATGGTTTGTTGGTCAATTACGGTTCTAGCTCTCTCCCTGCCTGTGCTGAGCGTAGTCGAAGTATTGGGGAGAGCTGGAGAGGGGCTTTCTTCCTTGTAGCTATCTACTCTGTACAATTGATAACTAACACCAGTTTGCTTGATATGAACCGCCATATTACCAGTCATTGTGCCATACAAAACATCAGGACGAGCCTTGTAATTTTGGTCGTAGACCTGGCCTTTATTTTCAGTAAAACTGATACTTTCTTTTTGTTTATTGTTAACAGGATTTTCAGGAGTTGTTTTTGAAAAACCAGATGCGATAACAGATAGGATTAGTGTCAGGGTAAAAATGTTTTTTTTCATGAGAGTGCACAATTAATTAATAGAATATTAAGGTAAGGAAATAATTCCTAAAGCCACTTCCGGATTTTAGAAACTTACTACTGGAAATTTCTCCAACCCATAGCATTTTAGGCATCACAAATGTTGTTTGATAATCTAATAATGCTCTAATAGTTTTCATTACACAGCTACTTCAAATTGGTTAACGATTTGTAATTGTCCTTCAAGTGCTGGGTTTAAAAGCAGTTCTCTTTCAAGAATTTTTTGTGCTTCTATTCGTGAGTTGGCTGTCAAGCTGTTGTAATTCGTAAGGTTAGAGGTTCTTGCAATAGCGAAGCTTGCTTCTGTTTCTGTAATGGGTAGAGGTGCATCAGAGGCGCGCAAGCGATCTATTGAAGCAGATCCTAAGGTGGAGTTAGCAGCAGTTGTTCCTGTCGTACTATTAGTTCTAAATGCTACAGCAACTGTCGAAGGACTTAACATACGCACTGGGCTGCGGCGTGAGTCCATTATAATTTGCTCATACTCATAACGTCTTCTGCGGGGCTTACCTCCTTTTAAGGCGGTGCTTGTGCTTTTTACCTCTAGTCCAGAGGTCAGCTCTTGAAAGGAAGCGCTATTGAGTCGATCAGTTTCTGACAGGTTAAAGAATTCGTTTGGTGCAAAATATTCTTTCAGAGGGTCTTTTTGTAAAATATTTGCAGTGGAAGCATCATAAGAAATATTTAAACTAAAATAAGAATACCCCGTAGGATCAGGGCGACAATTCCCGAAACGTGTAATGTCAATATCCAGTGGCACTATCTTCTGACTCACTGCCAGCTTGCCTTGTGGGTGAACAACTACTTCAGGTCCGGATGTATTAAATTCACGTATGGTTACAAGTAATGGTACATCATCTGATACCGTGGCCTGCCAGTTCTTTTTATCTTCAAGAGCTACGATGAGTTTGTCTAATACTTTAACATCTGGTAAGGTTGTGGTATCGTGATCTCCAAAGGTTTTATCAAAGTCTTTGTCAAACTCAACGCCAAGTACTTTAAACGATACACTTCCTTGTACATGCCAAGGTGTAGGGCCTTCCAGCAAGCCCGCAAAAGATATGCTTAATATAGCTTTGTCTTTTCTGCGAACTTCTAAACTTCCATCTATAGATGCTTCAAAACGGAACGGTGAAAAATAGAATAGTGCGTCAAATCCTAAATGTCCACGCAGATCAATGTTGTCATTTATTGCCCATAGAAAATCTATTGCTGCACCAAACTGTGCGGTGTTAGAGGTAATGGCAAAATAAGTACTGAGTGTTAAGCGTGGTTTTTCTCCATCAATTAAATTGATGGTGAGTCTACGCATGTTTGGAATATTGAGTGGTGGGATAGGAAACTTCGGATGAAAGCCTCCAACACTTAATACAAAGGTTGGCTTATCGCCCCAAACAAGTCTGAACACCATGTCTCCTGACAAGCCCATGCCGGCCACTGAAGAATCAAATAAGGTAGCATCAAAAGTGATTGTCTTTTTCTCAAAGTTGATAATGCCTGCAAAGGCAATTTGTAGTTTTAAAACTGGTTTATCTTTATTTGGAAGAAGAGCGCGTATAATGCCAATTAATGCAAATTCATTAGCACCTGGTAGTTCAAAAAATAATCCAAGTTCTGCTGTAATTAAAGTCGGTGTTCCCCAACCAATGATAGCCATTGGTCCAAAGGAATATTTGCCTTCCTGAATTGGAAACACTGTTTCTAAAGAGGAGATTATACTATCGATATTCTCTACCGGATTGGTTGGAAATAAAATATTATCGATACTTCCATTACGCACACCATCACGCAAGCCATCGGTGTTCATCCTGCGATGCAAGGCAATTATTCCTCCAACGCCATTCAACGTAAATCCAAATCCTAATTGTATGGGCTGAAACTCAGCTGTAATCAATAACAACAAAGAATATCCTGGCTGTCCACTTGGTAGCTTCGTCGTTAAAATACCGATAGCCTTTATGGCTATCTTATCTTTAACACTTAATTCTAATGCTCCTACATATCTGCCCTCATCTTTATTGAATGATAAAAATCCGCCGCCGGTTACAGTGCCACTCTTGAGCTTCAAGCCCAAGCCTGTAGGGGGTTTGAAGCTGATGCCAAAATCAATAGGACCAAGATTACCACCAGAGCCTGGGAAGGAAAAATTTCCACTAACCCCCACACCACTAACAGCCACATCAAATGGACCTAATTTTAATTTTAAGTCAGCTGCAACATTAATTGGGAGATTACTATCTTTCGGTAAAGTGGATATGAGTATTGATGAAATCTCTAATGGACCAAGTTGCACATGGCTGGATATTTTTGTTTCTAAACCACCACTGGTATTAAAATAAAATCCTCGCTTTGAAGAAAATCCTATCAATAAATCAACATTACTCTTAATACCATTTGACGGTATAATTTTTTGAAGGAATCCGTCCCCATCCCCACCACTTACATTAAGTTGTCCGCCATTTAATTGGAGTTCTATGTATAAATCTTCTTTGTCGGGTAACTGTAAATCAACACCCGCTGATAAAGATAAACTTTGATATTTAAAGTATGTTCCGTTTTCTGATCCGAATAATAAAATAGGATTTCCTATGGTATCTTCGTTAATAAGACTAAGGATTAAACCACCTGCACTGACGACACCACCAGATCCATTTAAATCATTAATAATTTTAATCGGTTCACCGGGTCTGAAGATGAGGGCTAATCCTGTAAGTAAATCAATAGACGAATCAATTTGTAGGTAAAGAGAACCGAACAATAAGGTTTTAGCACTAAAATTCGCATTTGCATAAGGCAGAAAAGCTATGCCTGGCAATCTGCTTGTTTGTGGTGGTAAGGGATAAAGTCTAAGACCGGCAGATATAAAGCTATTAGGTAGAGTTTTGAGATAGTATAGCATATCCAAGCTATGCCGCGTTACATTTGAAGGGATAGAAATGTCTTCCTCTATTTTTTGTGCTTCTAAATAATTGATCTCTCCGATCTGAAATAACGTTCCTAACCCGGCAAATAATTGCGAAGCTGCAGAATATAATGCCACCATTCCAACTTCATTATCGTTTTCTCCCCAGTAGTACAAATCGCTAAGAATGGCGGTAGGATCTTTAATCAAAGGAATTATATTGCCCCATATAATTTCGTTCAGATAAAAAGGTGCTTTATCTGAGGCATCGGGGGTTGTATATGTTGTTTTAAACACTCCAAGAAGACGAATAACAGAAGAGAAAGTAGGGTGTTCATCATTAAAATAAGTGATAATCAAAAAATCAATTAACCGCTTAGGGAATACAGTATTAAAATCATTACCCAATTCAGGGTAAGCACTAAAATTTTCATTGCTTAAGTTTTCAATTTCTGCAAGCAGATTGGTTAATGCAACTGTGGCAGAAACATAGTCTGAAGATGAGGCTGTGCCACCAACTATTGGAGCAACAACAGTTTCAAAATTATTAACGCTTGTAGATAGATTAGAAATTGGTTGAGGGATAGTATTGATAACATACCCGAACTCCAGCATAAATTTCTCAAACTCACTATTCCCTACAAGAGCATCTTGCAAGGGGAGAAAAGCTTTTGCTATTTCGCCAACGATATATTCTTTTATGTTAGTAGACATATGGAAAATATTAAAAATAAATAATCATCTTTTTATAATAATATCCTTTTCGCAAATACAACCATTGATAGGATTAGTGTCATCATCAGTAGAAAAAATAAACAAAATAATTGGATAGTCTTTTACGTATCTCGTTTTTTCAAAGAGTTCCGGAAGTAAATTTAAAGCAAACTGTCTGAGGTAAGATGTGTCTTGTCTACATAGACTTTTGTCCCTTTGTTCCTCTTTCCAAGAGAAATAAATACTGCACCTGCTATCGTTATTACTATTACTATCTAAAGCAGGAAGTGCTTCACCATCTTTACTAACAACACTCTCATAGAATAACTTTATTTTACAATCATACCGTCGCGAAAGATTGGCTAATTCTTCTTTTTCTTGTCGAGTTAAATGAATATATGGTTCTCCCGTACTAGTGGCGCCAATCAATGAACCAACCAATAAACGCCCCCAATCAAAAAACATAAGAATAGATAATACCATAATTATGGTTAATACAAACAACATTATGAACTTCCCCAACTTTTTCATGGTACTTTTAGGGATTGAAGTCTGGATCATTAGCTTCAACATGTACTTTATCAACGGAATAAAACTCAGTTCCATTATTAACTGAACTTTGACTATAGTAAGTGGTACTATTACTGCGTATATTCAAGACAAGACTCACGTCTTGCAAATCCTTAATTTTATTGAACACAGTACTAGAGATGGAAGTTCCATGCACCGTCATAAACCCCAAATCATTCCGCGTTATTACTCCGTACTTAGTAGCACCATTAACTTTGTGGTCGCCAACAAAAAGATCAACATGGTGGCGCCATTTGTAAACTGTGGATCGATAGGTTACAGGTTCATACTTCCAAAACGAATAAACCATTTGATAGGTGTTAAACGTGGAGTCAACGGAAAACTTATCACCTTGATGACAGGAGAGAAAAAGCATTGATATTATATTATGTCCTTGAAATTTTAGATAGTCCGCTATTCCAGCAGCGTAAGCGCAACCCTGACTGTGCCCTATCAAGTAAAAATCTAAAGTTCCATTGTGCTGCGATGTCAAATCACTGTAGTGAGTTTGCGCCCAAAGGTGACCTTTAGCTTTTCGTACTGTTGCTGAACCATATACCCAATCCGCACCATCAACCCATTTTTTTTCATATGGACTGCCAGTTAAACCAAAAAAAGTAGCAGCAGCTGTAGAAAAACCATTAAAGGCCCCACTATTCCAATAATTTCTTCCTGCTTCAGAAGGACCCGGAATTATTTTATTCCAATGTCCATTTACAAAAATGATCTTAGGGTCACTATTAACCGTTGAACTTGTTATTTCACTTGCTTCAGGAATTAAATCTATTTGAGTTTGTAAATAATCTTTTAAAGTCATAGCGGTTTCGATTTATAATTATAAAAAATTAATTTTTAAAAAGGCAGTCCTAACGATAGTTTTCTGTAAATCCAAAAGAGGTTTCACCTTTTGTTGTTTTTCGTAAAGTAGGCCTTTAAACATCCCCGCTTTTGCCAGGTCTTTCCGCTGGTAATCACATAACTGAGGAGATTTAAAGGCAAATACTGAATTGCGTTTAAATATGAAGACGACAAACGGTGAGAATAACGAACTCCTGGTTTTGATTTGTGAATATTTTAAATTTTGAGACAACAAAGATCTTTGGGTAATTTGATTTCTATATGAAATTAGGACATTAAACTGTAAATTCCGCTTAAACTGACCCCTCTATTCCGCGTGAAAGAGACCCCTCACTTTGACTTACTTTTTTGGTAATAATTTTGATCTGTTTTTAGCTTGTTCGTCTA
>Ga0335394_10002045_pt1 | contig 22570 bp, 16 predicted proteins | sample MAT03_FD_205741 | JGI IMG/M metagenome (GOLD analysis project Ga0335394, IMG submission 205741) | Freshwater microbial communities from Lake Fryxell liftoff mats and glacier meltwater in Antarctica - MAT-03 (spades assembly) (version 2) ...
TTCAAGGATGACCCCGAACTGCTTGCGTGGATGGAACCTCACGGGGAGTTTGCGATGAGCGATCCCCTTGGACTCCCGCCCGGCGGAGAGCGGCTCTTCAGGGAATACCTCCAAAACGTCAAGAGCTACAGCCTGCAACAGGCGAATGATCTCTACGGAACTCAAGCTCGCTCGTGGGAGGAGATGCCTTACCCCGACACAGCATATTTTTATGGCCGCCGAGGCACGTTCAAGGATCTCGACGATGATCTCTGGCGCTGGAACACGGAAACGCTCGAGGCGGGGACGGCAAGCGGTTTTGAGAAGCCCGCCTTCGACGACAGCAAATGGCCCCAGGAATTGCGCACCAGCACGCGCGTCCTTAGTCACTTCTCCAACAGAATAGCGGCGCCTGTCTGGTTCCGCTTTAATGTCGATGTTCCAGCCTCGATATTGAACGGGGATGCCCCGGTGTTCCTCACGGTCATGCCCTACAGCGACGGCCCGAACTCCTCCGCCTCGGTCTGGGTTGACGGCACCTCAGCCGAGATAAACGCTACTCAAATGGGCGGTGGCAATATCGTGCGCGCGCTCCAATTTGATGTCAGCGGGCTGGTGAAAGCCGGTCGCAACCAGTTCACGGTTTTCTCAACGACACGCATCAAATATCGCGTCTTCCTAAGCCGCTTGCCGATCAGCCCGTTCCCTTTTCCGGACCAGGCACTGAGCCGTCTTTGGCTGGACTGGCATGACCATTACATTCATGAAAAGCTTCAGGTGCTGAAGCACTATCTCGAGGTCATGCGGGCCGTGGATCCGGTTCGCCCAATCAAGGTCATGACCCCCCACATGTTCCAGTCCGACGCCATGGAACTCATGAAAAAATACGGCGCCTATCCTCAACTGACTGGCGAGGGCTCGTTCTTCCGGCCCATGCACTATAAGGGTTACTCCCGCCTGCACGGCTTGCCCGGCAGCAGCGAAGGGGGGAGTCCCATGCCCAACGCTGCCGGCATGCAGACCATGTTTGCCTACATCTTTTGGTCAAGCCAGGACAAGCACGACTACGTCTTTGATGCCCAACGCGATTTTTGGAGCAAACCCGATGTCGTGAAATGGTGGAGCGACAATGCTCCGTTGTTGTGCACGCTCGGCAAGACAGACTTCGGTCCGGTCCGGGTCGGTGTCCTGCGTGACGTGGAGCAGGATTCGCGCTATGGCAACAGAGATATCTGGAAATGGGATCTCTCGCGCGGCCCGCTGCCATCGGCCGGAGTGTCTCCGGTTCTCATCGACGGCGGCGATTTCGATCACGGACTTGCCGCCAGGGTGCCCGTGATTTTTGACTGTTCAACGACGGTCATGACGGCGGAACGGGTGAAGGCGGTGGAGCGTTACGTCGAGCAGGGCGGAACGTTTATCGCGGCCTTTAACACGGGTCGTCATGATGAGCTGACGCGTGATTCCTGGCCGCTGGCCAAGGCTTTTGGACTGAAAGTTCAAGATATCACCGCCGACCCGAATCTCGACAATTGGCCGGTTGAAAAAATTCAATTTACCAATGAACAGAATGTTTTCCCTTCGCTCAAGGGCAAGCAAGCGCAGGGCCGCGGCATTTCCATCGATTACATGGGAAATGAGCTGACCGGTGCGATCCGGATGGAAACAGAGCGCCAAAACGTCAAGCCGGTAGCCACATGGGAGGACGGAAGTATGGCCGTCTGTGAGGTCGCTCTCGGCAAGGGGCGCTTGATCTGGATCGGGACACCGTTCTATGTGAATTTCAAGGACGAAAATGGTATCTGGCTGAACGATATCCAACGCCAAGCCCTGCTGGAGGAATTGCTGAATGGTCTGGGGATTACTGCGGAAGCGCGATCCACGGATCCCCGGGTCTGGATCGAAAAGCGCGAGAGCAAAAACGGTCTCTACGACGTTTTCATGGCCACTGCCATGAACATCCGCGGACGCGATTGGAAGCTTGAAGACCAGATTTCCACCGATCTGTTGTTAAAAACAACCGGTGCCGGAGTCGTCGAGCCAACGCTGGCGGGCGTTCCCAGCCAGACCTTTGAGCCCACCGCCGAGGGGATGCTCCTGCGCGGCCAAACATTCAATCCGTTTCAGGTCAGGCAATTCGCGGTCGTCCGCAAGGATGCGGGCCTGGAAGGTCCCTTTGTTTGGTTGGAAGCTCAGTACCGTCATTGGAACGCGCTTGACGTGCCCAAGGTGGACTTAGAAGCAATCCACAAGGCTGCGGCTGCGGAAATCGAAAAATCCGGTCAGGACGGCGTCAACCTTAGCAAAGACTGGAAGGTCCGGGTATCAGCAGACGCTGCCGGGGTGCCGGATGATGGCTGGAAAAAGGTAGGCTATGACGACAGTTCGTGGAAAGAGGGCCGACTGGGAACATGGCTGCTCGCCGGCTGGCCCGACGCCCGTCGCGTGCAATACCTGCGCGACGTGGTTCTTCCTGCGGGATGGGATGCGCCCGGCAAGCGGGTATTGCTCGGATTCGCCGGAGCTCACGCTGCCCAGATGCAAGGGAAGCCGCAGGTTTGGCTCAACGGAAAAGAACTCGCTCAACCTCTGACCTACAAAACGTTGCTGGAGGTCGGAGACAAATTCCAAGATGGCAAATTAAGGATTGCGATTGATGCAACCGGAGACTCCATGGGAGCGGGCCCGAGCGGAACCTTGTATCTCCGTTTGGTGGACAAGCCGCTGAAAACCCTGGACCTCGGCGGCACTTGGGAGGTGTTCTCCGATTGGCGTATCCAAGACGGAACCGCCACTCTGCCGGGCAAAGTCGATGGGGGGTTTGGCCTCCGCCACTCGTTTGAACTACCCGCAGGCTGGGAGGGCAAGAAAGTGCGGCTGGTCATCGAGCAAACCGGAAATCTGAATGGTCTGATGGTGAATGCCGACGGCTATTCAAGGGCCGAAGACAAGTCGGAACCCTGGTTCCCATTCGGAACGCGAATCGATAGATGGTTAAGGCCCGGCAAGAACACCATCGACCTTTATCCCATCGATCACCACAACTACCTCAACCGGGAGAAAGCAAAACTGCGAGCTGAAATCAAGAGCATCCGATTGGAGATTTATGATTAGGAAAAAGCCCTCCACGTTTCAGCTTCTGCATCGCCGTGGCATATGGCTACCCGCAGGTCATGGCCAACGACGTCGGTGGCCTGAGCCCGGGATTATCGCATGACGATGCCATTTGGGATTCGCTCCCGGAGGATGAAATCATGAAGAGACTGGCCTTTTTTCAGACATGGTGGGAGCGCCAAAGCTATCAGCCGTTGGATCGGGGCGGTAATGCTATCCCTAAAAGGCCCGAGCCAGATAGAGCGTGAGCAAGAACTCTGAACCCGCCCGAAGATCGAAGCGGGGGCTTGCCCAAAAGGTCAAACGGGTTTTGCTCTGGACCGCGCTCGTTGCCGTCTTAGGAATCGCGCTGCTGATCGCTAAAGAGTTCCTTCCTGTCGCAAACACTCATCCTATTGTGGACTTGCAGAATCGGATCGTCATCTACCACGGGCTCAACGTGGCGAACCACTCGAAGTCGAGTCCGGGAAACATCCCGCGGGTGACACCTGAGGAGTATGCGCAGATGCGGGAATGGGGATTCAACCTCGTGCGTTATCTTGTTTTCTGGGAGGCGATTGAACCGGAGGTCGGGCGTTATGATGAAGAATATCTGGCGAGGACATGGCAGGAAATCGATTTGCTGACTTCCATGGGGATAGATGTTTTGATCGATTTTCATCAAGATCTTTTTGCGCGGAGATTTGGTGGAAATGGGTTTCCCGACTGGGCGGTCAACGATGGCGGGCGTTCGTTCACGCGTCAAAAGCCGTGGCAGAAGAACTACTGGCAACCGGCCGTCTGGCATTCCTACGACTTTTTCTGGCGGAGTGACGCGCTACAGACGCAATACGCCAACGCGGTGCGAGTGATTCTCGCCGGGGCCGCGACGCGCCCTCATGTGATCGGCCTCGACATCATCAACGAACCCTGGCCGTGGATGGGGCTGCGCTTTGAAAAGATTGCCCTGTCTGGATTCTACAAAAAAGTAGCAACAATGCGGGATGACAACGGGTTCCAGACACCACTCTACTTTGCACCGATGCTGCCAACTAATGCCGGACTCAGTTCGGGGCTGCGCAAGGCCCCTGGCACTCGAAGCGTCTATGCGCCCCACTTTTACGACGCATTCATCGATGCCGGATGGAACTACCGCCTTTGGAATCGTCTTCTCATGCACCGCACGGTGAAACTCCGAGTCCGCGAAGCGCAGAGAATGAAGGTGCCACTTTTTTTTGGTGAGTTTGGGTTGGTTCAATCGAATCCTGGCTTTTCCGGATACCTCCGGGATTTTACTAAACTAATGGATGAATACCAACTAGGCTGGGCGTATTGGTCCTATGATCGCGGTCCCTTTGGGATCATGGACAAGAACGGTGCGCCCGGCCCGGCCCTCGACGAACTCGTGCACATTTACCCTCAGAGAATTGCCGGAAGAAACCTTCGCTTTAAGCGCGCCGGACAGACGTTTGAGATGAGCTTCGATCCCGTCGGTTGCACAGGGCCGACCGAGGTTTTTATTCCTCGTGGCTTAGATGTTGAGCGTATCTCACTCAATGGAACCGTTCTTCCCAAGCCTGTCGGAACTGTGCTCGTCCTCCCGTTGCCCGTCGACGCCCAAAGACAAAAACTCATCGTCCGCTGGAGATAGTTATTTTATGCCCATCCGAGTAAATTGCGAAGACACACGTACATAAAAGATATATCTTCCCAGATTCAATCCTTCGCTATGCAAAGTGCCATGACCCCCTCAATGAAGGATGCCCTCAGTGTTGTGGCACCGCGAGCATCGGTGATGACTTCCGCTGTCGAAATGACCGGCTACGACTCTGACGGACTTGGATATAAGCACTTTCTCCCAGATGCGGTTGTGATTCCGGCGGACGCTGAAGAGCTGGCGAAAGTCGTTGATTTTTTACATTACTCGGGACTTCCGATTGTTATGCGGGGAGCGGGCACTTCGCTTTGTGGCGGGCCGGTGGCAGCGCAGGGCGGCGTGATTGTCCATACGTCCCGCCTGCGGGCGATCCACAAGATCTGCCCAGAGGGACTGTGGTGCGAAGTCGAGTGCGGGGTTATCTTGAATCAGCTTGCGGAAGCGCTTAAACCAAGCGGACTCTGCTACCCGCCCGATCCGTCGAGCGGACCGGTCTGCACGATTGGCGGCAATGTGGCGTCGAATGCAGGCGGTGCGCATTGTTTCCGATATGGAGTGACGGGAAACTACGTCCTTGGCGTTGAGGTCGTCCTTCTCGACGGCTCTGTGCGGAGTTTCGGCGGACCGGCCGGGGGACGCGGACCATGGCGCGAGGATTGGAAGCGGTTTATGGTGGGATCGGAGGGAACGCTGGGCGCGTTTACACGGTTCTGGTTGCGTCTTTCACCACGTGCGGAAAAGTCGTGGACGTTCCGCGCGACGTATCCCGACCTGCGATCCACCGAAAGGGCCATTCACGGTCTCGTGCGACATCCGGCATTTCCCGTGGCGATCGAGCTAATGGATCCCCACGCAGTGGCCATGGTGGAGAGCAGCCAGATGGCTGTCGGCCTGCCCAAGGATCATTTCATGATCGTGACTGAAATCGACGGACCAGCGGCGCTCGTTGACTGCCGCGTGGATTCCGTAGCGGAAGTTCTCCGATCCGCAGGTTCCAAGGACGTGCTATTCAGCGACGATCCGGCAGACCGCGACAAGCTCTTCAAAGCGCGCAAGGCGATGGGCGGGCTGCTCGGCCAGCTTGGGCTCGACTACCTCGTGCAGGATGCCGTGATCCCGAAACGCGCGCTCGCCGGGGTATTGCAGTTGATTTACGACGAGGCGGCCGCCGCAGGATTTCCAGTGGTAACGGTCATGCACGCCGGAGACGGCAATCTGCACCCGAATTTCATGTTCGATTCCCGCAACCCGGAGGAACTCGAAAAGGTCGAGGCCATCAGCAAACGTCTGATGGAGTGCGTCGTGGAAGTCGGCGGCGCGCTCTCGGGCGAACACGGCATCGGCAACGACAAATCCAAATACACCGCTATGGTCTTCGGGTCGGATTCGATGCGCATGCAACTCGCTGTGCCGAAAACGTTCGATCCGGCCCACCAACTCAATCCGCTGAAAGTTTTTCCAGAAAGGCGGTTTGCGGCATGAATGAGCGCTTCTTCGAACCGTTCGTTGACGCCGTTGACGGTGTGATGTGCGTGTCGGCGGCGGCGGATGCCGCTGACATTGCGGGTCAGTCCGCTCCGCAAGGGTTGCGGTTCCCGCTGTTGCTACAGGGGGATGCCCCTCTGTCCGAACAGGTCGCCGCGAGCGCATTCGCGCCAGCCTCATCGCGCTTCGGTCCGTATTGCGATAACATCACAGGAATGAATTGGGAACTGCCGGATGGGCGGCGGGTGAGGATTGGCGAGCGCGTGGTGAAATCCACCACAGGCTACGACCTCCTGCGTTTCCTTATTGGCACCGGCACCCGCTTCGGGCGTCCTTTGGATTATGTCCTGCGTCTCCGCCCGGCTTGCGATGGCGGCGGAATGTTTTCCCTCCGCGGTTCGCCGGAGTCGCTGGAAATCGCCGCTGCGGAAATCCTGCGTTCGAGTTTTCTCCATTGGTTCGAGTCGGTGGACTGGATCGGCGGCAACGGAGAACCCTGGCTGCGCGTCGGGGTGCATTGCCCGACTAGGGAATGGACGATTTTTGCTGATTTCCTTTCCAGTCTTGCCGGACGGCACGGGCTGACGATGCAGACCGCGCCGGGCGACGGACAGGTAATGGACGGACTGCCTGATTTGGTTCTGAAGACAACGCCTGATCGTGTGATCCCGCTGGCGCGAAAAATGGCCAGCGACTCTGGTGTCCGCTGCATCGCCATGTGCTACTGCGCGGCGGTGCATGTCTATCTGCCTGCTGGATCCAATTTCCTGGAACGGGTCACCGCACTCATTGAGCCTGAATCTGATTCCCTCAATACCATCGGTGGCTACTGGCATAGCCGTCATGTGGAGCCGCCGAATCCCTGCGCTGAGGAGTCTGCTTGGATCGAGACACTCCAAAACGGATGGAGCATTCCGGCATGAATTCCGAAGCTAAACCATCGGTTTTAAAAAAGGATCTTCTCTCGCAATGCGTTCACTGCGGGTTCTGCCTGGAGGTTTGTCCGACCTATCAACTCACCGGCAATGAAAACAATTCGCCGCGCGGGCGCCTTCGGCTTTGGCGGGAGGAGGCGGCGGGAAACATTCCGCCGGACGAACGGACAGCATTCTACACAAGTGAATGCGTCGGATGCCTGGCCTGCGAACCCGTCTGCCCGGCCAATGTGCCCTACGGCCATATTCTGGAAGAAACCCGCCATGCGCACGTCGCCGATATGCGCTGGAGCCCGAAGCCGGAACTCCGCTTGGCCGCAGCCGCCGTGGCGCGCCCGGCGCTTTTTGACCTCGCGCTGATGCCAGCCCGTGCAATGCGTTCGGCCGGGCTCCTCCCGCATCCGCTCGTTTTTCCGGGTAAGCCTGCGGTGATCAAATCCACCGCCGCTTACACGAAAGAGCTAATGGAGCGAAAGCGTCCGACCGGGCCGCGCGTGGCGTTGCTTACGGGCTGTCTGATGGAAGCGCTTTTTCGCGAAATCAATTTCGCGACAGTGCGCGTGCTCATCGAAAACAATGTGCAAGTCGTCATCCCGGACGACCAGGGCTGCTGCGGAGCATTTCAAGAACACACTGGCCTTGATGGGGTCGAAGGCCTGCGCGAGATCAACCGCCGGGCCTTTTCCTCGCTGGATGTGGATTGTGCGGTCAGCAATTCCGCCGGTTGCGGACTCTCGCTGAAAAAAACACTCGAAGGCAACCTGCCCGTGCGCGACGTGCTGGGGTTTCTCGGAGAGATCGGCCTCAAGAACCGCCGCGAACGTGAAGAGAATGCCCGTGTTTACGTGGATCTCCCGTGCCATCTCGTCCACGGCCAGCGCGCCGACGGGATTCCGTCAAATGTTCTCGACGCGACCGGCTACCGATGGGAACTCGCTCCGTGCGCGAAGGACTGCTGTGGCTCGGGCGGAATCTACAATATTCAAAAGCCGGAAAACTCCCGGGAAATCCTCAAGATAAAATCTGCCTTCCTCAGCGAGGCCGCGGGCGATCCTGTCATTCTCGCCACATCCAATCACGTCTGCATGATGCAGTGGAATTCCGCGCGTTCTCTGGTCGGGCGACCGTTCGAAGTCCGCCATGTCATTCAGCTTCTCGATCCAGGCTCCCCCAACCTCTAACACCTTAATCCCACTACTCATGATCGACGCACATATTCACCTTTGGGACATCCGACGCTTGGCCTATCCATGGCTCGAAGGCGTCCCCTGTATTAACCGCACTTTTCTACCCGCCGATTATGACGAGGCGCGCGGGAGCACTCATGTTGACGCCATGGTCTTCGTCCAATGCGAATGCCGGCCCGCGCAGCACCTCGAAGAACTTGCCTGGGTGCAATCTCTGGCCGACGCCGATCCACGCCTCCAGGCCATCGTCCCGTGGGCACCGCTGGAGGACGGCGATGCGGTAGCGGAGGAATTGCGCGTCATCGCCGCCGACCCGCGAGTAAAGGGAGTCCGGCGGATTATCGAATTCGAGGAAGACATTGATTTCTGCATCCGACCCAGTTTTGTTAAGGGAGTTCAGTTGCTCGGCGAAACCGGACTACATTGTGAAGTGACGATCGGGCCGCGCCATTTTCCCAATGTGATGAAACTCGTTAACGTATGTCCCGGCACCCGCTTCATCTTAGATCACATAGGCTGTCCGAACATCGCCGGCGGAGTTTTACAACCATGGAAGGATTATCTCAAGGCCTTTGCCGACTCGGGGCCGCATCCGTGTAAATTCTCAAATCTCGTCTGCAATGCCGACCTGGATAAGTGGACTGTTGCCGACCTCCGCCCGTTCGCGGACGCGGTGATCGAAGCCTTCGGAACGGAGCGCCTCATCTGGGGCAGCGACTGGCCGCATGCCCTGCGCGCATCCTCATGGACCCGCTGGCTCGAAACCGCTCAGGAATTAACCGCCGGACTTGGAGCTTCTGCACAACGAAAAATCTTCCACGACAACGCAAAAACCTTCTACCGCCTCACTTAAAAACTGAATCCCCGAATATGCACATGCCCGTTCCCACCCACATTCCCTTTCCTAATCGCTTCGAAAACAAAGCGGCCATTGTCACCGGAGGCTCCTCCGGCCTCGGTCGCGCGATCGTCGAGGAATTCTGCAAAGAAGGAGGCAAAGTTCTTTTCACCGGGATCAGCGAAGCCGGATTGAAAACCCGCGAGGATTTTCAATCTTTGGGATATGACACCACTTTTCTTCGTGGCGATATGGGCGATGAGGAATTTTGTAAAGAGATCGTCCGCAGGGCCGTCCAAACCTACGGCTCAGTCCAGTATCTCGTGAACAACGCGTTTGCCTTTACGGCCAAGGCACTGAACTCCACAACGAAAGACTGGATGCGCAGCTTCACCGCCGGCCCACTGGCATACGTGCGCATGGTGCAGAACATCGTCCCGGTCATGCGCGAAGGCGGGGGTGGCTCGATCGTCAACATGTCGAGCATATCCGCCCATATCGCGCAAGTGGACCGCTGGACATACAACGCCGCCAAGGGCGCGGTGAATCAGCTTACCAAATGCCAGGCGCTCGACCTTGCTCCGTATAACATCCGCGTGAACAACGTCGACCCCGGCTGGATCTGGTCGAACGAAACCGACAAAGCGGCAAACCTCGATGGGGGCGGACGGGCGAAGTGGGATCCGATCTGGGGAAAATACCACATGCTCCGCCGCATGGGCCAAGCCGTCGAGGTCGCCCGGCCAACACTTTTCCTACTTAGCGATGACGCCTCGTTTATCACCGGAACCACCCTAATGGTTGATGGCGGCTATTGCTCCATGGGTCCCGAAGGCCTTGGAGAAACTGCAGTCATAGCAGGCTCGGACTAGCAAGAAGCCAGAGAGTGCACATGTCTATTCCTTTGGTTTCACTCCAGAAGTAAACTAGGACACCGCAGACCACACCGATCTGGGCTGCCGGGCCGTTTCGGTCACCAGCCTATACCGTTTTAAAGTCAGCCAGCAGAGCATCGAGCGTTATTTCCGCAAACTCGCTGCCAAGAGGCAGATCGGCATTATCCTCTACGACGTACCGCAGTCCTCTTTGTCGTGTTCTGCGTCTCGTGCCGGGTAATTGCCCATTTAGGTTGTTTTTGATTACTCAAAGATTCTTCTCCTGTGCAGTCGTGTTTGTTCTCTCTTAGAACCTGTGAACCACCGACTCACCTGCGGATACATGGACCAAGGGGAGAAGATGTGCGTAGTTGACCGGCAGTTTATTTTGACTTGCATCGACTGCGGATTCGACCATCACACGAACCCTCGCGGAAAAGGGCGTCATATTCGTCAGGCGCAAAGTCGTGCGGGTGGAATCGGCCCACTCGGCTTGAACGTGATCGAGTGAGCGGATGAGGCCAATGTCTGGCTGCGCGTAAACACCTGGCAGATCTGCCCAGGTGAGCATCATCGCCACTTCGCACCAGCATGAGTATGCCGCTTGTTCACCCAGTGGTTCGTTCCACGACGGTGTAATATTGACGCGCTCGCACATCCAGCCAGGAGGAAGTTCCGCGACCGGGTGAGCCCAGGTGATGCGTGCGGGTATGGGGCGATCTTCCCGGGAGAGAAACTGCGGCAACGCATGGGCAATATCGCGCAAGAGGTCGAGGTTACGCTCGTCGCCGGTGACGCGGAAGACCCGCAGCAGCCCCTGGCCGGAGAGAGTGCAGATACCAGGAACGCCGCATTTGTTTTGTGCATTTGCCAGGATTGCCCCGCGCGAATCGATGCCAAACTGAGCCAGAGAAGAGCTAGGTGGGAATTGATGCGGGTAGGAAATGACCCATGATGCAGCCTGAGCACATGCGTGGCGCGCCGCTTCCAGCCAGCGGGCTTCACCGGTTTTTTCGTGAAGGAGGATAAAGCTCTCGATCAGGCCGAAAATCGATTCGCAGTCAGGGGCTTGGAGCGCATCACCCGGGCCGCCCGTGGTAATGCCCCAAGCCAAGTCGTGGGTGCGGAAATGTTCTGCGGAAGCTTCAGCGACTTTCAGATAAGTGTCCTCATTAAAAAATGCCGCAGCCAAGACCAGCGCGGCGGGGATGAGTGCGCCCGAAGTCGAGCCGCGAATCTCGAAATTCCCTGTCTCGTAGTTAAGAAGGAAACCGAATTCCCGCTCCCGGTCCCAAAGATCGCAGAGTGCGGAGGCAATTTGGCGGGTCGTTGCCAGCCACTCCTCCGGTATGGCTTCCCCGCGATCGCGCAGCAACATGAGTTGGCGGATCAAGAAGTAGAGGCATTCGCCCTGTCTGCGCATGAGCACCCACGGCTCGCGTCCGCCAAGTCGCCTGTCGCCAAACCATTCACCATCCTCAGACATGATGGCCTTGAAAAACCCACGCGGCGCCACGCCATCGGTCAGCAAAAACGAGAGATTCCGCAAGGATCGGGCCAAAGATCGCACATCGCCGTCCTGTATCATGACGAGCGTGGGAATTCCTCCACCGAGCCACGCGTTCTGCCAGAATTGCGTAGGCTGATTTGCCATCCACGGCAGTCCAACCTGGTAGAGGCCGTGGCGTTCGTTCCAATTCTCAGTGTTGTGCTTGGAGTGGAGGATGTCCCAAGCCGCTGAGAACGGGATCACCTCGGGGGCAGACTGCGATGTCTCGGGGAAAAGCGACTTTCGATGCGAAAAAATCCAATCGAAAAACCCGTGAATGTCAGGACTGGTGAATTCATGCCATTCAAATTCCATTGTGATCTCATCACCAGCGGCTAAGTCCGCCGGACGACCGTTCTCGGGGTGCAGATGGATCGCGGCAAGTCCTGCGGTCGTGGCGTCAGTGCCGGATTCGTCGGGCAGCGGATGCAGGAAACCGGGTGCCAAAAGCAGAAGTTCGGCGCAGTGACGCTTTGCGCTTTCGATGACTTCCAAGCCGTAGGCACCATGGATGTTTGCTTGTGGTGTGAGCAGCAGAAATCCTGTTTGCTTTTCGGGGAACCAGACGCCCATCCCCGGAATCGCGGCGTCCAGTGAAGTCTGATCCAGATGCGATCGTCCTGGCTCCGCGGCGAGGCGCGGAAGATCTCCAATGTCGAGATGGAGGCTTTCACCCGTCTGTCCGATGTCACGCGGAATGGGTTGATAGGGGCGACGCTCGGAGGGAAACCTGTTGCCGCCATAAACCGCTCCGGGGATCAGCACGTGGTTGTCAGTGCTCCAGGCAAAATCCGTCCAGCGCAGACCGGCAGCAACAGCCTTGCCGGTACCTGAAATCACTCTTGCCGTAAAGCGGCAGGCCAATACTCCCATCTCTTTCTCGCAAGTCGTGAGTTTGAGTTCCCACTGAGCGCCGGCAAAGCTTGTGGTAACAGGCGAGGAACCATTGAAAGGCAGGCCAATCAACGCAGTGCGCTCTCTGTCAGAATGCTGCGCAATGACAAGCTCAAGTTTAAGCGGGAGAAGCATATTTCCGGATTAAGATCGTTTCCAATTGTTCTTCACTGACCGGCACATCAGGTTGAAAATGCGGGCCAGCCATGTAATTCAGAAGGCATCGCCGCAATTGACGCGCTGCCGGTCTCGATTCCAAGTTATTCAGAAGGTCTGCGGAGCAAAGCATGAGGCGCCCCCGCCCTACCCGGCCCTCCACTACCATGGCCAGCCGCCGGTTCTCCGTGAATGAGTCGATCACGGTCACGGCGGGGCGCAGGGCTTGCGGCATTTTGTCCAGGCGCAGGGCGGACGAACGCATGACAAGATCCCACCACTGCCAGTCGGAATGATATTCCGTCGGAAATCCCTCGAGGCAGGGGTGTGCGTCGTCAATCAGCAGCCCCATGGTCTTTGCCGGTTGGGCGCGTTTCATCTGCACATTCCAAAACGCGGTTGTAAACGTTCCCGGGATGGGGTCGCGCAATTCCTCAGGTGACGGTAAAAGAAGGAGGCGGCCCCCGTTTCTGAGCACATTCCGCGCAGCCTCATCCCATCGGGTTGATACGCTTATCCCATCCGGCACATCGCATATCCCTTCATCGGGGAAAACCCAAACATCCCACGAGTTCACGTTGGCTCCAAGAACTTCAACCCTAAGAATCAGCCTCTCAGCGGACATGGCGGAATCCAGATCAACTCCGACCGATCCGACCCGGGTCGATCCCCCACGGGGAATCATCGGGATGGTCCACGCGCCCTGAGCGACGATCAGCCCATCGGCGCGCTGGAGTTGCCAGGTGACATCGCTGCCCGCAATATCGTCAGGGCCATAGTGGGCGACTTCGACACTCGCGACGAATTTTTCCCCCGCCGTCCACACCCGCTTGGGCAGGCGTGCAAGGGGAACCACTGGAGCACAGAAAGAGCGGAAACCGCGCGGCGTCACCAGGCCCTTGGATTCCCACACGGCATTGAGGATCCCGACAGTCGAAGTCCCCTGTCCCGGGTAGTCATGCAAATCCAAAAGTTGAAAGCCGCTTAATTCCGCCGTGCGCAGTGCCGATTCGATCTCCTCCTTGTAGAGGGCCAGTGCGAGTTTGCCCGATGCCCGTGTGAAGTCAGCGGCCCATTCCAGAAGCCCTCTCTTCTGGAGGTGATCCCGGATGAGTTCAAAGTTGGATGCCCGTTTGGCGCCATGGTAGCGGCTGATCTCGCGGAGATCGGGATAAACCGCCCATTGTCCCCCTTCGTGTGTGATCAGCGGCCGGTCAAGACCCTCCAGGCAGCCGCTATAATCGGATGCCGTTTCCGGTTCGCTGGTATTAAAACGGGCGGTGTCGATGACGCCGAACCCGCTCCACTCGATTCCGCACAGCGATATCTCGTTCCCTGGCCGCCCCTCCTGATGGGATCGCCGCTGGGCAGCGATGCGATCCTCGTCAATGACCGGCCATGCGCTCACAAAAAAATCGTCCGGACGTCCGGGCGTAAAGGGATGCGTGGTGGAAGTGTAGAAATGGCGGGGATCTTTGGCCTGCGCGAAGCGCACTCTCCGGGCGAGAACCTCCTGATGTCTTTTAACGAACTCCGGTGCGTCCGCGATCAACTGCTCGTTGCCCATGGAGACAAGCAGCAGCGAGGGGTGGTTTCCGTAATGCTCCAAAATCCGGGTGAGTTCCGCTGTCAGAAATTCATTTACCTCCGGTCCCTCATCTTTCTGCGGGCAAGATGTGCCGGGAACCTCGACTTGCAGGTAAAACCCCATTTCGTCGGCAGCAACGAACGCCGCTTCGGGAGGGCAGCAAGTGTGGAATCGAAAAAGAGTCAGCCCATAAGCTCCGGCGATGGCGAAGATTTTCCCCCAGGCCGCCACATCCATCGGGGGATGGCCGGTGATCGGAAAGATAAAATTCTCCAGAGTGCCACGAAGGAAAACCGCATGGCCGTTGATGGTAAGACGGTTTGCCTGCCGTCCGATCTCGCGAAGGCCAAATTCCACGCAGCAGTCCGAGGCGCTGGAACCGGCGGATAAATGGAGCGCGACTCGATGCAACACCGGATGAAACTCATCCCACGGTTCCGTCTTACCGGTTAGAACCAGCCGTTGTTCAAACACCTGCTCCGTTGTGCCATCCAGGGAGAGTGTCCATTCGCACTCGCCAGAAGGATCATTAGCGGCCGTGCAAACACGGGTGCAGAAGATCCGCGCGGTCGCGGAAAGCGGCGTCTCCGGTATATTGCGGATCGTCGGGCGAAGCCCCACGGAATGATCGCTAAGCCGGGGATAAACATGGAGTGACGCCACATGGATGGGATCGAACGCCCGCAGCTCTATGCGACCAATTATTCCATTCCAGTTGTGCGAAGCGGTATGGTGTCCTCCGCAATTCCACTTATTTTCGATTGTCACCTCCGTGGTGAGGTCGGCATGAGCCGTGGAATCCTCGGCATCGGCTGTCATTCCCCGTTTCTGGTTGGAGTTATCCACCGCCACGGTCAGGAGATGGCGGCCCGGCTGCAACGCTTCGGGCAGCGTATAAACATGAGGAGCAACGAGGCTGTTTCGCGATCCGATGGGATGTCCATCAATCCACACGCTCGTCTCCCACTGGCACCGCTCAAAGAACAGTTCGATGTGCTTCCCATGCCAGGATTCAGGCACAACGATCTCTCGCTGATACCATACCGTCCCCTGAAATGGATGCCGTGTGCTGAACCCTCGCAGGTCCGCATCGGAGGAAGCGGGTTGGCGTGGATTCGTATCCATTGTTCCCGGGAGAAGGGCCGCATCCCCGGAAAATGCCACGTCAGACCAAGCGGCTCCCCATCCCCGTCCCTCGGGATCAACCCGCATCTGCCAGCTTCCGGCAAGCGATACCTCCCTACCAGAGGATACTTGGGTATTGCTGTCTCTCATTTGATTTTACACGGCATCATAAATAGCGGCGCATCATGAATTGTTTGGTATGGCCGACGCATGAAAGCAATAGCTATATGTGACCATTCCCGGCGGCTGAAAGGGGGGAAACGCCAGTCGCTATCATGCGTGCTCTCAGGCGCTTCCGCCCTGTCGGCAAAATTTTTTCGTCCGGCGAATTGGTCCGGAGAGACGACGTGGCGGTCTCCGTCGATGTGTTGGTGCGGTCCAAACCGGTTGTAGGTGCCGGGCACCAGTTCCAAGGACAGACGATGTTCGCTTTCGGCCAGGTCGCAGGGCAACGGCACACTCCAATCCGGGCTCCAGATCCAGCCACGATCGGTCCCGTCCAGTGTTACTCGCGCCGCATCGGCCTCTATCGTGGCAAAGGAGATCCCCGCTCCTGCAGGCATGGTGAATGCTCCCTGCACTGTCACTGGTTCGTGTGTAAATGGCCAGCCATGCGCTACGCGCTCCGAATCGGCCGCCGAATGCGGGAGGGGCTCAACGATCCATGGCCCGCCAGGTGCGGAGCATAGATTCCGGGCCTTTGTTTGTCTGCCTGCTCGGATCCTTTTGCATTCAAAATGATGAGGCGGTTGCCGTCGCAAGTTCGTGCGGCAAGCTTCGGTTCTCCGGTTCGCGATCACCGACCGAACTTTCCGCCGCAGAATCGCCGAGCGTCGCAAAAGCGGAACTCACGATTGTATAGGCTTCTTTCGGGTGAAGTTCAGCATCCATAATTCCTTTGCGATTATAACCATTCTGGAACCGGGCAAGTTTGAGCGGGGTGCGAAAGTCACTCAGGGCGAAAAAGCAGACGCCCTGAAGAAGCCCCTCACTGTGGGCAGAGGAGACAACCTTGAGGACTTTCCGATAGTAATCGCTCTGACGCGCCTCTCCAAAGTCGAAGCCGCGTTCGTCTTTGACAGCGTCGATTCCAGCCTCGGCGAGGATAACCGGTTTGCCGAAGCCCGCGACATGCTCGAAGGCAAGGCGCAGCAGAGGGAGCTTGTCCGGCTCGCCGGGATCCGCACCGTCGGTTTGCCCTGCGTAGCAATTCAACCCGATGACATCCAATTCCCGCATCAGGATTGAGGCACAGGTGCGGTCATCATCACCGGGATTTGCCTCGCCTTCATGCCCTCCGGTATAAGCGACCAGACGGGAGGGGTCTTGTTCCTTTAACCACCTTGTGGCCTCTAGAAAATAGGCAATGTTGGTGGTTGGCTTGACGGGATCGTGGTAGGCGCACTCGTTGCCAATGCTCCAGATGATGACCGAAGGGGAACAGCGGAAGGCCTGCACCGCTTCCTCCAGGCACTTCAGCGCGAGGCGCGATTGGGCGGGAAGGTGCATGTCGGGTTTCCAATACGCCGGCACTTCGACCCAAAGAAGAATCCCCGCTTCATCGCAGGCGCGGACAAATTCCCGGCTCGGCGGCGCATGGCCGGCTCGGGTGAAATTCGCATGTAGTCCTTGCAGCGCGGCGACCGTGCGTGCGGCAGTTTCGGAGCCCATGTTAAAAATGCCCCGCTGCGGATCGATGGTCCACGCCGCAGAGCCTTTGAGGAAGATTGGCGCTCCATTGAGGAGGATCTCCCGACCGTCTGTCCGGATTTCCCGCAGACCGACCCGTTCCCGCCAGGTATCCGCCTCGACCATGAGTTCAAAGTCGTGAAAAACCGGCGCGGAGGGTTCCCATAGCGCGGCCGCCGTTCGGGGCAGCAGCCACGTGTGTTCGGTCCACCGTTCAGGATAAGCCGCCACTGTCGCATCGCAAGCGGGCCCGCTGGTTCCCCCGGCGCAGAGACGCATCGTCACCGGGACCGGCTGAAACCGATCTCCCCCCATCACCTTGGCCCTGGCGGTGATCTCGAGCAGATCATCCTCCCGGAGCCGGACCCGGCAATCGCCCTCGGCGATAAAAACCGTGGGAACCCGATAAATCCTTACCGGACGATGGATCCCACCGTAGTGAAACCAGTCATGAACGACCCCCGGAACTGCCTCAACCCGTCGCTTGCACTCCACATAAACGAGCAGCCGGTTTTGCTGCAAAAGCTCTCTCGTTATCTCGAGGGTGAAGGGCGTATGCGAGCCGTCGTGCTCACCAATCCATGTGCCATTTAAAAAAACACGGCACCGATCCCCCACCCCCTCAAAATGCAAAAACACACGCTCGTTCCCGCTCGCGGGCCGCTCCTCAAAGTGAACCCGATACAGCACAAGCCCTTCGAAGAACTCGAGCCTTTCGTGGAGCGATTGGTAACTGCCGGGCACCGTCGTCGGCCAGAAGGCATCCTCGTCGTAGGACGGAAAAAAGAAGCCAGGCTCACGCTGGCTTCTCCACCAGGTTTGCGCGACCGAGCGCTCCATCGGATCGGGCAGCAATCCCCAACCCTGATCGATTTCACGATTTACCCTCAATCCAAAATTGATCGGTATCATCTAAATATAATGCAAGTAAAAACAAATCATTCGCCCCAAGTTTATACCAAACGATTAATAATGCCAACATAAAAAAAGCAGAACTCTTCTTTTCTTGGCCTCATCTCGATCGCTCCCGGCCTCGTTTAAAGACAACCGGGCGTCTCTACCACACGATACCGGATCAAAGTCGGTTCAGCGGGCTGCCCACTCAACGCTCTTTCAACTTGCATGATATGCGCTTTGGCAAAATCCCGGGCACTGCACATCACGAGCGACGCCGGAACCGGGCAGAACATCTCAAGCCCTTCATTCTGGTGGATCGCAAAATGCAAATCGTCCCCGATCCTTGCCCCCGACCCATGAGCTGCCATGATTGCGCCCCGAGCAGACAGGTCAGGAAAAACCACCACGCCCTCCGGATGAAATGGGGTGAGAGCCCACAATTTCTTGAATCCCTCATAGCCAAATCTTTCGAGATTGAATTCTCCGTGCTCGAATTTGTGGATAATATATTCTACCCTCGTGCTGAGTCCGTGCTTTACACATAGTTTCAGGAACGGCTGATCCATGATTTCCGCATCGTAATTTGAAATGACAGCAACCGTGCGGCAGCCCTTTTTTTTCAGCGCGTCCAAGGCAAGATCCATGAAATTGAGAACGTCAGTCACCACTGTGGGGTCGGCGACACTGCCCATCCAACTGGCGGGTATGTGAAGTTTTCTTATCCAATCGAGGCGGCCCTTATGTGCATGCAGGGCGATCAGGCTGTTGATCTCCCCGCCCCTCACCGCGTCCAGGATTTCCGGTAACGGCTTTGACACATCCTCATCTTTACGTGGGTCATTCCAAACCACTGTCTTCATGTCGCGGCGCTGGGCCTCCATTTGCAACTCGATCAGCAGTTGATTGTTAAAGGCGTTGTAACCCGCCGTCGGCAAGTCCATCGCCGAGTAAATTCCAATCGGAGAAATCGTTTTTTTCCGCTCGGTGACGTAGGTGCCAATCTTTCGCTGCCGGGAAATAAGCCCTTCCTTGACGAGGAGGCTCAAGGCCCGATGGACCGTCTTGACATCGGTTTGGCTCTGCTCCGCGATGGCCGCAGTGGAGGGGAGTTTGGTTCCGGGCGGCAATTCTCCCGACAAAATCTTGCCGCGCATCTGATCGCAGACCTGCCTCCAAATAACATTTGGCCGACGAATATCAAGTAGAGGCTCATTTTCTTCCATTGAGCAAATTAATGGTTCTTTACGCCTGCCGCTGTCAAGAGCCGATTCGCGACTTAAATCCGCGAACCAGCCTGTTTTTTGATTTTGTTCTAAGATAGCCATTTTATGGTAGTCAGACCAAGGTCGCGACCGCGACCCACTCAGACCGTAGGACTGACAGACGAAGCTATTATTTGCTATATTTCGAAAAGCATTTATTGCGGAATTCTGTTAAAGGCGCTGACTCGCGAACGGAAGAAGCCGCCGGAAACTGGCCGGATATCTGTTTCTCGATGCAGGGCAGTATCCCGGCCCGGACACTTCCGATGGCCGGGAGAGGGACAGGTATTTCGGAATGGTTGCGGGTTTTATTGCCGAAGCACTTCTGATGCTCTGGGTGTATCGCGGGGCACCGGATTGGTGGATGGACCTTCATCCCGACGAACTGCAGGTTTACGCGGATGGATCGACGGCGCGCGAGTTGCAGCAAGCCGGTAGGCGCATGGTTCCGAGCCTCGCATCGCCGACTTGGCAGGCGGACTGCGAGCGGGCGATGCGCGAGTTCATGCGGTGGTTGGTTTGGTCGGACTGGTTCAAGCGCGTCGGGGGAGCTTTGGTGACCTACGGTATCACCTGGGAATGGTCCATCCTTGGGACCGACGGTCTACCCGATTATAGTCTCCACGCGCGGCGATACTTCCGAAGCTACCTCCGGCGCATCTATCCGGACGCGGCCGCCTTGTCTCAATCCTGAGGGCGGGAAGTGACATGCGAGTCGGTCGAAATTCCCGATGCTCGCCGGCGGACACGGTGCGGAAGCGATTCGGGATTGCGTCGCCTTCCTGACGATCAGGACATTATTGACCACCAGCAGAGACCTGGGAAAAGACCCGCCCGATACTTTGCTGGGCCCTTGGGCTCCCACTGGCGCGAGGCAAACATTTCTGGCTTTCGGAATTATCAGGTTGGATCACGAGCTGTAGCCCAAACTTCGATCATCCCGACATCCTTGCGGAAATCAAATGGCTCAACGGCCTCGGCGAGGAATTGATCCCTCTCGACCGGAGCGTCCATCCGCAAATGGCGCTGGTGCTCGACGAATAATCCACCGCTTACGTGACGCTCGATCACAAGGACTTCGAACGCCTCGTTCACCGCAAGATTCCGTCGTGGATGCGGCTTGGTTGCGCTATTGACATCATCCTCCTTGACGATCTGCTTGAGAGTGGGAAGCCCGGCTGGAGGGTCGTGATTGCGCCTGCGATCCACCGCCCCTCTGCACTATCGGCGATCCGCGATTGGGCTGACCAGCACCCCCATTCCAGGGTCCTTCTGCCGTCGGCCCCCGGCCTCTACGTCGACCCGGCGTGTGCCCGTTCGCCTTAGGGGCCAGCCTCAGCATCCTCGCGTTGGCAGCCATGATATTGCTCTACATTCGCTTCCTACGCCTATTTCTAAAGGAACCACAAACAAGACGGAGGCGAACTGGGGTTTGAAGTGCAACCGCCCCTTCTGGTAAGCAGGCACCTCTGGGACATCATCGAAACCCTGGAATTTCCCGTCCTCTGAAAAGGCATCTCTATTTTGGTGCCGGCAAAACCGAGGTGGAAATACAAAGGATCTCCGATCAGGTTCAAAGCGGGACTTTGGCTCAGCCGAAATGCCATAAAGGAAATCGGCGCGGAATCAGTCACGTCATCATGCGCGGGAGGTCGAGCGTTGCGACATTTCACGATTTCTCGCAAATTTCAGTCCGCGCTGGCAAATCCCGTCTTCAGGACATTGAAGGCCGCATTTCCTTTTCCGCCGCAGGGTATGAGCATGAATCCGAGGAGCTCTACGAAATTCCCCCAGCCCGCGCATTTTTTACGGTCGACCATCGCGCCTGGCCCTTCTGGCTTTCACTTCGGACACGGGGAACGAGTCTTTCCGCAGCGTCGTCCTTTGTATCTTCGGGAATATGGCCGTTTGTCGGCGGCGGGCGACGAACGAGGTAACCGTCATGGCTCCCGACGGCAACATCCAGCGTTTCTTCATGCGGTCTATGCGTGCTGCGGCAATGCTTGACCACCTGGCGGGAGTACCGCAGCAACGCGGACCGAAACGCCTTGCGCGCATCGCTGACTATCTGGAGGTTTCTAATTGATAGGCGAAGCCATGTTTGAAGTCTTTCACCTGGTCCACAGCGTGCCATTTCCCATTGGATTTTCCGAAGAGGTTTTCCTCAACCGCCAAAGAATCCATCTGCTTCTGCCTTTTACCCACATGGCACTCTTCACCTCGTATTGGGGATCGGCTGCCGGGGGAACTGGCCCTATCCGCGGATTCTCCCCGCCTCGGACTACAAGGTCAAACCCTGCACGACCAGAAGCTGGATGGCGGTGGAGCTTGTTGATCTCCTCGCCGCTCATCTCGTATCAATTGAATGCCAGGCGAACCTTTCCCCACACGGGCTCGTCCCCAGTCCGCAGCGAATCAATCTTGGTCACTGACCCATGACAACCCTTCTTTATATTCTCATTGTCGTCTGAGTCCTCCGGGCCGTGATCGACGTCGCTGTCGGAGTTCTCCAAGTCCTGGCGACACTCCTGCTCGGTCTGGTAAGCTTTCTCTTGTGGATTCTTACCCTGGGTATCGATTCTTTTATCCGGCTTTGGCAGACTGCATTCCAAACAGGACCAAACAAGCCTGAATCGCCTCAGCCGCATCGTGATCCCGATTCCGAACAACGGATTAACCATTGGCAAATTCTGGAAAAATGCTCGCGACCCAGCATGTGGATGAGTTTTGCCGCTGTCCGTCACTTGATCGAAGCCAAAATTGCGGCAGATGCCCTATTTATGGGCCTCCTCCGCCATTTTAAAAAGTGGTGGGCAGGACAGGATTATCCCGGCTGCGCCGGGCTCTGCTTTTTGGCTTCGCCTCGAACGATTCGCGCTTCGCGCGGGGCAGTCGAACTGCGTTCATCATCCTGTCGGGATTCTGCAAGCTTTTCGCTATCGCGAAAAGTGGTGGGCAGGACAGGATTATCCCGGCTGCGCCGGGCTCTGCTTTTTGGCTTCGCCTCGAACGATTCGCGCTTCGCGCGGGGCAGTCGAACTGCGTTCATCATCCTGTCGGGATTCTGCAAACTTTTCGCTATCGCGAAAAGTGGTGGGCAGGACAGGATTATCCCGGCTGCGCCGGGCTCTGCTTTTTGGCTTCGCCTTGTACGATTCGCGCTTCGCGCGGGGCAGTCGAACTGCGTTCATCATCCTGTCGGGATTCTGCAAGCTTTTCGCTATCGCGAAAAGCGGTGGGCAGGACAGGATTCGAACCTGTGAAGGCGATGCCAGTGGATTTACAGTCCACCCCGTTTGGCCACTCCGGAACCTACCCATTCGCCGTTGGCGATACCGCGTACTTTATTACTGTCTCGCCG
>Ga0335394_10002046_pt1 | contig 22565 bp, 13 predicted proteins | sample MAT03_FD_205741 | JGI IMG/M metagenome (GOLD analysis project Ga0335394, IMG submission 205741) | Freshwater microbial communities from Lake Fryxell liftoff mats and glacier meltwater in Antarctica - MAT-03 (spades assembly) (version 2) ...
CAATGCACCCGTCGCAGATCATGGAGCATATTGATGGCGATCAGCAAAATCAAAAGCGTAGCCCGGGACCTTTGTGGCAGATTTTGATCTTTGTTAAACATACATGTTATGAAACGTTTGATAATCCTGGGTGCAGGAACCGCCGGAACGATGATGGCCAACCATTTACATCATCACCTGAATGTGGAGGAATGGGAAATTGACGTCATCGACGAACGCGAAGAACACTATTACCAGCCCGGTTATTTGTTTTTGCCCTTCGACATTTATGAGCCGGAAGATATCATCAAACCCATCCGGGATTTTATTCCCAAGGGGGTCAATTTGATCAATGACCAAATTGACCGCATCGTACCGGCAGAACAATATGTGGCGATGGCCAACGGCGACCGGCTGCACTACGATCTTATGATCATTGCCACGGGCTGTAAAATTGCGCCGGAAGAAACGGAAGGTATGCTGGGCGCCGAATGGCAAAAAAGCGTGTTCGATTTTTATACGTTTGAAGGCGCCCTGGCCCTGCGCAACAAACTACGTACCTGGGAAGGTGGAAAATTAGTGGTGCATATCACCGAAATGCCGATCAAATGCCCTGTTGCGCCGCTCGAATTTGCGTTCCTGGCAGATTCCTATTTTAAACACAAAAACCTGCGCGATAAGGTCGACATCACCTTTGTCACGCCCCTCAGCGGCGCTTTCACCAAACCAAAGGCAACTGCGGCGCTCGAACACCTGCTGGAAGATAAACACATCCGAATCGAAAGCGATTTCGCCATCGAACGGGTTGATAATGAACGCAAAATGATCGTCGACTACGGCGGTCGCGAGGTGCCCTTCGATCTGCTCGTAACGGTGCCGACCAACAAAGGCGATGCGCTGATCGAGCGCTCCGGCATGGGCGACGACCTCAATTTCGTGCCGACCCACAAAGCGACGCTGCAATCCAAAGCCTGGCCCAACATATTCGTTCTGGGCGATGCAACCAACATCGCGGCCTCCAAAGCGGGATCGGTCGCGCACTTCGAAGCGGAAATCCTCACCGATAACATCCTCCGCTTCATCGCCGGCGAGCCGCTTAAGGAAGAATTCGACGGCCACGCCAACTGCTTTATCGAAACCGGCAATGGCAAGGCTTTGCTGATCGATTTTAACTACACCCATGAACCGGTTGAAGGGACTTTCCCGTTCGCCGGCATCGGTCCGCTTCGCTTATTAAAAGAAAGCAGGATCAACCACATGGGCAAACTGGCTTTCCGCTGGATATACTGGAACATGTTGCTGAAAGGCACACATATCCCCTTCGTATCCACCACGATGCAGGAAGCGGGGAAAGAATTTTAACATCCAATCACTCAATTAATATACATCATGGAAAAAGTAATAGCAGGCGCTCCGGTGCAGGTAAACGAAGAAGGCTACCTCACCAATTTCGCCCAATGGAACAAAAATATCGGTACCGAATTGGCACAGGAAGCGGATATCACGATGACCCCGCGACACTGGGAAGTCATTGAATACCTGCAAACTGAATTTAAAAACGAGGTACCGCTCAGCATTCGCAGAATCGGAAAAAGCAACGTCGTCGATATCAAGGAGTTTTACCAGTTGTTCCCGATGGGGCCGCTGAAAACTGCCTCCAAAATCGCCGGAATCCCAAAACCCGCCAGCTGCATTTAACCCTTCACCCAATCAATACATCCATCATGAACGACCATAACGGTGATATCAAAAAAATGATGATCATCCTGTCCAAAGCGACCCTGGAAAACGTGTACGCCGCATTCGTACTGGCCAATGGTGCGCGTATGGAAGGCATCGAAGCGGAAATGTTCTTTACCTTTTTCGGGTTAGAAGCCATCCACAAATCCAAACTGGAACACCTGCACATTGCCACCGTGGGAAACCCGGCGATGCACATGCCCACTATGCTCGGCGGACTACCGGGTATGGAAGCCCTGGCCACGGCAATGATGAAAAAAGAAATGGAACGAATCGATATGCCCGATGTGCATGAATTCCTCGACATCCTGAAAGCCTCCGGCGTGAAACTCTGGGCCTGCAAACTGGCTATGGATATGTTTCACTATAAAAAAGAGGATATGTACGAGGATATCGACGGCGTCATCACGGTGGGCGATTTCTACCGGCAAGGGCGGGGCGAAGGCACACACATGTTGTTCGTGTAGTTGGGATTGCGAGCAAATACTGGTGAATTGACTTTAAGATCAAACGCTTTCCTAAATTTGCCCCAAAAAACCGCCCATGCAAATCCGCCGCGCCCTCCTGTGCTTCATTTTCTTACACGTCATGTCCCTTCTTGCCCGGGGACAGGATTATTTTCAAAAAATCTACACTTTCCACCAGCCTTCAAATCCCTCCTCCTTTGATGTAAACGTATTGCCCGACGGCAAAATAGCCATGCTGAGCGGAACAATGCAGCCGCAGGATTCTACTGGGCAATGCAATTTGCTTTTGCTGGATACCCGCGGCGACATCATCTGGAGCAAACTGCTGGTGTCCGGAAAGAGCAGTTACAGCGCCACCCTGGCCTTGGCGCCCGATGGAAACCTGCTCGTCGGATTGAATTCGTTCAATCTTGCCGATGCGGCGCTGACCACGGTCGTCAAAGTGTCGGCCGGCACAGGGGATATCCTCTGGGAATCCCATTTTTCCCTGCCCAGCTCAACCTACAACCCTGGCATCATCACAACCCGGATTGTGCGGATTATTCCGCTCACCGGTGGCGGTTGCGCGGTACTGGCCGCACAGGAAAGCGCTCCGTTCCTCAGCCATAAGGGCCTTACCCTTGTGTTCAAATTAGACGAAAACGGAAACATAGTTTGGGAAAAAACATGGGCCAATGCGCAGGAAATCAGGGGTTTGGATATTGCGGAAAATTCAGCCGGAGAGATTTATATCGCCGGAGATCGGGCTATTTTCTCGCCTGGCCGGCAAAGTATGCTGATCAAATTATCGCCGGATGGGGTTCCCTTGTGGAACAAAGTTTACGACGATGTATATGTCCGGCATGTCAGCGTAGACGCGGCGGACGATCTATGGCTGAGCGGCTTTTATACGAACAGTTCCGATCCGGGCAGGAATTTTTGGGTGCAAAAATCGAGCGGAGAGGCCATTACGATCTGGTCAAAATTGTATGCGCTTGATCCGTTGCAGGACCTTGGAATTTCAAATTTGGTTATGATGCCCAACGGAGATGCCGTCATAAGCGGACACCACGAACTCGTGGGTAAAAGCAATACCGTTCTGGCCCGGATCAACCCTGCCGGCACGATACTCTGGGTCAAAAAATACGCGGCTTCGGGCAAAAACGATTATCTGGTGTCGATTGCTCCCAGTCTTCCCGGCGACATTGTGGCAGGAGGATTCAGCGGAGAAACATATACGACGCTGAATTCCTGGCTCCTCAAAACGGATGGGGGCGGCAATATCCCGGATTGTTGTCTGGCCTCCGCTTCCTTCAGCGCCACCGATATCGCGCCGCCCGTCGCGCCCGTTGATCTGCTTACGACCGACACGCTGGTATCGATACCCGGGTCGACGATTTCCGTGGTGCTCCCCCCCGACGTCATCACCTATTGCACCCCTGGCGCGATTCCGGCCTCTCCCAACGCGTTCACGCCCAACGACGACCAGGTCAACGACGCCTTTTTACCACGTTTTGCCTGCCCGCCGGAAACCATACGTTTAATGGTGTACAACCGCTGGGGCAACAAGGTTTTTGAAACCCTGGATGTTCATTCGACGGGTTGGGACGGCCGGGTGAATGGCAAAGACGCCGTGACGGACACCTATGCCTGGTTCCTGGAATACGAAACCTTTATCAGCGGAAACCTGGAAAAAAAGCAGGATAAGGGGGATGTTACGCTGATTCGTTGAGGGGGCAGTGTTAAGTTGCACAAAGCACTACTGTGGTTTCACCGAAACACCCCTAAACACATGACCGGCAAAGCACCCCGCCGAATGACCCTATCCATGTGCTGGTTCGGCCCATGCGCCCCCAGCCATGGCCGTGCGATGCTGGATGATCTGAAGAAAAACCAATACAGGGTATTCAGCGACCGGGTGTTTGAAAGGGGTTGGCGGAGTTGGGTGGATTGGAGTTGGGGATTGTGCGGGGGATGTAAAGACAATTTCATTTCCAGTGCATGTGTGACCGTTTTTTGCTGAAAATCGTTCCAAGTAAATATTTTTGCTCTTAAAAAAATTTGCGCCGATGCAACAAACTAAAACGTTCTATAGCATAATTGAACGGTTAAAGCAAGTTTTTCCTGAAGGTATAATTTTGTTAGCAAGGATAAAAACAATGAAAGGCCAGTCAAAAATACGGTATCCAAAATTAAGAAAAATAAAAAGAATTCGGATGTTTTACACGATAAAAATAGTGTTCATCCAACCAACCTGGTCGTATCTAAAAATATTCGAAACAGATCAACGGCAAAGGATAGAGCAGAAAAAATTGTATCCGATTGGATAACAGGTTCCGCCCTGACAGGTTGGATTCCAGGCAGCACGATCTTCCCAACAGCAGGCGATATGATAATGATTCGCCAGGTTGCTGACGCATTTGGGGTGGGCGTTTTTGATGAGGCCGCGTTTAAAGCCCATTTGGGCGGTGTGGCCGGGGCGGCAATCGGCGGAAGCATCGCCGAGGAAGCCCTTCATTTTGTTCCCGTATTTGGCTGGGCCGCCAAAGCACTCCATATGGCCTTAAAAGGAGAGGCCGTCATTGAATACTTTTACGAAAGAAGCCCCCTCACAGACTGACATAATGGGTAAAAATTCTCCGCTTGCTATAGTCAACGCAAAGTGGTTTTGAAAGAAGCCAAATCTGCAACTTATTCACAATCAATATTCTAAACCGTCTAAATCTTTCTAAACCACTCTAAACCGACTATAACGTGCGGATTCGATTGGTGGCATGGGATCGACTGTGATTAGCCCATGCCACCACTTCACTTCATCTATTTCCCCGCCACCACTATCGCACCCGGCTTGCTCCACACCCGCTGCTCGTTTTCATAATACAAAAACGCCTGGCTGGCCGGCGCTTCAAAGCTGCCCGCGATATCGGCCCGAAGATCCAAGGTGATCTGGCGCTGCTCGCCCGGCGCCAGGCGCTCGAAGTGGAAAACGGCGAACCCGTCCCACAACTCGTAAAAATCGCATTGTTTTTCGTCCACGATTTTTTTCAGTTGCCAGGGTTGCAGGGTCAAACCGGCCGGAATGCCGAGGACGATCATGGGGGATGCCGCGACTTGGGCGGTTTCGTTTTTGAGGGTGCTTATCAGCCGCACTGTTTCGCCGGTAGAAACTTTCGTTTGGGCCAGGGTCGTTTGGAAGAAAGGGGGCAGTTTTTGGCATTCTTAGGCTGCCGGGAGGCGTAGCGGATGTCGATATCGAAGGGCAGAGGCTTGTCCGTTTTTTCAAAAAAGACTTCCACTTTCGGATCCTGGGTAGCGAAAAACCGTTCCAGACCCTTTATTTCCACCTTTGCGGGATTTTGGCTGAAAAATGCAGGTTCCAGGCTTGCTTTGCGGCATTGCCCGCCACCACTTGCCGTACCGGATAGCCCCGGTCCAAGGTCCGGATCATCGTTTTCACCACGTCCTCAAAAGCCTCCGGCGAGCGGTATCGCACTTGGATAGCTTGTTCGTTCGCCTGTTTCTCCGCAGCAAGCTGCCGTATGGTGTATTCGAATACGATGATCTTGGTTTCCCCGCCACCGCAAAGAACGGTTTCCTGCGTCCGGGAAGTAGTGGAAACAAAATTCTCGGGAACGATCATATCCAGCATTCCATTCACCGGATATTGCGTATGATTCGTCACCGCCACCTGTAGGCGCAGCACGTCGCCGGCAATGACGAAAGCCGGAACTTTTACGTCTACGCTAAGGAACGGTGTCAAAATAACTTCCCAATTTGATGCCATTCTTTTGCCGTCATCCGTCCTATCTTTTTCGTTAAATAGCGCGGCTATTCGCCTCAAAAGATAGTTGGCTGACGCCAAAATAATTGGCCTGAAATTGGAAACTTATTTTGACACCGTTCCTAAGCGTTTGCCCTCCCGACGTTTTATCCTGCTGAATCAGCGGGACTTTATAGGACATGATCAGGACTTCATTGAGCACTGTGGAAGCCGACATCGTAACATCCAGGAAATTGATCTTTCCCGGGAGTACGGATACCCCTGTATTGCCGTTCGGGCTATCTTGAAAATGTGAAACCCTTTCCTGAACAGGCGGCGCCTCTTTTTGCAAAACCAAATTGCTTACAAAACCTTGCACCGGATAATATTGATCTTCCGGTTTGCCCGCCCGTTCATGCACTAAGATATCCAATTTTACCCGTTCGCGGGGAAGGTACTGGGCTTTGTCGGGCTTCAATTCGATATGCAGCCCGCCGTCGCGGTGCAGGAATACCAGGCGTTCGGCCTGTTCCTGTTTCGCCGCGTTAAACAAGGTAAAACGCGCAACCCCAAGCGGTAAATCGCGGGTATTGACTGCAATGCGTTGCGCGCGGCCGTCGGCGTCTATTTCCTTAAAAAAGAAGATTTTATCCTGCACCATGCCTACCAGGAAAGCTTTTTCCGGGCGGGTGGAAGAGACCTCGAAGCGCAGCCCGATCTCTGTGTGTTCGTGCAGTCGCAGGATCATGCCGGCGGGTTGAGTGTCCGGCAGCTGATAACGCTTGCCGGTCGCCCGGCCGCTACCGGCTTCGTCAGCAAGGCATAGTATTGCTGACCGGCTGCGGGCGACAACCCGAAAGCGCCCATGCCGTCGTGAAAACTGGAAAAAACGGCCACCTGTTTACCTGCGGCATCGAACACCGCGCCTTCCACGTCGGCCGGTTTGCCGAAATGGAACTCACACGCAGTGTATTGTGAGGGCGATCCCGGTAAGATCCTATTCTATTTCAACAGGTCGATTAAAAATTTTAAAAATTTTCTGTTCAAACATTTTGCAATTGATTCGCAACCACTTATCTTTGCCATACAAAACCAGTCAATGGCCTATGCCGAGGCACCGGTTTTTTGGGGTTTATTAGCCGCTGGGGTACGTAAGTACTTCTGGCGGCTTTCTTTTTTGGCAAAATCGAGTCGCCGGGGCCCATAACGGAGGCGTTCAATTGCCGTTAGTATAGCGCATGCTGTCTCTTTTCAGGCCAACTTGCGAGACGACGCCTATTCCTGTGATGATTTTCCCAAAAAAGCCGGACATTCCCTGCATAAACGCTTATCCGCCATGACTGCCCGGCTTTCTGCATCCCTTTTCGTACTTCCCCTCTTCTTCTTTATGGCCATTTCCAACGCCAGCGGCGAAATCCGACTGCCCGCCATGTTCGGCAACCACATGGTTTTGCAACAACAAAGCGAGGTCAATTTCTGGGGCTGGGCAGCCCCGGAAGACCGGATCATCGTGCTTTGCTCCTGGCTGCCCGGACAGGAATTTACCCCCAAAGCCGACCGCGCAAGCCTGCGTTGGTCGGTCAGCTTAACCACGCCCAAGGCAGATATTACGCCCCATACCATTACCATTAAAGGCGGCTGGGTTGATATTACACTGAGCGACATCCTCTTCGGCGAAGTTTGGCTCTGCTCCGGCCAGTCGAATATGGAATGGCAGCCGGCCTGGGGCAACGTAGACGTCACCGAAGCACAGTACCAGGCGGCCAACGACGCCGGCCTGCGCTTTTTTTCCGTGCCCCGAACATCCATGCCCGCCCCGGAAAATGACTGCCGGGCCGAATGGAAGATAAGTACCCGCGAAACCATGTCCGGCTTCAGCGCTGCGGCTTACTTTTTCGGGCGCGAACTCCGCGACCGGCTCGGGGTACCGGTGGGTTTGGTCAACGTAAGCTGGGGCGGCACCCCCATCGAAGGCTGGATGCATGAAGCCAGCCTGGAGAAACCGGAATTCCGCTCTGCCATACACGAGCGCAACCCCATCTGGAAATACGGGCGGCCAGGCTCCTTGTACAACGGCATGATCGCGCCGCTTATCTCCATGAAAATCAAGGGGTTCATCTGGTATCAGGGGGAAACCAACACCTATAATGCCGATTATTATGCCGCCATGCTGGCCCAGTTAGCAGCCGATTGGCGCGGCGATTTCGGCGGCGATCAACTGCCGTTTTACTACGCCCAGATCGCCCCATGGCGCTACGACATTCCCCGCGAAGGCGCAGCCCTGCGCGACGAACAGCGCCGTGCCCTGGCACGACTGCCCAATTCGGGCATGGTAGTTACCAGCGACATCGGCAATATAGAAGACATCCACCCAAGCAATAAAACCGACGTCGGGAAACGCTTCGCCGCCTGGGCCCTGGCCAAAACCTACGGCATCCCCGGCATTGCCTGTTCCGGCCCCCTGTTTCGCGAAGCCAGGCCCGAAAACGGCCGGATTCGGGTGTTTTTCGACCATGCAGAAAACGGAATCCTGGCCAAAGACGGCGATCTTCGCTGTTTTGAAATTGCGGGCCCCGACCGGATATTTTTCCCGGCCAAAGCCGTGTTCGATGAAGGTACAGTGCTCGTTTCCGCCCCGGAAGTGGCCCTACCCGTAGCCGTGCGTTTCGGCTTCGACAACACCGCCGAGCCCAACCTGTTCAACCTCGAAGGATTACCAGCATCCTGCTTCCGCAGCGACGATTGGCCGGCCGTTTTCCCCAAACCACTTTTTAACCTCAAACAAATCCTGGATAACGGCGACGCCGTGGTGGAAATAGATTGCCCAGACCCGAGCTGCCACTTCCGCTACACACTCGACGGCAGCGAGCCGCCCGCAGTACCCGGTGATTGGTCGCAAACCCTGCCGCCCCTGCGCATTGCCCGCGGAAGCACCCTGAAAACCAGGATGTTCAACCGCCACGATGCGCCGGCCGATCAAACGGATGTTTTTCAACTTCGGGCGCACCTGGCATCCGGTTTGCCGGTCGTATCGACGCAGCAGCCAAGTGCCAAGTACCCGGGCAGTTCCGGCGCCCAAACGCTCACCGATGGCCTGCTTGGAACAACGAACCTCTACGACCCGGCCTGGGCCGGCTATGAAGGCACAAGTCCGGAATGGACCATCGACCTGGGTCGCGCGACGGATATCAAACACGTAAGCGTGGGCTTTCTTTTAGCAACGACCGCATGGATTTTCCTGCCGGACATGTTGTCCATCTCCGTGTCAGACGATGGCACAAAGTTTACAGCACTCGACCGGGTAATGGAACCGATGCCTTCGCGGCATTTGTCTGCGACGATCAAACGTTTTGAATTCGACCTGAAAGAAAAGGCGCGATTTGTGCGCATTTCCACGAAAACCAGCGGCGTATGCCCGGATTGGCACCAGGGCAAAGGGCAACCCTCGTGGTTGTTTGTAGATGAGTTGACGGTGGAATAAATACTATCCCGTTTTTTTCCGTTCTTTACCGGCAAACGACCACTTTCTGTTTCGAGCGATCCATACATATATATTTTGCTTGGCCCTGCTGCTCCCAGGCAGCCGGCTGATGGCCCAGGAATTGCCGCGCGTGCGCAATTTTCCGCCATCGGAATACGGCGCACAGTCGCAGAACTGGTCGATCGCGCAGCAAGCCGGAGACGGCTGCCTTTATTTCGGTAACAATGCCGGGCTGCTCGAATTCGACGGCGCGCGCTGGCAAATCTACACGCTTCCGGAAAAACAAACCGTCCGGGCGGTGGTGTGCGGCGCGGATGGGAACGTTTACTGCGGCGGTTTTGCGGCGTTCGGGTATTGGAAAAAAGACCAGACCGGACAATTGAGGTATACATCCCTGAGCAACAACGTACAGGCCGAAAATCTGGACAAAGAGGAGATATGGCATATCCTGGCTCGGCCTGATTTTGTGCTGTTTCAGTCATTTTCCACGATCTATAAGTTTGACGGTCAAAAGATTACGGTACTTAAACCGCCCGGCGCCATCATGTTTGTGCAGGACGTGGAAGGCCGGCTCCTCTTTCAGGTCATCGGCCGCGGTTTGTTCGAATTGCTGCCCGACAACACCTTCCGGATGCTGGAGGGTACAGCGGTGCTGGCGGATAAAATCGTGCAGTTTATTATCCCGGCAGGGGCTGGAAGTTTCTGGGCCGGCACCACCAACGATGGCATTTGGACTTATACACGAGGGCGAATGCAACCATGGCAGGATCCGCTGAACGTCGAATTTCGACGCTATCAATTAAACAAGGCTGTACCGTTGAAAGACGGAAGCCGGGCCATCGGAACCATACTCAACGGGGTGTACCAGGTAGATGCCAACGGCAAACTACTGACACACCTGAACCGGGAATCCGGCTTGCAAAACAATACCGTACTCGCCCTCTGCGAAGACCGCGACCACAACCTTTGGATGGGCCTGGACCGGGGTAATGATTTTGTTGAGCTCAATTCGCCACTCACCTTTTTCATCGATCAAACGGGTAAAATCGGAGCGGTTTACACCGCCGTTATGTTCCAAAACCGCTTGTTTGTAGGCTCAAATCAGGGCGTTTTTGTAAAAAATAAAGACGCCCCGGGCGCCGCCTTTCAATTGGTGGAGGGCACACAGGGACAGGTGTGGGAATTGCAGGTGTTTGACAATCAATTACTTTGCGGGCATAACGACGGCACCTTATTGCTACAGGGAAACGCGGCGCAAAAAATCTCCCGGGTAACAGGCGGTTGGTGTACGCAAACCATTCCCGGCCATAGCGATGCGCTCGTACAAAGCACCTATACCGGCCTTGTGATTTTCCGGAAAGCCCCGGACGGCCGCTGGATTTTTTCCCATCAGGTGGCCGGTTTCGGCGAATCCCTGCGCAAAATCGCCTTCGATTCACTAGGATACCTGTGGGGCGCGCATCCATACCGCGGACTCTACCGACTGCGGCTGTCGGGCGATTTGCAGCAAATCCTGGAACAAAAACTTTTTTCGGCTGGCGACGGACTGCCCTCTGCATTTAAAATTGATCTGGCAAAAATAGACAATCATTTGATTATCAACCTGGATCATACCCCCCGGCAGCTGGTATTCCGGGACGGCCAAGCGCATTTCGACACTTTGCAGGAACCCCTCAACAACGCCAAGCTGCTATCGGGTATGCCCGGAGATTATTTTTCCCTGTACCGGAACGGCCTTCGCTTTTTTTCAGACCGGCGTGTTTCCTCCTTTGCCCTCAGCCTGGTACCCGGTTACGAAAATATCATTGCGCTCGGACCCGATACCTACCTGTTTTGCCAGGAAAATGGGTATGCGATCCTGAACAAAAGTACTCAACAACACAACCTTCGTCCGGCGCCGGCCATGCCGATGATCGGCCGGATAGAACTGGCCGGCAACCACCATGATTTGCTGCCGCTACACACGAAGGCTTCCATTCCTTTCAGCCAGAATTCCCTGAAATTTTACTTCTCCGCACCTGTGTTCGGACAAGCGGCCAAATTTTCCTGGAGACTGGATGGCTTTACTAAAAACTGGTCGGACTGGCAGACGGCGGCCGACAAGGAATTCACCAACCTGCCCCCGGGCGAGTACGTATTCCGGGTAAAGGCCGATGTCGATTCGGCAGAGGCAACTTATTCGTTTCGCATTTTACCGCCCTGGTATCGCTCAGGCTGGGCTTTTGCCTTTTACGGTCTCCTGTGCATAGGACTGCTCTTTTTGACCGAACATTTTAACCGTCGCCGCCTAGCCCGACAACGCACCGCCCTGGAGGCCGAAAAAATACTGGACCTTGGCCGCCAGCGCGCCGAGGCTGAACGCGAATTGCTCAACCTCGAACTCGATAATAAAAGCCGGGAGTTATCGAATGCCGCCCTGGGTCTGATCCGGAAAAATGAAATCCTGCAAAAAATAAAGGATGAGCTGCTGGCGTCCAAAGGTGATACCCGCGCCCTGGAGAAACTGGGCCGGCTGATCGACAGCCATATCGAGAGCGACCACGATTGGCAAATTTTCGAAGAATCGTTCAACCGGGTCCACGACGATTTTTTCAAACGCCTGATGGTTCAATGCCCCGACCTCACCCCCGGAGACCTTCGCCTGGCCGCTTACCTGAAAATGAACCTGGCCTCCAAAGAAATCGCCCCCCTGCTCAATATCTCCTTGCGGGGGGTGGAGAACAAACGATACCGCCTCCGCAAAAAACTAGGGCTTCCGGAAGACGCAAATCTGACCGAATTTATGATGAATTACTGATTTTTTCCCGTGGCGTAGTCGTGGTGAGGTGCGTTTTTACCTACCGAAGCAAATAAGTCCCTAATTTCATGCTGCAAAAGGAATTGATCGCCGAATTATTTCCTAAAATTCGAATCGAGGCCATTTTGCACATGAAAACGATGCCAATCAGATTAAACGTATTATTTGGTGCAATTCAGGTTGCTGCTTTATCTGTCTGTTATGGACAAGTGCCTGGTCCACCGGCAAGTCTTATGGCCCAGGGATTCGAATCGCACATCGAGGTCGAGTGGGCTGCTTCCGCCAGTGCGAGCGCCTACAAAATCTTTCGCTCCGACAACGGCGGTGCGGATTTCACCCTTTTAAAACAAGTCGGCAACACGACCTTCTCCTTCGACTGGACGGGCGACGAGGGACAAAACCTGACGCGGCAATACAAAGTCAAAGCGCTCGGCACGGGGGGCACGGAAAGTAGCTTTTCACCCCTCGCAAGCGCCACCACGCAGCCGATGGGCGATGAGGCGCTGCTCGATATGGTGCAACACGCTACTTTTCGTTACTTCTGGGACTACGGGCATCCGGTCAGCGGAATGGCCAGGGAGCGAAACAACGGCAATGCCAATCTGGTCACCACCGGCGGCAGCGGTTTTGGCATTATGGCCATTGTGGCAGCAGCCGAGCGGGGCTGGGTAAGTCGCGCAGAAGCGGTGGACCGTCTGATCAAAATCGCTTCTTTCCTGGAATTTGCCGACCGCTTTCACGGCGCTTTTCCGCATTGGATAAACGGGACCAACGGCAACGTCATTCCGTTCAGCCAATACGACGATGGCGCCGACCTGGTGGAAACGGCATTTATGATGCAGGGCCTGCTCGCTGCACGGCAATATTTCGACCAGGATGTACCGCTCGAAAACGGCCTGCGCAGTGTTATCACGGGTTTGTGGGAAGACGTGGAATGGGATTGGTTTCGCAAAAACAACGGGCCGGTGCTGTACTGGCACTGGTCGCCGAACTACGCCTGGCAGATGAATTTTCCCCTGCGTGGTTTTTTTGAAGCGCAGATCGTGTACATCCTCGCGGTCGCGTCTCCAACCCATCCTGTACCGGCCAGTCTCTACCAAAGTGGCTGGACTTCATCCAATTACGCCAACCCAAGCACGCATTACGGTTACCCGATCTACTGCGGCCCTTTTGCCGGCGGGCCGCTGTTTTTTGCCCATTATTCTTACCTGGGTTTTGATCCGCGCCACAAAAAAGATGCGTTTTGCAATTATTTCATCCGCAACCGCAACCACTCCCTGATTCAGCGGGCGTATTGCACGGCGAACCCGGAGGGCCACGAAGGCTATTCCGCAGATTGCTGGGGCCTGACGGCAAGCGACGACCCTTTCGGCTACCTCGCCCACGACCTTTGGCCAAGCAACGACAACGGCACCATTAGTCCGACCGCCGCGCTTTCCTCGATGCCTTACACGCCGCCGGAAAGCATGGCCGCGCTCAAATATTTTTACCGAACGCAGGGCGAAAACCTGTGGGGCCCATACGGTTTTTACGACGCTTTTAACCTCGATGAAAACTGGTACGCCGACTCCTATTTAGCCATCGATCAGGGCCCAATCGTGGCGATGATCGAAAACCACCGCAGCGGTTTATTGTGGGATAAATTCATGCAGAACAGCGAGATACAACCCGCTTTAGATGCCATCGGGTTTCAGGTTGATAACACGTCCAGCGGCGAAACCAGGCCAGCGAAAATCGGATTTTCGGTGAACATTTTCCCGAATCCGGAACCGGTACGGGGCGCCTTACGGCTTGAGTTTTCCATACTGGAACCACAAATACTTAACGCCGCAATTTTTGATTCCGGCGGTAAAAAACAAACTGTTTTTTCAAACCGGTCTATGTCGCCCGGCGTATCGGTCGAGTCGTTTCCGCTTGGGTCTTTATTGCCTGGCATGTATTTTTTACAAATTCAAAGTTCAAATTACCAAATCCTAACCCGAAAAATTGTCGTTGTCCCATAAGACTCCGTCCGCTGGCTTTTATCTCTATGGTATGTACGCAAGTGCGTATGGGCTTAGGGCCAGCCGATGGGAAAATATGGTGCTAGAGATTGACACTGCCAGGTCTGCGACGCTGGCAGGTCAAGCGCTCACGGGAGGCAAGACCTGCCAGCGTCGCAGATCTGGCAGTGTCGGACTTACTTCGGATCGATATTCTTCAGGGAAGAAGTCGCGATGCAATTGTATACCGTACGGCTTTTCGCTGTCCGACGGGTAAGTGAAATGCAGCCCTGCTTATCGGTCGGACGGCGAAAAGCCTTCGGACCGATAGATCGAATTGACCCGCCGACGCATGCAGGAGGACTAAAATATAAACCTTTCTAAACCCTCTAAACCTTTCTAAACCCCCTAAACCCTCTAAACTAAAACCAACCAACTCATCATCATTAACCAGTTTTAAATGAAGTCTGTATGAAAAAATTATTTCTCTTAACTTGTTTTGTTCTTTTATGGTGTTTCGGCGCGACGGCTCAGGTCACGTACGAAGACTTCGAGGGCGGCGTAGCCGATCTCGGATGGATCGGCCTCAACGGTACGTACAACGGCGCGATCATGAATCCCGACCAAACGGGCGCCAACACAAGCGCCTGGGTGGGTTCCTACACCAATAACGCCGCCGTTGATTTCAGTTTTGCCTTGTACACCTTTCCGGCGACGCTCGATATCGGCGAGTTCAACCAGTTTAAAATGAAGATCTGGTCGCCGACATTTCCGGCTAAAGCCCTGCTGAAATTAGAAGGCCCGGGCGGCCCGGCGGTGGAAAAGATCATCGACATCACAGCGGCCAACCAATGGGTAGAGTACACCTTCGACCTGTCGGCGGGCGCCAGCTACACGAACCTGAAAACGATCCTCGTATCGTTCAATTCCTTCGTTCTGGGCGACGACAAAACGTATTATTTCGACGATATCCGCGCGGAAAAAGCCGAAATCTGTTACGAAACGTTCGAAGGCGGCCAGGCGTTGCCCTGGAACGGCGCAGACGGTGTGTATGCCGGCGCTGTACTCAACCCGCTGCCAAACTCGGTCAACAGCAGCGCAACAGTCGGAAAATACACTAAAAGCAACATGCACGCCTACAGCCTGCTGATTGCCGATACCGGTACGCCTTTCGATCTTTCCGTGTACAACCAGTTTAAACTGAAAATCTATACCACTGCTCCGACGCAGGTGATCCTGAAATTAGAAGGAGTCGGCGGCGGCATCGAGCGGACGAAAAACATCGCCGTAGGCGGCGCTTGGCAGGAGTACACCTTCGACTTCAGCGCGGCCGCAGCCAACACGGGCCTGAGCAAAGTGATCATTTTCTTCGACCCCGGTGTAGAAGCCAGCGCCGACGATTATTATTTCGACGACCTCTGCGCCGTGCCCAATGCCTGCGTCGGCGCAGTAGCCGATCCGGACATTCTCGACGATTTCGAATGCAACCGGACTGCCACGTATGCGGGCGACTGGTCGGCCCTGAGCGTAATAAGCAACCCGGTACCGACCGGCGACAACAACTCTTCGAAAGTAGGTCGCTGGGATGATCCTTCCGGCCCGGGAACCGGATTTTCGAACTTTCAAATCGATTTCCAGGATCCGATCGATCTGACGGTGCGCAACCAATTCAGTTTGAAGTTGTATGCGCCGAAAGCGGGTACGCTCTTGTTAAAAATCGAAGGCGGCCCGGCAGCGTACGAACTGCCCATTCCGGTTACGGAGCTGAACAAATGGGTCACCTATACTGTGGATTTCAGCGCGCAGGCCGGAGGTGGTCACCGCAAAATCGTCGTCTTTATAAATGCCTTCGTGGATGGCGCGCCGGGCGACGTATATTATGTGGATGATATCAAACTTGCGCCCAAACCTGTTGTGCCGCCGCTGGAAGACTTCGAAGGCCCGAACCTGCACCTTGGATGGCAGCCGCTGGATGACAACCAACCGGTACACGGTACTTTTGCCTGGCCTTCTACCAACAGTTCGCCCAATGGCGTGAACAGTTCCACCCAGACCGGTTGCTATACAAAAGGATCGTCCAGCTTCTCTACCCTTCAAGCCATTTCCCTGACGGCTTTGGACCTGTCGATCTATCCGCAATTCAACCTCGACGTGCTCAGCCCCTTCGGCGGCGGTACGGTGTTGATGCAGCTCAATTCCCTGACGCAGGGCAACAAGGAAGCCCAGGCGACGGTTACGACGCCGGGCGCCTGGGAAACCTTGAACTTTGATTTCTCCTCCTTTGACAACATCCCCGACTTTTTTGAAATACGCCTGATTTTCAACCCGGGCACAGCCAATGCCGGCCAAACCTGGTGCATCGACAACCTGCGTCAGGGCCAGAGCACGGTAGACCCATGCGCCGACGTGATCCCGGTTGCCAATATTGTCGACGATTTTGAGTGCCAGCGGAATTTCACGGAAATTTTCTACGGCACGAACGACATCACCGTGGTAAACAACCCGCACCTGACGCCTGAAAACGGCTCCCTGCAAGTTGGCGAATATTCCGATCCTTCCGGCCCCGGAACCGGCTACGAAGGCATCGGCTACCGCTTTGCAGCGCCACCGGATCTGTCGCTGTACAACCACTTGTCTGTACAGATTTGGGCGCCTACGGCCAACGTGCCCATTCTCTTTAAGTTACAAGGCGGAGACAACGTGGAACGCCGGGATACTTTACCGACCGCTAACACCTGGTACAAATTCGACATCGATTTTAGTGCTGCAGAAGGCACGGCAGCCAAAGAACTGGTCATTTTCATCAACGAGGCCAGCGACATTGGCGGCGGCACGTATTACATCGACAACGTTCGCTGGTCGCGCGCCGGTTATAGCGGCTGTGTGGCGGACCACCAAACGCCCGGCTTGATCCAGGGATGGAACTATTTCGCCAACGGCCACTTGGAAACGGAAGGCTACCAGTTTGAAATTGTGTTCAACCCGCTTTCTGCGGGCATCAATACCAGCCTCAGAGTGGGTAAATTCGTCAAAGCCAGCGATGGCGCGCCATTTGCCGGCATGTATACCAACCCGAACCTGGAAGCGCCGATCGACTGGAAAGGCGTGAAAACCGTGCGGGCTAAAGTACTGATGGACCATATCGGCAACTTCGCCGTGAAACTGGAAGGTTCGCTTACCGGCGCTCCTGGGTTTGAATTACCCGTCGCTAATACGAAAACAAACGAATGGGAAGAGTTGACGTACGACTTCAGCGTAGTGCCAGACAATGGCGAATACACCCGCCTGACGGTATTCTTTGACCTTGGCATAGACGCCACCGGTTCCGATGTGACTTCTTATTTCGACGATATCGTGATCGGTAACGGCCAATGTATCACCACAAGCGTGTTCAACCCGGGACCGGTAGCCGCCATGTCGGTTGCGCCTAACCCGACCAGCAATCGTTTGCTGGTGCAAAACGCTCTTGGCGTTGCCCGCATGGACGTCGTCAACGTGTTCGGCCAACGTATCGCCACGGTTCAAACTTCCGGCGACCAACAAACGGACATCGACGTGAGCCGCTTCCCGGCCGGCGTATATACCCTCATGGGGTACAATAACCAGGGAATGCTGCTTGGAAATGCGAAGTTTGTGAAGCAATAGGTTGGAATGGTTTAGAAAAGGTTTAGGTGGTTTAGAAAAGGTTTAGGTGGTTTAGTCCACTTCGGATTATTTTCTAAACCATCTAAACCCTTCTAAACCCTTCTAACCCTTCTAAACCCTTCTAACCCACCTAAACCCCTTCTAAACCACCTAAACCCCTTCTAAACCACCTAAAACCTCCTAAACCACCTAAACCCCTTCTAAACCACCTAAACCCTTCTATAGTTCTTTGACTAACAAACTTCGTATATTCTTTCTCATCCCAAACGCAGCGTGTCATGTTGAGCGCAGCGAAACATCTGGATACTTGCTCTGATTGGAGGGACATGGAGGCCTCTCGGTCCCGAATGAATTCGGGATTCGCTACGCTCAACATGACACGCTGCGTTTGGTTTGGGAAAGGAATTATTAGATAATTCCGTTTACTCAATTAGTTGATCAAAGTACTATAAACCCTTCTAAACCCCCTCTAAACCTACTTCCGAAATAGGTTAGTTTTAGTTGAAAGTCGGCGGGGCGCTACAAGCTTCATAGAATGGTCGTTTATAGGCGCCCCGCTTTTTTACCCACCGAAGCACGAAGTGCGCAGGAGGGTAAATGCATTAAGATTCAGGCAAAAACCGGAAGGGCAAATGCCTTAAAAATTGACGTTTCGGACATTTCGTTCCTGAACTAAACGTTTGCATTTCAATAAGATAACGCCATATAAACCGTACAACCATTGTAACTAAAACCTTCGCATGCTCAAGGCAATTACACGGTTTATCCTGTTCTTTCTATCGTTTTCCTGTTCTGTTTTCCAATCAGTAGCGCAATCCGGCGCCTTGGGGAATACCTCATTTACAATAGAATTTAAGTCTGCCGATACGCCGCCGTATTCAACGGACGAACTACAGAAACGGACCTTCCATTTTTTTTGGGACCTGGTCGACGTAAATTATCAGACGCCGGACCGCTGGCCGACCAAGGCTTTCAGCAGCATTGCTGCAACGGGTTTCGGTTTGAGCAGTTACATCGTAGGCGCCGAACGGGGCTGGGTAACCCGGGAACAGTCTGCCGAGCGGACCCTGCAAACCCTCAGCGTACTCAAAAATTTGCCGCAAGGCCCCAATGCCACTGGCGTTTCCGGATACAAAGGATTTTATTATCATTTTCTCGACCACCAAAAGTCACTCCGCTATCAGGACGTGGAACTCTCGTCCATCGATTCGGGCTTGTTGCTCGGCGGAGTGTTGTCTGCTCAAACGTATTTTGACCGCGATAATCCAACAGAAGAGGCCATCCGCGAAGCCGCCGATTTTATATACCGCCGTGTGGAGTGGGACTGGATGCTGAACGTCAACCAGCGCATCAGCATGGGCTGGAAACCGGAAAAAGGATTCATTCAGGCCGAGTGGTTCGGGTACACCGAGGCCATGCTGATTTATATCCTGGCCCTCGGTTCGCCGAGCCACCCCATCGAATCCACTTCCTGGGACGCCTGGTGCCAGACTTATTATTGGGATACCTACCAGGGTCAGGAACACATCAATTTCGGCCCCCTTTTCGGCCATCAGTACAGCCATATCTGGATCGATTTTAAGGGAATACAAGACAAATACACCCGTTCGAAAGGTATAGACTACGCCGAAAATTCCCGTCGCGCCACCCTGGCCAACTGGACTTATTGTAAAAAAAATCCGGGGCAGTTCAAAGGCTATTCCGATACCGTATGGGGCCTTACCGCCTGCGACGGCCCGGTCGACTGGCTGGCAAAAAACGACCCGCAACAACAATGTTATGAAGGCAGGCAAGGATTCATGGGGTACGGTGCGCGTGGCGTGGCCACGGATTACCTGACCGACGACGGCACCATCGCACCCACGGCCGCCGGAGGTTCCGCCCCTTTCGCCCCGGAAATATGCCTGTCCGCTTTGGAGGCCATGTGGAACACCTACGGCGACAGCCTGGTGGGTCCTTATGGTTTCAAAGACGCTTTTAACCCGACTTTTACGGCTTGCGGTCGACTCCCGGCAGGCTGGTTCGACGTGGATTACCTCGGCATCGACCAGGGCCCGATCCTGCTAATGCTCGAAAACCAGCGCAGCGGTCTGATCTGGAACCTGATGAAAAAGAATCCCTACATTCAACAGGGATTGCGCAAGGCCGGGTTCAGCGGGGGCTGGCTGGGGCCGGCGCTGACTGAACCAGTACAAACCAAACAGAAAATTGTACCGAATGAAGAGGTTCCGACCAACCCCCTGTTCTATTTCGACCGGGCCGTGTACCGCGAAAGTGAAACGAGCGCCCTGCCCTATAGGCTGCTTCAACCTTCTAACATATTAAAAACCAATAAGATAAAAGGATTTTACGTAGCAAAAGACGGCCGTTTAAAAGGCGCCTCCAAAGAAAACAAAGAGAAGGAACTAAAACTGCCGCTGGTCATTTTCCTGCACGGATCGGGCGAGCGCGGCAACGACAACGAGGCCCAACTCAAAAACGGCGTGCAGGCATTTTGCGAACCAAATACCTGGGCAAAAAACCCTTGTTTCGTGCTGGCCCCCCAATGCCCCGACGGCCACCGCTGGGTGGATTATAACCTGTCTCAAGTGACTGTTTTTACGAAAAAGCCTACGGATCCCATGCGCTTATTGTTGGCTTTAATAGACAAAACCCTGGCGGAAAACCCGGCTATCGACCGCAAGCGTATCTACCTTACCGGCTTATCCATGGGTGGCTTTGGAACCTTCGACCTACTGATGCGCCGGCCCGCTTTGTTTGCAGCCGCCATGCCCCTGTGCAGCGGCGGTGATCCGCAGTACGCCGCCACGATAAAGGATATCCCCATGTGGGTATTCCACGGCCGCCGCGACGACGTGGCGCCCTGCCGGCTATCGCGCGTGATCGTTTCGGCCCTCAAAAAAGCCGGTGGAAAACCAAAATTTACCGAATATACCACCCTCGGGCATGCGATTTGGCAGGAAACCTTTTACAATCCGGAAGTGACGGCCTGGTTGTTTGCCCAGCGAAAAAAATAGAACCGGATATCGCCGATTCTTTCATTGTCCATTTATCCGAACAACAAAATCAAAGATTTTATGCGATTTATAAAACTCAGCCTGCCGATCCTGCTTTTACTCTTTTTAACCGCTGGCGCCCTTCCACGTGTAACCGACAGGCCTCCCGACCCACGCGTGGAAAAGCTGCTTGCCCGCATGACGCTCGATGAAAAGATCGGCCAGATGAGCCTGTTTACCACCGACTGGGGCTCCACAGGTCCCACCATCCGCGAAGGTTATAAAAACGACATCCGGAAAGGCGCTTGCGGCGCTTTGTTCAACAGCCACACGGTGGCCTTTACCCGTGAATTGCAGCGCATCGCAGTAGAAGAAGCCCGCCTGAAAATCCCGCTGCTGTTCGGCTACGACGTTATCCACGGCTATAAAACCATTTTCCCCATCCCGCTCGGCGAATCCTGCAGCTGGGACCTGGCTGCTATGGAGCAATCGGCGCACATTGCCGCCACCGAGGCAGCCGCAGCCGGTTTGCACTGGACGTATGCGCCGATGGTCGACATCGCCCGAGACCCGCGTTGGGGCCGGGTGATGGAAGGCGCCGGAGAAGACACCTACCTGGGCTGCCGCATCGCCGAAGCGCGGGTGCGCGGGATTCAGGGCAAGGGCCCGGGCAACACGGACGCCATGATCGCCTGCGTCAAACACTACGCAGGCTACGGAGCGCCCATCGGCGGCCGCGATTACAATACAGTGGATATGAGCGAGCGCTTTTTCCGCGAATACTACCTCCCACCCTACCAGGCAGCCGTAAAAGCCGGCGCCATGACGGTCATGACTGCTTTCAACGACTACGACGGCGTACCCGCAAGCGGCAACAAACACCTGCTCACAGATATCCTGCGCAAAGAATGGGGTTTCAATGGCTTTGTGGTGACCGATTATACGTCCATCAACGAAATGGTGAACCACGGCGTGGTCGCCAACGACAAGGAAGCCGGGGAACTGGCTGTCAATGCCGGTGTGGATATGGATATGCAAGGCGCTGTTTATCAACGCTTTTTGGCCCAATCGGTCAAGGAAGGCAAGGTTAAAATGGCCACCATAGACGCATCCGTACGCCGGATTTTACAATTGAAATTCGATATGGGGTTGTTTGATAATCCGTATAAATTCTGCGACGAGACACGTGAAAAAGAAGTCATATTGAGCAAAGCCCACCGCGACGCCGCCCGTGACGTGGCCCGTAAAAGCATTGTGTTGTTGAAAAACGACCGGAACGTTTTACCCCTGAGCAAGGACCGGAAAATTGCCGTGGTCGGTCCGCTGGCCGATACCAAAAACGATTTGATCGGCGCCTGGTCGGGCGCGGGCAGCGGGGACGATTGTGTCAACCTGCTGGAGGGCCTCTCCAATGCCGGTATTCGCCCCGTGGCCGTGGCCAAAGGCTGTGCCGTAGAAGGGGACGATAAAGCGGGTTTTTCCGATGCCATCCAGGCCGCCAACCAGGCCGATGTGGTGCTGGTAGTCGTCGGTGAAAGCGCCTGGATGAGCGGGGAAGCTTCCTCCCGGGCGGAATTGAACCTGCCCGGCGTGCAGGAAGACCTGGTCAGAGCCCTCGTGGCCACCGGCAAACCAGTTGTAGTCGTGCTCATGAATGGCCGGCCGCTGACGATTCCCTGGCTGGCCGCCAACGCCACCGCAATCGTGGAAACCTGGTGGCTCGGCACCGAAGCCGGCAA
>Ga0335394_10002051_pt1 | contig 22530 bp, 21 predicted proteins | sample MAT03_FD_205741 | JGI IMG/M metagenome (GOLD analysis project Ga0335394, IMG submission 205741) | Freshwater microbial communities from Lake Fryxell liftoff mats and glacier meltwater in Antarctica - MAT-03 (spades assembly) (version 2) ...
GGCTTGCAGCCGACAGCGGCCCGGTGGATGATGAGGCCGCTGCGGCTGAAGCCGGGCGTTATGCGGGCGACGACATCACGATTCGGAGGCCAACTGTGGGCAGGGCAACCACGACCGTCGCCATCCTGGTGGCCACGCTTCTCTTCTCCGGCGTGGTTCACGCCGCTGATGTGACCGACGTGAAGGCCGCTGAGATCGCGTTCAATGCCGCTCAGAATGCCGGAAACATCGCGGACATGGCCAAGTTCTTCCTGGCGGATCGGACGATCTTCGGGCCAGGCGGCGGTGGTCTCGGAGTGGGCTGGACCGAAGAGAGTCTGGCGCGTTCCAGGCGGAGTTCAACGCTGGGCGCAAGATCGACCATCGAGTCGAGACGCTCGAAGTGCACATCTACGGCGGAGTGGCCGTCAGCACCTTCGAGCGAATTGGCACGGTCAAGGAGGTCGGGGGCGTGCCTCGTGCCTCACCTCTCGCAGGCAAGTCGAGTGTGGCAATACCGCCGGGCACGCTCAACAGCATCTTGAAGCAGGCCGGCTTGAAGAAATGAGGCACGAGCCCTGCAATATTTGGCGGTGATCGAACGAGGACCGACGAGCTACAGGGCATACGTGCCCGATCTACCTGGTTGCGTCGCCGCGGCCGAATCTCAGGTGGAAGTCGAGGCGCTGATCCGAGAGGCCATCGAGTTCCACATTGAGGGCCTGCGTGATGAGGGGCGTCCGTTGCCGGAACCGACGTCCTCGAGCCAAGTCGTGACCATCGACGCATAACCTGCCGCTGGAGCCGACGTGGCGCGGGCCGCTCGCGCGTCCCGCGCTCGGCTCCATCGCGTCCTCGCGCGGCGCGGCTCAGCGGCGACGTTCGGCGGAGCAGATCCTGAGACCATGATCAAGCGGCCGAGAGCCTGGTCACGCGCAGCTTCTTCAAGCTCCGTTCGGCGTGCCATAGGTCGTACTGCACCTGCTAATTCGGCCAGCTTTTCGCGGTGGTGCCAAAGGCCAGCGACAGACGCACGGCCATCTCCGGGACGCCTTGGAGTTCGTGGAGCGCCAGCCCGGCCGGCGGGACTTCAAGATCAAGGCGTACGCCGACTAGCCATGAACGCTCAACCCAATTCGCCGTCTGTCTCAACAACTCTGGCAACGAGGCCTCGCTCAGCGTGGGCAAGATCTACGCTGTGCTACCAGACGCCAAGGCGGCGAAGGACGAGCTGACGGTGGCTAACACCGACAGGCACTGAACATGGCGCTGATGTCCGTGACACGCGTGCGAGTGCGGTCGTGTCGCGACCTGCCGGGATTCGTGTTCTGCGCGCTGCGGTCGGCCACGGCGTGGTGCCACCGCAGACAGACTTCATCCTCTGGCTCGCGGAACGCCGGCCGCCCGACTGGGGAGATCTGGGAAGATGGTTCTGGCCATGCCTGACCCAACCGCGCCTGCCTGCCCGATCCCGGCCGTGACCTGTCCACTGTGTGGCGGTGCGAACGACTGCGCGGCCGCCTCGAGCGGCTCCTTCGACACGCCGTGCTGGTGCCGCGACGCCACCTTCAGCGCCGACCTGATCGCGCGCGTGCCCGAGGCGCAGCGCGGCGTGGCCTGCATCTGCCGGCACTGCGCGTCGGCGCGATAGGTCGCTCCATGCCGCTCCTCTTCTCCTACGGCACGTTACAAGACGAGCGGGTGCAACTCGCCACGTTCGGCCGCCGGCTCGATGGGCGCCACGACGCGCTGCCGGGCTTCGAGACGTCGCAGGTGTCAACTATGACCCCGGCGAAGTGGCCGCCACCGGCCTCACGCACTATCAGAATGCTGTCGCCACGGCCCGCGCCGAGGCGAGCGTGCCGGGCATGGCCTTCGAGGTGACCGAGGCGGAACTCGCGAAGGCCGACGGCTACGAGCGTCCGGCCGCGTATGTGAGGATCGCGGTCGTCCTGGCGTCGGGAACGCCCGCGTGGGTGTATGTGCACGCGCCCTCGTCGCACACCTAGCAAGGGGCCCGCTTCAGCCGATGACCAGTGACCTGAGGTTCGTGCTCGTGGCCGTGGCGATGGCGGGTGCGCGGCGTGTCGCGACGCCGGCCGACCGGGGCCGCAGGCTCGAGATGTGACAGGATCGCCCCGTGACCACGGCGCCGCACCGCGAACTGCACCGCACCGAGCACATCGGCTGGATGCGCGCCGCCGTGCTCGGCGCCAATGACGGGCTGATCTCCACGAGCAGCCTGATCGTGGGTGTGGCTGCGGCGCAGACCGCGCGCGAGCCCGTGCTGCTCGCCGCCGTCGCTGGACTCGTGGCCGGGGCGCTGTCGATGGCCGCGGGCGAGTACGTGTCGGTGAGTTCGCAGGCCGACACCGAGCGGGCCGATCTGGCGCGCGAGCGGGCGGAACTGGCCACGTCGCCCGGCCTGGAGCACGCCGAACTCGCGGGCATCTACGTGGGCCGCGGTCTCACGCCGGAACTCGCCGCGCAGGTGGCCGATCAGCTCACGGCCCACGATGCCCTCGGCGCGCACGCACGCGACGAGTTGGGCATGTCCGACGTCACGCGCGCGCGGCCGATTCAGGCGGCGCTCTCGTCGGCTGCGGCCTTTGCCGCGGGTGCTCTGCCGCCCGTGCTGGTCGTGCTCGCGCTGCCACTGGCCCGGATTGCGTGGGCCGTCACGGTGCTGTCGCTCGTGCTGCTGCTGGTGCTCGGCGCTGTGGCGGCGCGCCTCGGCGGCGCGTCACTGGTGCGTGGCGCGCTGCGCGTGGCGTTCTGGGGCGCGCTGGCGATGGGCGTCACCGCTCTGGTTGGGCGCGTCTTCGGCGCCGTGGCGTGACGCCCGCCGACTAGTTGCGGCCCGTGGCCGCCGCCGACACGGCGCGTCCGAATCGCGACGCGGTGAGCGTGACGTCGGCACGCGCGAGCGCGTGCTTGCGCCGCGCCTCGACCACCTCGGCCTGTGCGTCCTTCTTCTGTGCGCGCAGCGCCTGCACGAGTCCCGTGAGCGCCCAGCCGTTGTCGCGGTTGCGCTTCAGGTCTTCCCAGTAGACCGTCTCGGCCTCGGCCGGCCGGCCGGCTTCGAGCAGCACCGCGCCCAGCGCATGGCGCGGCGGGAAGGCCCATTCCGCCGGCTCGGTGTAGACCAGCGAGTCTTCGAGTCGCACGGCCTGGTCGAGCTGCGCCACGGCCTGATCGAACTGGCCCTTGGCGGCGGCGATCTCGCCGGCGAGCGATGCCGGCGCGATGCTCATGATCGCGCGGCCCGTGTTGGGCGAGAAGAGCGGCGCGTCGAGCGCTTTGTCGGTGAGCAGCGGCGTGAGTGCCGCCAGCTCCGCTTCGGCGTCGGCCACGCGGCCGGTCGCCACGAAGGCCTGGCCGCGCGCGTAGTGCCACGCCGCCGTGAGGAATACGCTCGTGGCCGGCGGCGCCGGTTCGCGCAGGACAGCGTCCCATTTGCCGAAGCGCACGTTGGCCCAGGTCGGCACTACGCGGAAGCCCGCCGTGAGCGGCATCTCGGCGAGCACCGCGTCAGGAATCTTCGCAGCGATCTTGGCGGCCGAGTCCATCGCCACCGCCGACTGCACGTCGTAGGTGGCCGCGAACCACAGGAAGTGGATGTTGTGCGGGTAGTAGGCCATCGGATACAGCCCCTGCGCCCGGCACTGCGTGATGTAGTCCTCGTCGGCGGCAATCGCCAGCTGATTGCTCTTCATGGCATCGGCATAGCGGCCCACGCGCTGATAGATGTGCGAGGCCATGTGCACCATGTGACCGGCGCCGGGCATGAGCGGCAGCAGCGTGTCGGCCGCCTTCTCGGCCCGCTCGGGCGTGGTCGTCGGCTCGAGCAGGTGGATGAGCATGTGCAGCGCCCCCGGATGTTTGGGATGGCGGCGCAGCACGTCTTCGGTGAGGGCCACTACGTCGGTCGTGCCTTCGTGCGCGCGTCCATCGGGCATCCAGTAGCCCCACGGCCGCAGATCCATCATCGACTCCACGTAGAGCATCGCGATGTCGGGGTCGGCGGGGAACTGCGTGTGCACCGCGCGCATCGCCTCGGCGTAGGCCTGGTCGTTCGACACCCGGTGATCGGCGCTGCCCGAGTAGCGCTTGGCGAGCGCCTCGATGAGGGCGCGCTCGCGCGGCGTGGCCTTGCCCTCGAGCGCTACTGCCTTCTGGATCAGCTCCTGCGCGTGCGGTTCCTCGTTGGGCTCCATCACCGCGTTGATGTTCGGCCCGAGCACGAGCGCCTGGCCCCAGTAGGCCATGGCCAGCGTGGGATCGAGCCGTGCCGCCTCGCGGAAGGCGCGTCGCGCCTCCGCGTGATTGAACGCATAGGCCAGGTTCAGGCCCTGATTCACGAAGCGCTGCGCCCCGGCGTGCTTCGTGCTCACCGGGAACGTGTGCGTGCCGAGGTTCTGCAGGCGCGGCGCCAGTTCGCCGGCCGGGCCGGGTTGCAGGGCGTGTTCCGACACCTCGTAGTGCTTGTGGGTGGCGGCGGGCGGCGGGGTCTGCGCCTGCGCGGCCACGGGTGCGGCGGTGGTCAAAGCAACGAAGGCGATGGCGGCGTGACGAGTGACGATGGACATGACGGGCTCCTTCCTCTACTGCGCTCGGCCTGCGGGTGGGTGTTGCCGACGTCGGTGCCGCCGACCAGCATACGCCCATCCGCGCACGCGGGGCGGTCACGAGCCCGGTGCCGGCCGTGCCCGGGACCAGCCGCGACAGACCGGTCCGGTGTGGTCTGGGTCCGCCATCCTGTGTATCCTTGCCAGTATCACCTCCATGCATTCCCGGCTGTCCCTGTTCGTTGTCGCCGCCTTGGCCCTTGCCGGCTGCCGCTCGTCCGGCACCTCGATCATCCAGCCGGGTGCCCCGGGCGAGGCCAACCGCGTGATCTCGCGCGAGGCGGCCACCGACCTGTCGCAGGTGCAGCACACGCCCGCCGACGTGAAGTTCATGCAGGGCATGATCGCGCACCACGCGCAGGCCCTCGACATGACCGTGCTCATCGAGGAGCGCACGTCGCGCGACGAGATGAAGCGGCTCGGCCAGCGCATCTCGGTGTCGCAGGCCGACGAAATCAACATGATGCGCACGTGGCTGACCCGGCGCGGCCAGGAGCTGCCCGCGGCGCATGCGCATCACATGCCGGGCGGCATGATGCCGGGCATGCTCTCGGACGCGCAGATGGCCGAGCTCACCGCGGCCAAGGGCGAAGAGTTCGACCGCCTCTTCCTGAAGTACATGATTCAGCACCACGAGGGCGCGCTGAGCATGGTGGACGACCTGTTCAAGACGCCCGGTGCCGGCCAGGAAGGCGACATCAACGCGTTTGCGGCTGACGTCGATTCCGACCAGCGCATGGAAATCGACCGCATGCGCGCGATGCTCGGCAGTCGCTGAGCCCCGCCGCCCGACCTGCACTACTCGAGGAGCGACCGAATGAGAGCCGATGTCATGTCACGCACGTCCCGGCGCCTGCGTGGCGCCGCGTGGGTCCTGGCCGCCGTGGGCGCCATTGCCGTTGGCGCCTACGTGGCCGCGCCCGCCGTAGCCTTGGCGCAGGCGGGGCAGGAGAAGCCCGCCCTTGGCACGCCGAGCACCACCGACCCGCGCGCGTCGCTGAAGCCGGGGATCAAGGACGCCGGTACCGCGGCCAGGAACATGACGCTCGTGTCGAGCATGGGCAAGCCCAATGGCTTCTTCGACCCGAAGCATCCGGCCGGCGACCCGACGCCGCCCGAACGCGCGCCCGGCGCGGCGCCCGCCGAGGCGCCCGCAACCACGCCGGCTGCGCCGCGTCCCGGCGGCGGTCTCGACTTCGCCAACTCCGACCTCGCCTTCAAGGGCGTCAACGTCGTGATGGGCAACTTCCACGGCTTCAACACCTACAACGTGGAAGACGCGCGCAAGCCCAAGCTGGTGGCCTCGATTGCCTGCCCGGGCGGCCAGGGCGACGTGTCGATTTACGGCAACCTGCTCTTCATGTCGGTCGAGCAGACGCGCGGCCGCATCGACTGCGGCACGCAGGGCGTGTCTACGCCGGTGAGCGTGGAACGCTTCCGCGGCGTGCGCATCTTCGACATCACCGACCTCAAGAACCCGAAGCAGGTGGCCGCCGTGCAGACCTGCCGCGGCTCGCACACGCACACGCTCGTGCCCATGAAGAACGACCCGACCAGCATCTACGTCTACGGCTCGGGCACCGGCACCGTGCGCTCGGGGGAAGAGCTGGCGGGCTGTTCGGGCCTTGACCCGAAGGAAGACCCGAACACGGCGCTCTTCAGCATCGACGTGATCAAGGTGCCGCTGAAGAATCCCGAGAAGGCGGCCATCGTGGCTCGCCCGCGCATCTTCGCCGATGCCACGACCGGCGCCATCTCCGGCCTGTGGCCCGGCGGCGACCACGGCCCCGGCACGCAGCGCACCAGCACCACCAACCAGTGCCACGACATCACCGTGATGCCCGACGCGGGCCTCGCGGCTGGCGCCTGCTCGGGCAACGGCATCCTGATGGACATCTCGAATCCCGAGAAGCCCACGCGCCTCGACCATGTCGCCGACAAGAACTTCGCCTACTGGCACTCGGCCACCTTCAACAACGACGGCACCAAGGTGATCTTCACCGACGAGTGGGGCGGCGGCACTCGGCCTCGTTGCCGCGCCACCGACGCGCTCAACTGGGGCGCCAACGCCATCTTCGACATCGTCGACAAGAAGATGGTGTTCAAGGGCTACTACAAGCTGCCGGTGGCGCAGACCGAGACGGAGAACTGCGTGGCCCACAACGGCTCGCTCGTGCCGGTGCCCGGCCGCGACATCATGGTGCAGGGCTGGTATCAGGGCGGCATCTCGGTCTACGACTTCACCGACTCGGCCCACCCGGTGGAGATCGCCTACTTCGACCGCGGGCCCATCGACGCGAAGAACCTCATCACGGGCGGCTACTGGTCGGCCTATTGGTACAACGGCAGCATCTACGGCGCCGAGATCGCGCGCGGCATCGACGTGTTCAAGCTCACGCCGAGCGAGTTCCTGACCAAGAACGAACTCGACGCCGCCACGCTGGTGCGCTACGAGGAGTTCAACTCGCAGAACCAGCCCAAGGTCACCTGGCCGCCGAGCTTCGTCGTGGCCAAGGCGTATCTCGATCAGCTCGAGCGCAACAAGTCGATTGACGGCGCGCGGGCCACGGCCTTGCGGGCGGCGCTCGACAAGGGCGACGTGCGGCGCTCGCCGGTGCTCGACGACCTCGACACGATGGCGGCCGATCTGCTGCGCGACGGCAGCGCCCCGGGCGCCAGGGACGGCGTGCGCTACACGGCCATGGCCGCGGCCATCACGGCGCGTACCGCGCGCTTGCGTTGAGAACCGGTAGAAGGAGATGACGATGATGCGGATGCGAACAGCTCTCGGGGTCGTGGGCGTGGCACTGGTGTGTGGCGTCGTGGCGCAGGCGCAGCAGGCGCCGCGTGATCCCAAGGATCCGCGCATCGGCCTCACGCCCGGGCACACCAACGCGGGCGTGGCGGCCAAGAACATGGAGCTGGTGTCGAACCTGCCCAAGCCCCCGGGCTTCTTCGACCCGAAGGCGCCGGCCGGTTCGGTGACGCCGCCTGAGCGACCCGAGGGCGCGCCGCCCGAGCCGCCGCCGGCGCCGAACGCGCCGCCGCCGGTGGGCTCGGGGTTCACCAACTCCGACCTGGCCTTCAAGGGCATGCACGCGGTGGTGGGCAACTACCACGGCTTCAACACCTACGACATCGAGAACGCCAAGCGCCCCAAGCTGGTGGCTTCGATCGTCTGCCCGGGCGGCCAGGGCGACGTTTCGATCTACGGCAACCTGCTCTTCATGTCGGTCGAGCAGACGCGCGGCCGGCTCGATTGCGGCGTGCAGGGCGTGACGGCGCCGGTGAGCGTGGAGCGGTTCCGCGGCGTGCGCATCTTCGACATCAGCGACCTGAAGAACCCCGTGCAGGTGGCGGCGGTGCAGACCTGCCGCGGCTCGCACACCCACACGCTCGTGCCCGACAAGCGCGACCCGACCTCCATCTATCTCTACGGCTCCGGCACAAGCAACGTGCGCTCGGGTGAGGAGCTGGCCGGCTGTTCGGGCCTCAAGCCGGACGAGGATCCGAACACGTCGCTCTTCAGCATCGACGTGATCAAGGTGCCGCTCAAGAATCCTGAGAAGGCGGCCATCGTGGCCCGCCCGCGCCTGTTCGCCGACGCCACCACCGGCAACCTGGCCGGCCTGTGGCAGGGCGGCAACCACGGCGAGGGCACGCAGACCTCGCGCCTCACCAACCAGTGCCACGACATCACGGTCTACGCCGACATCGGCCTGGCGGCTGGCGCCTGCTCGGGCAACGGCATCCTGATGGACATCTCGGATCCGCAGAATCCCAAGCGGCTCGACGCGGTCACCGACAAGGGCTTTGCCTACTGGCACTCGGCCACCTTCAACAACGACGGCACCAAGGTGGTCTTCACCGACGAGTGGGGCGGCGGCTCGCGGCCGCGCTGCCGCGCGACCGACCCGCTCACCTGGGGCGCCGACGCGATCTACGACGTGGTCGACAAGAAGCTGGTGCACAAGGGCTACTACAAGATGCCGGCGCCGCAGACCGACACCGAGAACTGCGTCGCGCACAACGGCTCGCTGATTCCGGTGCCGGGCCGCGACATCATGGTGCAGTCGTGGTACCAGGGCGGCATCTCGGTGTTCGACTTCACCGACTCGACCACGCCGGTCGAGATTGCCTACTTCGACCGCGGGCCGATCAACCCGACCGAACTCGTGACCGGCGGCTACTGGTCGTCGTACTGGTACAACGGCCAGATTTACGGCGCCGAGATCTCGCGCGGCATCGACGTGTTCCGCCTGCTGCCGAGCGAGTACTTGAGCGAGAACGAAATTGCCGCCGCCAACCTGGTGCGCTTCGAGGAGTTCAACTCGCAGAACCAGCCGCGGCATGTGTGGCCGGCGAGCTTCGTGGTGGCCAAGGCGTATCTGGATCAGCTCGTGCGCGGCAAGGCGATCGACGGCGCCCGCGCCACCACTCTGCGCGCGGCGCTCGACCGGGGCGACACGCGCGCCGGCCGCTCGGCCGCGTCGCTCGAGGAACTCAACCGGCTGGCGGCCGACCTGGCGCGCGACGCGGCGGCGCCGAACGCCGCCGACGCCAAACGCTACAAGGCCATGGCCGAGGCCATCACGGCCCGCACCTCGCGCCTGCGCTAGTGCGCATCCTGGTCGTGGCGGCGACCGCGCAGGAGCTGGCGCTGGCCGACGGCTGGCGCGTGCTCTGCTGCGGCGTGGGCCCGGTGGAGGCGGCCGCAGCCACGGCCGCCGCGCTGGCCGATGAACGGCCGCTGGCCGTGCTGCAGGTGGGCATCGCCGGGGCGCGCCGTGCGTCGGGCCTGACGCCTGTGGCCGTCGTGGTGGGCACTGAAGCCCTCTACTGCGACCTGGGCGTGCCGGAGTCGTTCGCGCCCAGGCGCATCGTCGCACCAGAGGGTCTGGTGGCCGCCGCGTGTCGTGCCGTGCCGGCGGCCCACCGCCTCGCCATCGGCACGAGCGGGCGCATCGGGCACACCGCCCACTGCGCCATCGAGGCCATGGAGGGCTTTGCCGTGCTGCGGGCGGCCGCGCTCGCCGGCGTGCCCGCCATCGAAGTGCGTGTGATTGCCAACGCCATCGAGGAAGGTGATCGCTCGAAGTGGGCCTTCGCCGAGGCCTTCGCCACCGTGCGGGCCATCACCCCCGCGCTCGTGCAGGAGCTTCTGGCGTGCCTACGCTGACCTTCGGCTTCTCGCCGTGTCCGAACGACACGTTTGCCTTCCATGCGCTCGTGCACGGCCTGGTCGAGGCGCCGTTTGCGGTGGCGCCCATGTTGCTCGACATCGAGGAACTCAACCGGCGCGCGCACACGGGTGCGTTCGATCTCACGAAGCTGAGCGTGGGGGCCTTCGCCGGCGTGGGCGATCGCTATCGCCTGCTGCGCAGTGGCGCCGCCCTCGGACACGGCGTGGGGCCGCTCGTGGTGGCGCGCACGCCGTGCACGCTGGCCGAAGCCGTGGGCGGCCGGGTGGCGATCCCGGGCCGCGAGACCACCGCCTTCCGCTTGCTGCAGCTCGCCGCCCCTGGGCTCGGCGACGTCGTGGAGCTGCGCTATGACCAGATTCTGGGGGCCGTCGCGCGCGGCGAGGTCGAGGCCGGCCTGATCATCCACGAGAGCCGTTTCACCTATGCCGACCACGGCCTCGTGCAGGTCGTGGACTTGGGCGACTGGTGGGAAGGCGAGACCTCGCTGCCGGTGCCGCTCGCCGGCATCTGCGCGCGCGCCGATCTGCCACTCGCGCTCGCGGCCGCCGCCGAAACAGCCATTCGCGCCTCGGTCGCCTACGCGTTCGCGCATCCCGAGGCGAGCCGCGCCTACGTGCGCGCGCACTCGCAGGAGCTGTCCGACGCGGTGTGCGACGCGCACATCGCCCTCTACGTGAACGAGCACAGCCTCGATATCGGCGACGACGGCCTGCGGGCCGTCAGCCGCCTGGCGGGCCCGACCCTCGCGCGGTGAAGCGCGCCTGCACCCGGTGTCAGCGCCGCGCGTTGCACAAAATGTGTTTGTGATTCGCCGACGCCGGGCCTAAGCTTCCTGAGGCGGAACCGGCCCATTCGACTCGGGCCCCGCCCCCCTGAGATGACCTGCCCAAGGTGCGGCAGCAGCACCGAGCCCAACTCCGCATCGTGTCCGGTGTGCCAGGCCCAGGTGGCCGCGGCCCGCCCGCTGCCGCCGCCCACGACCAGGGTGACACCAGCCTCGGGCTCGCCGCCGCCTTCGACGACGGCGCCACGATGATGCCGGTGGCGGCGGGTCGCCCGGTCGATCCCGACGCCACCAACCTCGGACTGGCGGCCGCCTTCGACAGTAACGCCACCATCCTGCCGGCCGCCGGCCCGCGCGCCGACGACGAGACCTCGCTTGGCGCCGAGCCGCAGGCCTACGGCAAGATCATCGAGGGCCTGGTCCTGCTCGAGCAGAAGGACGCGCGCCAGGCCATCAAGGTGCTGACCGAGGCCAACACGCTGCTCGACACCTGGATCGGCCGCTTCGACCTCGGCCGTGCCTACCTGGCGGCCGGGGCCTATCCGCAGGCTGATTCGGAGTTCGACCGCTGCCTGAAGCGCAGCGGGGAAGCGCTGTCGCTGTTCCTCGACGAGGAGCCGACGTCCGGCTTCCTGCCGCCCGTGCACTACTGCCAGGGCCAGGTGCGCGAAGGGTTGAAGAGCGCCGGCTTCGCCGAGCCCTACCGCGACTACCTGGCCATCCGCGGCGCGGCCGGCGGGGACCCCATGCTCGCCGACATCCGCAGGCGCATCCCCACGGCCTAGGGGCACGTGATATCGTTCAGCCGTTCGACGAGGCGCCCTGAGCGTCCTCTGTTCGAAGGAGAGTCACACATCATGCAAGGACGTTATTCCATCACGGCCGCCTCGGCGGCGCTCGCGCTGCTCGTGGCCGGCTCGGTCTGGTCGATTTCGGTGGAGGCCCAGGCCAATCGTGGCGGCGCCCCGACCTTTAAGGTCGACCCGGCCTGGCCGCTGGAGTTCCCCAACCACTGGGTGATGGGGTCGGTGACCGGCGTGTTCGTCGACTCGAAGGATCACACCTGGATCACCAGCCTGCCCGAGACGCTCACCGAAGAAGAGCTCTACGAGGAGCAGACGCCGCCGATGGGCACCTGCTGCAAGGCGGCGCCGGTCGTCATCGAGCTCGACCAGAACGGCAAGGTCGTGCAGGGCTGGGGCGACAAGGCCAAGGAGGATCCGGCCAACTGGCCGCGTAATCCCCACGGCCTCTTCGTCGACCACACCGATCACGTCTGGGTCGGCACGCACATGCACCACCGCGTGATGAAGTTCACGCGCGAGGGCAAGCTGGTGCTGACCATCGGCGAGTACGACAAGAACAATGGCAGCAACGACACCAAGTTGCTGGGCGGCCCCTCAGGCATCTGGGTCGACCCGAAGAGCAATGAGGTGTTCATCTCGGACGGCTACCGCAATCGCCGTATCGTGGTGTTCGACGGCGCCACCGGCGCCTACAAGCGCCACTGGGGTGCCTACGGCAAGGTGCCCGACGACACCGAGAAGTTCGACCCGAAGACGATGACGAGCGGCGCCCTGCCGCAGCAGTTCTCGACGCCGCACGGCCTCACCGGCTCGGCCGACGGCAAGATCTACGTGGCCGATCGCCGCGGCAATCGCATCCAGGTGTTCGAGCAGTCGGGCAAGTTCCTGAGCGAGAAGATCATCGCGCCGGCCACGCTCTCGTCGGGCTCGTCGTTCGTGATCGTGCTCTCGAAGGACGCCCAGCAACAATGGCTGTATCTGGCCGACGGCACCAACCACAAGATCTGGATCCTGCGCCGCACCACCATGGACGTGGTGGGCGAGTTCGGCCGCGGCGGCCGTCAGCTCGGCCAGTTCCTGCGCCCCCACGGCATGAGCATCGACTCGAAGGGCAACCTGATCGTCGGCGAGGCGTCGACCGGCCGGCGCGTGCAGCGCTTCAACGTCACCGCCGCGGGCAAGTAGGCCGCGTCGCGAATACGCTCCCACGAGGTGGTCATGAAGGTTCGCCCGATCCTTGCCCTCACCCTCGCCGTGGCCACGGCCTCGCTCGCGGCCCAGCAGCGCGCACCGCAGAACGACTCGATCCGCCAGGACGAGCTGCGCGCCGACCTCTTCTACCTGGCCGGCGATGCCCTGCGCGGCCGTCTCACCGATACGGTCGAGAACCTGGCCGCCGGGGACTACATCCGCTCGCGCTTCGAACGGGCGGGGTTGAAGCCGGCCGCCCCCGGCGGGTCCTACTTCCAGAACTACACGCTCATGACCGCCACGCTCGGCGAGGGCAACGCGCTCGAGGTGAGCGGGGCCGCGGGCACGCGACGCCTCACGCACGGACAGGAGTTCTTCCCGCAGCGCTTCAGCGCCACCGGCACCGCGCGCGCGGAGGTCGTGTTCGCTGGCTTCGGGATCACCGCGCCGCGTCTGAGTTACGACGACTACGCGGGCGACGTCGCCGGCAAGATCGTACTCGTGCTCGACCACGAGCCTGGCGAACGCGATCCGAAGAGCCCCTTCGAAGGCGTGGTCACGGCCGAACCGTCGGCGGCGTGGCGCAAGGCGCTCGCGGCGCAGGAGAAAGGGGCGGTGGGCATCCTGTTCGTGGCCGACCTGCACAACCATCCCGGCCCGGTGAACTTCGACCAGGCCACGCGCGGCATGTGGCCGGCGCAGGCGCCGCATCTCAAGATCTACACGCTCACGGCGTGGTCGGATCGTCTCCAGATTCCCGCCGCGCAGATTTCACCGGCGCTGGCCGCCACGCTGGTTGCGGGCAGTGGCAAGTCGCTGGCCGAGCTGGCCGCGTCGGCCGAAACGGCGCGGGGACTCGCGGCCGTGCCACTGCGGTCCACGGTGACGCTCACCACCTCGGTCGTGCGCCACACCGTGCCCGACCGCAACGTGGTGGCGCTGCTCGAGGGCAGCGATCCGAAGTTGAAGGACGAGTGGGTGATCGTGTCGGCCCACTTCGATCACAACGGCGCCGAGGGCACCCAGATCTACAACGGCGCCGACGACAACGGCTCCGGCACCGTGGCGCTGCTCGAGATCGCCGACGCCTATGCGCTGGCCGCGCAGCAGGGCCGGCGGCCGCGCCGCAGCGTGCTCTTTGCGGCATGGAACTCGGAAGAGCGCGGACTGCTTGGCGCCTGGGCCTACACCGAGCAGCCGCTGGCCCCGCTCTCGACCATCGCGGCCGTGCTCAACATGGACATGATCGGCCGGAACGAAGAGGTGCAGGTCGGCGCCGGACCTCGCTTCAACGGCTTCGAGGTGCAGACGGCCGAGTCGAACGCCAACACCGTCAACGTGATGGGCTTCAGCCGCGCTCCCGAGGTGGCCGCGGTCATGGCTGCGGCCAATGCCGGCATCGGCCTGCAACTGCTCGAGCGCTACGACAACAATTCATCCAACCTGGTGAGGCGCAGCGACCAGTGGCCGTTCCTGCAGCGCGGTGTACCGGCGCTCGGCTTCATGACCGGCCTGCACCCCGACTACCACACCGTCTACGACCGGCCCGAGAAGATCAACTACGTGAAGATGGAAAAGATCGCACGACTGGTGCACCAGGCGAGCTGGGATCTGGCCAACGCCGACCGGCGGCCCCCGTCCACGGCCCGCTAGTCAGCCGCCAGACAGCCGCTGGGCACAGGGCGGCGATTCGACGCGGGCAGCTGCGCCCGTGCCTGTATGCTCAGCAACCAGCATGTCCACACCCGCCAGCACACCGACGCTGTCACCTGCCGACGCCGACGCCAAGCTCGTGCGCGGGATCGGCCTCTGGGGCGCCACGTTGCTCGTGATTGGCAACGTGATTGGTTCCGGCATCTTCCTCACGACCGGCGGGATGGTGGCCGAGCTGCCATCGACGGTGCTGGTGCTGGCGGCCTGGACGGCCGGCGGTTTGCTGGCCATGGCCGGCGGGCTCACCTACGCCGAGATGGGGTCGATGTATCCCCGCTCGGGCGGCCTGGCAGTGTACCTGGCCGAGGCCTATGGTCCGGTGTGGGGCTTCCTGTTCGGGTGGGCGTGCCTGCTCGTGATTCTCACGGGCAGCGTCGCGACGGTGGCCGTCGGCTTCGCGGAATACTTCAGCTACTTCGTGCCGGCGCTCGGCACCGATCGCATCCTGTTCACGCTCGGCATGCCGTGGGGCGCGTGGAGCATCAGCGCGGGGCAGCTCGTGGCCGCCGGGTCGATCGTGATCATCACCGCCATCAACTACGTGGGCGTGCAGAGCGGCACGCTCGCCAACTCGGTCATCACCGTGGCGAAGGTGGCGCTGCTCGTGCTGCTGCCGCTGCTGGCACTCGTCTACATGCGGGTCGACCCGGTGTTCACGCCGGTCGTGCCGCCCGACGCGCTGCGGCCGCTGGCCTCGTTCGGCGTGATGATGATCGCCGTGATGTGGACCTACGAAGGCTGGTACTACGTGGCCTTCGCCGCCGGCGAAATCAAGGACGCCGCGCGCACCGTGCCGCGCGCCTTGATCTACGGCACCCTGGCGCTCACCGCCATCTACCTGTCGGTCAACCTCGCCTATGTCTACGCGCTCACCATCGAAGAGATGTCGGGCGTGACCCGCATCGCCGAGAAGGCGGTGACCATGCTGATCGGACCGGGCGGGGCCGCGCTCGTGGCCGCCACGGTGGTCATCTCGACGTTCGGCTGCAACGTCGCCGGCGTGATTGCCGCGTCGCGCAGTTGCTTCGCGATGGCCGTCGAGGGTCGCTTCTTTCCGCCTGCCGCCCGCGTGCATCCGGTCTACCGCACGCCGCACGTGGCGCTGATTCTCACGAGCACCTGGTCGGCATTCCTCACGCTCACCGGTGGCTACGAAGCGCTCTTCACCTACGTGACGTTCGCCTCGGTGCTCTTCGGCACGCTTGGCGGCATCGCCATCTTCGTGCTGCGCGCCAAACGGCCCAACGTGTCCCGGCCCTACCGGGCGCTCGGCTATCCGGTCATCCCGGCGCTGTATGTGCTGGGCTCGTTCGCGCTCGTGTGGAATACGTTGATGGAGCGCCCGACCGCATCGATCGCCGGCCTTGGCCTGGTGGCGCTGGGACTGCCGTTCTACTTCCTGGGTGCGAAGGCGGCCCGCCGCAGCTAGTCGCCCCGCGACCCCTCATCGAATCCCCATGGAATCCCCATGGGTTGGCCAAGACCTCCAGCCGTCCAGGTGTGTAGGTTGCAGCCTGGCTGATGGCGGGTCGCGATGGCATACCGAACCGGACGTTTCTCGAGCAAGTGGACGACGTGGGGATGGAGGGCTGCCCCGCCCGCCTCCTGCTGCTGGCGCTCACGGCGCTCCTGGCGGGGCCCCCGGCGGCGCGGGCGCAAAGCGTGGACACCATCGTCACGTGGAATCGCGTGCTCCTGGCGGCACTGACCGTGCCCGGTGCCAATCCGCCCACGGTCTTCGGCACGGGCCGACAGTCGATCACGAGCATCGCCGTCTTCGATGCGGTCAACAGCTTCGACCGGCTCTATCACCCCTACGCCGCCCTGATCGAGGTGGCGCCGGGCGCGTCGCGTGACGCCGCCGCGGCGGCCAAGGCGATCCTCGAAGGGCGCACGGGCGACGGCTGGGAGCAGCCCTTCTCGTCCCTCGACCTGCCCAGCCTGCCCGGCTACTGGAAGCCCACGCCGCCGGCCAACCTCAACGCGACGTTCACCAACTACCCGTACGTGAGGGGCTTCGTCGTGGAGAACGGCCGGCGGTTCCTCATGGAGGGCCCGCCGGCCATGTCGAGCGAGCGGTACGCGACCGACTTCAACGAGGCCAAGACCTACGGGGCGGTCGGCAGCACCCTGCGGAACGCCGACCAGACGCAGGTCGCCCAGGTATGGGCCGGCGTCGGCACGTCGACCCAGGCGGGGTTCGTCTGGAACCTGGTGTTCGGTGACCTGGCCAGGTCTCGCGCCCTCAGCGGGGTCGCTGCCGCCCGCGGCTTCGCGTTGCTGAACATGGCCCAGCACGACGCGCTGATGACGTCGTTCACCGCCAAGTTCATCTACCTCTTCTGGCGGCCCGTGCATGCGGTGCGCGGCGCCGACGCCGACGGCAACAGCGCCACCGAGGCCGATCCCACGTGGACGCCGTTGCTCAACACGCCGCCCTACCCGGGACATCCCGGCAACATGGCGTGTCTCGGTGCCTCGCAGTCGCGGGTCATGGAGCGGATCTTCGGCCGCGACGACATTCCGTTCTCGGTGACCTGGACGGGCACGACGAATCCCTCGGTGACCCGGTCGTACAACGGCTTCCGACAACTTTCGGACGAAGAAGCCAACAGCCGCATCTGGGGCGGGATCCACTTCCGCTTCGAGAGCCTGGCCAGCATCGGCTCCTGCAGCCTGCTCGGCGACTACGCCGCCGACAACGTGCTGCGGCGCCGTTAGGCGCAGACCCGAGCTACGGGAGCGGCCGCAGCCACTCGGCGACCACCGGGCCAACGTCGACGCTGGTGGCCTGGCGAATCAGGCCCGGCAATTCGTCGATGGTGAAGGCGCGCTGCTCGCGCGCGGTCCAGGCCACCAGGAACTGCAAGGCGTCGCGCAGGCTGCGGGCGCCCCTGGTCTCGCGCTGGATGTGGTCGTCGATGGCCGCGGCCATCAACCCGCCGCGCGAAAAGACCAGCCGGCCGGTGCGGAAGTCCTCGGCGTAGCGCGTCGAGGCCACGCGGCTCAGTTCGACGAGCGGCAGGCGCCGGAGGAAGCCGGGCGCCGAGGTGACGTTGGCCTGGAAGCGCCGCTGCAGCATGCCGGCACGGAACGCCGCCGGGTCGGGTGTTCCGGCCGCGACGGCCATGACGGCGGCGTACTGGCCGAACCCTTCCGCGAACCAGATCGAGTCGAGCACCGGCGCCAGTTCCCACTGGAACGGAAAGTAGCCCTGACCGTAGGCGCGTTTGGGCACCCAGGCGTGACTGATGTGGTGCGCGAAGTTGTAGAGCACGCGCGCGTCGTCGGCAGCGGTCGACGCGGCCGTGAGGCCGGCCGAGGCCGCCAGGTAGTAGGTGCTCGATCCCAGGTGCTCCATGCTCATGCCGTACTCGTGCGCGGGGGAGATCGGCGTGAGCAGTTCCTGGTGCAGCGTGTAGTGATCGAACGGCACCGTGCCGAAGTAGGCGGCGACCCGGGTGAAGGCGGTGAGCGCCAGGCGCCCGACCCGGTCGAGGTCCACCGGACCCTCGGCGTAGTTCACGAGATACACCGGCACCGGCGCCGTCGTGAGCCGCCGCACCTCCGCCTTCGCGCCCATCACGATCTGGCCGTCGGCGAGCGCGTAGTAGTCGGCCGCGGACGCGTCGAGCGGACCGGCTGCGAGTGGAAAGCGCGGCGCGAGCGTGGCAAACACCGGCCAGCCGGCCGGACCCTCGATGCGCAGGTGCACCGGCCGCGTCTCGAAGCCGTCCACGAAGGCGAACACCGCGTAGCCGAGCGCGCCCAGGTAACCATCGCGCACGCGCGACTGGTCCGAAGCCGCGTGCACCTCGCGTTCCATGCGCCGCAGATCGACGCGGTAACTCACGCGTCTGGTGCCGGCCACGAGCCGCCAGCGCGGCCCTTCCTCGCGCACCGCGGCGACCGCCGCCGGCATGGCGACTGCGTCGCCGCCGCCGAGCGGCCTGGGACCGCCGACGGTCATGACGTCGCTCACGAACGCGTCGTAGCGCTGTTCGCCGTAGCCCATGGGGATGGCGCGCGGCATGACCAGCGCGCGGGGCTCGGCGAGCGGGGTCGGCCACTCGATGGTGACGGCCGCGAAGTCGTCGCCCGGCGCCGCATAGTGGAAGCGGTAGGACACCGCCGCGGCCGGCGGCTGGGCGGCCACGGCACCGGCCATGACCACCCCCGCCAGCAGGACGACGCACGTCGGGAAGCGATGGGCCATGGCGTGTGTGCTCAGCGGCGGTCGACGACGACCGTGCCGTCCTTCATCACCCAGCGCACGCCAGTGAAGAGCGCGTCGATGGTGGTCGTGGGGTCGCCCTGCACAGCGACCAGGTCCGCCAGATACCCCGGCGCGATGCGGCCGAGGCGATCCTGCACGCCGAGCAGCTCGGCGGCAATCGTCGTGGCCGTGGCCAGCGCCTGCACCGGCGTCATGCCGGCCTTCACGAACCAGCCGAGCTCGCGGGTGTTCTGGCCGAACATCGTGTAGACGGCATCCGACCCCATGGCGAGCTTCACGCCGAGCGCCACGGCCTTCCTCACCGACGCCTGGTTGCGCGAAATGTAGCCCTGCAGCGCGGCCTCTGAGCCGGCGGCAAATCCGTACTCGGCCTGCGCGTCGACGTAGTAGCGGTTGTGGTCCACGGTGGGCACCCACACCGTGCCGCGCGCCTTCATCTCGGCCAGCGTGGCGTCGTCCACGTCCGCCCCGTGCTCCACCGAGTCGGCGCCTGCGCGCACCGCGTCGGCCACGCCGCGTGGGCCGTACGAGTGAATCGCCACCTTCTTGCCGAGCGCGTGCGCGGCATCGACGACGGCCTTCATCTCGTCGAAGGTCACCGTCTGGGTGCCATCGACCACCTCGAAGCCGCCGCGAGAGCCGAACACCTTGATCCAGTCGACGCCCGCCTTGACGCGTTCTTCCACGAGCGCCCGCATCGCGGCGGGGTCGGGCGCGGCTCCCGCGCGCGCCGACAGACCCGGCCCAGACGCGAAGATGCGCGGGCCGATCATGGCGCCAGACGCGGTGAGCTCGCGCATGGCGAGATCCATGTCGTTGCCGGCATTCAGATCGCGCACGGTGGTGACGCCAGTCTCGAGTGTCTTGCGCGCGTTCTCCTGCGCCAGGAACACGGTGACCGCGGGCAGGCGGCGTTGGCCGCGCGGACGCGTGCCTGGGGCGCGGTCCCAGAAATACGTGATGTGGGTGTGGACGTCGATGAGGCCCGGCAGCGCGGTGAACGCGCGCAGGTCCGTCACCGTCGCCCCCGCCGGCACGGCGGCCTCGCCGGTGCCGACGGCCGTGATGCGATCGCCGCTCACGACCACCACCGCGTCGGTCAGCACGCGCGTGCCGTCCCAGAGACGGCCAAAGCGCACCGCCGAGGTCTGGGCGGTGGCAGGAACGGTCTGCGCCAGGAGCAGCAGGGCCAGAAGGACGGCGGAAAAGCAGGACATGGCCGCGATTCTAGTGGACTGGCGCCTGACCTGACGCGCCAATCGCGACGCGCGGCGGCGGCAGGCGCGCCGCACACGAGAAGAGCCGGCCGGTCGCGGGGCGACCAGGCCGGCTCCGATGCATGCGAACGGCAGATTACTTCGTGAGTACGAGCTTGAACGGCGGGCTCGGCAGGTAGCGCGGGTCGTTCGACGGGGCGATAGTCACCCAGTAGTCACCGGCGGGGAAGACGCCGGTCGCGTCCTCCGTCTGCAGGTTGAAGGTCCACGAGTTGTCGGAGCTGCTGTAGCGAAACGCGCTGCTGCCCGGGTCGGTATTCGACGTGTCGGAAGGCCTCGGCCCGCGCACGCTCACGATGTGGTTCAGCTGCGCGCTGCTCACGACCACGCCGTTGCGCCTGAACTGCCACCCGACGCACGGCGCGCACGAACGTGTCGCTGGCGGTGAGTCCGCCGGCCTCCGTGACCGTCACCGTGATGGTGGCGGTGCCGGACTGGGCAGCCGCCGGGGTCACCGTGACGGTGCGGTTCGCGCCGCTCCAGCCGAATACGTGCCGGCGTCGATCGTGACGTTGCCGAGGTCGCTGATGGTCGGCGCGTCGTTCACGAGGGTGACCGTGGTGGTCACCGTGGCGGTCAGCGACACCGCGCCGCTCCGCGCGGTGTAGGTGAAGCTGGCAGTGCCGTTGAAGTTGGCAAGGGTGCCTTCGTCCGGCGCGGTGAACGCCAGGTGCACGTCGTGCAGGGCGCCGGTGATGGGCGGGCGGCGCCGGGCGCGCACTGCGTGACCAATTCCCTGATCCCTTCGCCGCCGCGGGCCAAACCGCGCGGCACGAGATAGCCGTCGGCGTTCTTCGCCGGGTTCAACGGGTCGCCGGCCGGGTAGGTGGCGCCCACGTCGAAGTGCAGGTTGACGCGTCCGGAGGGCGCGTCGGCGAACGCATCGCCCATCAGCTTCAACGCGTCATGCCCGGGCAGGTGCGCGTGGCCCACTTCGATGAACAGGTCCTTGACCGTGCTGCTCGCGCCCATGGCGTTGAGGTTCGGGAGCTGCTGACCGCGCGGGTCGTAGATCGGCGCGGCGGAAGCCGGCGTGGTCAACCGAGGCTGCCGTTGCCGTTCAGGCCGACGCCGCCCACGACGTAGTCGCCGGTGACGAAGTAGTTCTTGAAGAAGCTGAGCGCGTTGGTCTGAGCGCTTGGGCGAGCGGCGCCCGGCGACAGCATCAGGACACTGGTTGCCACGAGAAACAAGAGTCGTTTCATCGCTCGTTCCGTTTCATCCGCAAGTGTCGGGGGAAGACGTATCACGTCACGCAGCCATCGAGGCCGTCGCACAGCAGTCGGAGTTATCGCCGAAACCCGCCGCCGAATCTCAGCTGTTGGTGAAATCCTGACGGGTCCAGACTTCGTGAAAACCGTGCGAAATGGCTTCTTGGAGCGCATGGTGAAGGTGCTCACAGGGGTGTGCGACAAAAGCGGGAACCCCCTCGCGTCACGGTGCGCCGCCACGCGCCGGTCGATGCGGACAGGTAACATTCGCGTCTACCGGGCGCGGGCCTGTTACTCTGGGCAGGCCCGGCCCGGCGCGAATGGCCGGCCACGTCCGCGACTCGTGTGGACATCGCGACAGCCTCCCCGTCGTCGCCGTGGGGTAACGGCGGTGCGGGTCTGTGTGACCGGCGCCGGTCACGACGCGGCCCTCGACGGCGACATCCGCCGTCTGGGCGGGGGAGAAACGTAAATGCCAGCCGTGCTCGGCACCATCACCATCGGTCAGGCCCCGCGGCCCGACATCACGCCGATCATCGACGCCCATGTGCCCGCCGACATCGCGCAGAAACACGTAGGCGTGCTCGACGGCATGACGGCCGAACAGATTGCCGCGCGCTATGCCCCGCGACAGCGCGAGCGACGGCTGATCACGCGCCTGCTCGACGGCAGCGCGGTGGAGCTCGATGCGGCAGCCGTCGAAACCGGCGTGCAGTTGAAGTTGCACGCGCTCGAAGACGCCGGCTGCACCGTGATCCTCGTGCTCTGCACCGGCGTGTTTCGCGGCCTGCGCACCAGACGCGCGTGGCTGGTCGAGCCCGACCGGATCTTGCCGGGGCTCGTCGCCGGGCTGGCCGGTTCGCGCCGCGTGGGCGTCGTGATGCCGTTGACCCTGCCGATCGACGGCGAGCGGCGCAAGTGGTCCACCCTGCAGATTCCGCCCACTTTCGCCGTGGCCTCGCCCTACGCCGCGGGCAACGATCAGGTGTCCACGGCCGCGCGCGACGTGCAACGGGCGGGCGCCAGTCTGGTGGTGCTCGATTGCTTCGGCTTTACCGCGCAGCATCGGGACGCGGCCGCGCAGGCGTCCGGCCTGCCGGTGCTGCTCTCGAGCGAGCTGATGGCGCGGGTGACCGGCGCGTGTCTGCACGGCGGATGACCGGCGCGCGGCGCAGACGGCTGAAGTATCAGCGCCGCTCCGCCGTGTCAGTGCGTCTACGCCGGCCTCGACCTGCATTTCTGAACCGCCGCTGACCGCCCGGCACTTTGACCCCCGAATGCACTGCGTGTTGTCCCGCCGGTCGGCCGCCGTCACCCTGGTCGTTGCCATGACGACGGTGTGCGCGCTCGGACTGCCCGATGGGATTGGCGGTCGCGACAGCGTCGTGCGGCTGACCCGGGGCGGCCTGCAAGTGGATGGGCTGCGCCGACACCGCCTGTCACGACCACGACGACCCCGAAGCGCTCGTCCACTCGACCGGCGAGGCGCAGCCGGATGCC
>Ga0335394_10002052_pt1 | contig 22524 bp, 14 predicted proteins | sample MAT03_FD_205741 | JGI IMG/M metagenome (GOLD analysis project Ga0335394, IMG submission 205741) | Freshwater microbial communities from Lake Fryxell liftoff mats and glacier meltwater in Antarctica - MAT-03 (spades assembly) (version 2) ...
CGAGAGCGGCGATCGCAAACACATCCGGCGCGTCCCACTGGCGACTGCTGCCTGTGGCACTCACATGGAGCGATCGCGGGTGCAGCAGCTCGGCGGCTCCCGGAAAGCCCACTAAGCGCAGGTGCAGAGTCGTCACCTGCCCGTGGTTGACCCGCTTAAACAAAACGGTTTGCCAAGCGCGATCGCCCTCGTCCCGCAACGTTTGCAGCGATCGATACATGACCTGCCCGTCGGCTTCGGGATAAAGGTGAATAGAAGCTTGAGCCGCGCTAGTCCAAGTCAGCCAAAGACACAGCAACAGTCCTACGCAACTGACCCACCGCAAAAACACCCACCGCGAGAATTTGAACTGACGCATTAGTAAATGGGGCTGCTTTACGTTAAATCTACAACGGTATGCCATGCCAACGGAAGGGGACAGTCAAACCGCATCGGCACACCGTTAACGGGATGGACAAACGTCAACTGCTTGGCGTGGAGATAATAGCCACAGTCACCCGGCATAGCCATTTGATCAGATGCTGAATTAGAAACTACTTTGGGTACACCACCCACGCCGTAAAGCGGGTCTTGCCACAGCGGATAGCCCGCTGCTGCTAAGTGAATCCGAATCTGGTGGGGTCGTCCGGTGAGAATAGATACCTCCCACAGACTAGTTTCCTCAAATCGACGCAATACCCGGCAATCGCTGTGAGCGAATACTCCGTCGGGGGTGGCGGCATGAAGATAACCTAATCTTGGGTAGGCAAGTTTGCCAATCGGATAGGTCAGTGTAAACACATCGTCAGTCGGGACACCCTGCGCGATCGCCCAATAGATTTTGTGCATTTGGCGATCGCGCAATTGCTGGCTGAGACTGGCTCTTGCAGCAGGCGATCGCGCTAATAGCATCAGTCCAGAGGTGCCCCGTCCCAATCGATGCACCGGCAGCGGCGGCGACTGTGGATAACGGCGCTGAAGCTGCCGCAGCAGGGTGTTTTCCAAAAAGCCACCCCCCGGCAAAACAGGCAATCCAGACGGCTTAACAACCACCAATAGCTCTGGATCTTCAGCCAGAATCTGGATATCTAACGGCACCTCTGGCTCTTCCCACGGGGGGCGCTGGTAGGTCAACCACTGACCGCGCTTTAGGGGTGTATCGCTCGTCGTTGGGTTGCCGTCGAGCAGAATCGCCTCCGTCAGAATGCGATCGCCCCAATCGTCGCGGCTGGAGTGAGTATAGCGATCGCTGTAATAGTCCAACACTGTACATCCTGCGGCGGCAGCGTCTACTTGTTCTCGATATGTCCAGCCGCTGTTTATCACGATTTATGCACTGTTTAAGCTCTCAGTTGCAGCGATTTCTAATCACCTAAAATCTGGCAAGTAGTTCAACCTAAATAAAAACAAGATCCTAAAAGTCTGCGCCGCCCGCGCAGCGGGCGGCGCAGACTTTTAAGGTTTTATATTTAATTACGCCCATCTACTTAGCGGTATTGAGGTAAGGATTGTTGAGTACTATCCAATCTGAATTATTTTGCAAGGGTCATCTCTTACCCACCTGATCCAGAGCGGCGATCGCCTTTTCTACAATTGTATTAGGCAGCCCGACATATCCAAGTTCTGGCCCCAGTGCCTGCCCCTCGGTCAAACCCCACCGCAGCACATCCTTTAGTGTCTGCGCCTTTTGTGGGTCATCGTATTGCTGATACGCCAGCACCCAACTGTAAGTGACAATAGGATAGGCATCGGCGGCATCGGGATCGGCCACAGATCCGCGCAAATCGTCTGATAGTTCAATGGTGGCGATCGCTTTTGCTGTCGAGTCTTCCGTTGGTTCTACCACCTGTCCAGCTTTGTTTTCTAGAGCCGCCGTTGCCAGTTTCAACTGTTTGGCAAACGCATATTCCACATAGCCAACCACCCCTTCTCCCTGCTGAATTTGGGCGCTGATTCCAGAATTGTCTTTGATGCCAACACCCGTTGTCCAGGCCACATTAAGACCTGTGCCTACCGTCTTTTGCCACTCTGGACTGATGGCGCTGAGATGAGCGGTAAATGCGGCTGTTGTACCGCTGCCATCGGAGCGATGCACCACGATAATCGGCAGATTGGGCAACGACACGTCCGGGTTGAGAGCGGCAATGGCAGGGTCATTCCACTGCGTAATCTTCCCTAGAAAAATGCCTGGGAGAACCTGCCGCGAAAGCTTCAGACCACTTTCTACACCGGGAACGTTGTAGACCACCGCAACGCTACCTGCAACGGACGGAATAAACACAGCGCCTCGATTTACCTGAGCGACTTCCTCATCGGTGAGTGGCACCTCGGTGGCTCCAAAATCCACCGTTCCCGCCAGAAATTGCTGAATCCCGGCGGCGCTACCGATGGGCTGATAGCTGATTTGCACATCGGGATGCTGAGTATTGTAATCCTTAAACCAGCGCAAGTAGAGGAACGACGGGAACGTTGCACCTGCCCCGTATAGGGTGATTGGGGACGCAACTGAAGTTGTACTTGTTCCGGCAGTAGGAGCTTGAGATGTGGCCGCCGTGGGATCGGGAGGCTTTCCCTGACAGGCTTTTAGCCCGATTGTTACAGCCAGAGCTGACAGCAAAAATCCCCGACGGGATGAGACAAGTTTGAACGTCACAAGGAACCTCGATAGGGGCAGTCATTCAGCGTGAAGCACCGTTTCCCAATGGGGATACTTCGCAGAATAATACGATCTGAAGGTAAAGAGTAGGTTGTGCCGCCTGAGTTATCGGTTGGGACATAGCTTGAAGCTTATCGATAAGTTGCAAATGCTCAGTGCATCCATCTCTAAGTCTGAGGTTTGACTGGGTAGGTATTGAATAGAATGAGAGCAGTTTAGAGCCATGCTGAGTAAAGCTTTTAAACCCAAGGAACAAGCAGCATGTTAGGTTGATTGGATGAGCACGATGAGGTTTTGCAACCGATGACTTTTAGTGATGTGGTCGAGGTGGTCAAAAATCTTTCTACGGATGAAAAGCGTGAAATTCAACTGTTATTGCAACAGTACCTCCGTGAAGAGCGTCGTGACGAGATGTATGACAACTTCAAGTCGGCGCAAGTCGAACAGCAAAAGGGTGAGTTGAAGTTTTCCTCCAATATTGAAGCAGAAAAGAACAAGATCGTTAAAGTTAACCTCGGCTGATTAAAGGGAACTCTAAATTGATTGTTTTACAGCAATTATAGCTGTCGCCACAAAGGTTAGGACACTGGGATCAAAGGGGGTGTGGGGGCTTTGCCCCCAGCCAGGGGTTCCACCCCTGCACCCCGTCCTAACCAATCCGTCTATGGCTATAACTTGGTAATCTCTTGATAAAAAAGACGCACCCTCTGTAAATGGTGCGTCTTTTTTAATTAATAGCTAAGTAGGTGGGCTTAATTAAATATAAGATTCTAAAACTCTGCGCCGCCCGCACAGCGGGCGGCGCAGAGTTTTAGAATTTGATTTTTGTTTAGGTTGAACTACTTACCGCATTTTTTTATCAGTTAAGGGAGAAGTTGAGCTATTACGCAATCTCAATATTTTCGTAGAGATCGGCAATCTGAATTTGAAATTCAAAGGCACTAAAAGACAATGTGACATTTGGATCATTATATTCAGACAAAAGCCATTGATGAGCCGCCGTTTTGACGTAGTGTTCTACGTGAACGTTATACTGATCGATCAGAAGATATTCTTTGAAACTCTCGATGCTTCGGTAAGCCACAAACTTTTCGCCACGGTCGTAGTTTTGGGTTGATTTAGACAACACTTCAGCAATGAAACAAGGATTAATCACTGTATCTGTGCGCCCAGTTTGCAGTTGCAGGGGTTTTTCTACAACCATGACATCGGGATAGGTGTAGAGATTGCGATTCCCCTCTGTGGAAACTGCCCCATCGGGAATCCAAAGCCGCTGATCGGTAATAAAAACTCGGTAGGGTTTACCTTTTAACGCTAGCTTCAGGGCAACTATCAAATTGCTAGCAATATCATTATGATCTGGTGTTCCTCCAGTCATTGGAATAATTTCTCCATTGCAGTATTCGCTGCGGGTTTCAGACGCTAGTTCAAGTGCCAAATATTCTTCGGCTGTGTAGCTTTTTTTTTCAAGTTGAGTAATCACAATGGGTTAGCTCCAATGATTTGAGTTGTTGATTGCGTGTCTACGTGTCTCGGTGTAAGAGCGATCGCATTTCACCTAATCTTGGTTCTGGCGAATCCATACTCTCAAATCTAGTTTTGCTTGGGTTTCTTCTCGCTGGGCGCAATGACCCAGGAACTCATAAAGCTGCTCTTTAGCAACACCAGGAAACGTTGGACTGTTCTACACTTCCTGTTAAATAGCAGTTAAGTAGTTCAACCTAAATAAAAACGAGATTCTGAAAGTCTGCGCCGCCCGCTGCGCGGGCGGCGCAGACTTTTAGGGTTTTATGTTTAATTACGCCCACCTACTTACACTGCATTCTTCTCTTCGGTCAAGAGCAATTTTAAACTTACTTAATGCTGCCCAGGAATGGTTGCGATCGCACGCAAACGGTCATACGTTTTCGTAGCAAATCCCTCAATTTTCAAAGGCGATTTTGTCTTGGCTTTAGCAGATTGTGCCAAATTCTGCCAGGTTAATCCCTGCTCAGATTTTCTATAGTGTTGAACTGCTGCGATCGCCGCTTTAATCTGCGGATCTTGAGTATTGACTTGTCTGAGTGCTGTTTCGATTTCCTGAGCGGATGCATCTAGCAAATTGATTGGATTCTCTACAGGTTCTATTCTAGAAGTTCTTCCAGAAGATTTTAGCCCCTGTTGAATGGTCTCCAGCTTCTCTAAAACAACACCTAGGCTGTCTGAACCAATGGCGGCACTATTAAAGCTGTCAATTTTATAATTTAGAACCTTTAGTTTTTCGTCTATCTCATTCCTGATTCCGGTTAGCAATGGTGTGAGTGAATGCTTAATTGAATCGGTAGCAAGCTGAAGTTTTTGATCGATTAGGGTAGCAAGATCGGTCTCTGTGGTAGAAGAGCCTATGGTGGTAGGCTCTGTATTTTGAGTGTGCGTTAGCAGTTCCATTTCAGCAATGGCAGCGATCGCCTGTTCATCAGTTAAATCAAAAACCCAAGCCCAAACCTTTTCAATGTCTAGCTCTTGAGCAATTTGTAGCCAATCAGCCCCATGTAGCAATTCATATTCAATGTCGTCGTCATCATAGGCAGTGGTGCGCCGAATAACGAGTGAAACTAGATTACTTTGATGAGCTAAAAGACTTTGCTCAATCGCTTGTCGTTGCTCTAGAGAAAGAGCTTGTTTTCTAGAATCGGGTAGAGCAATTTGAAAGGTATAAACTTGCCCATGATTTATGGGTTTAATCCTTAGGCTCTTATTGATCAGCTCACGTCGGATATCTTGACTCATATTAATGTGACCCTCAGATTACATTCATTAAGTGGTTGGCTAGTTTTTCCAATCTCAAAATTGCCGATTGAGCTGCTTCTCGCTCTGGTGCACTCAACTGATCGTCAAACTCTGCCTGCTGAATTGGATACCCTTTGTCTGGACATTTAGCAATAATGTTTAATCTTGGTATCCACGTATTTTCGGGAAATAACTCAATCGTTCTATCTCTTGAATTTCTAAATAGAATTTCTCGAAGAGACTCTTCCATAGCCAGATTGAAGCTGGACGAGCGCTGATCATACATACTGACAGCAACTCCTAAAATAGGCAGCGGCTCGTCTTTGTATGCTTCTACTTTTTCCACCCGTCCAATCACATACTCTAATGCCCGAATTGGGTAGGGTGACAATTGGGTAGGAATTAAAATTCCTGATGATGCCATTAAGGATATTCCATTGACTTTGCCAAATGATGGAGGCGGATCAATAAAAATAAAGTCATACTCATGATTTTTTAGTTTTTTAGCCAACAGGCGATCGCTATCAACCGTTTGAATTAATTCACCCTCCATCTCACTCAAGCGAATATGAGACGGTACTATGTCTAGTTGAATGTCTCCCCAGCGCTTGCGATAAATCACATCATTGAGTTTAGTTTTTGGCTCTAGCAATAGATGAGTAATATCTTTCTTTCCCGCCAACTCAACATCATTTAATGGATCGATTCCTAGTCCGGTAGATAAATTAGCTTGAGCGTCAATATCAATCAGCAATACTCGCTTGCCTAATTTTGTTAACGTAGCCGCTAAGTTAATTGTTAAGGTGGTTTTACCCACTCCGCCTTTATTATTGAAAACAGTGATAATCATAGAGCTGCGTTCCTTTTCAACAGGTTGCGGTTCAGTACTTTTCTGCTCAGTAATCGGCTGAGCAGGTTCAGTCTTTTTAGCAAATAGTTTCAACATTGCTTTACTGCCAAATGCGTCTGAAATCAAGCTGGCAAATCTAAGGTGAACCTGGTGTTGGCTATAATGCAGAGCGCTTCTAACCTTTAAGCAGGTTGCTTTGTTAAGCAGGTTGAAAACCAACCCAAAATTCTCGGTCAGAGTTGACTGAGAATAGTCGGCAATGGAAATAAGTCGCCCTTGGTAGAAATAAAATAAATGGAATAAGTAACCATTGGTTAGAAGACCCAGAATGGCTCTAGACTGCCGCATATAGTCGCCAATCTGCCAGACACTTTGAGACGTATTTTTGTGGGGTGCTTTCACCTCAATCACTAAGTAGGGCAGGTGGCTCATCAAGACATCGGGAGGATCTACCAAGAAATCCACCTTCTTTTTACCAAGTCCAACTTCAGATTTCCAATCGCCATCCCGATAACCGAGACTATGGAGCAGCGGCAGCACAACTTTATGTGCGATATCAGATTCGCTACTCTTTGGGGTGATGGACTCAAGAAATCTAAGTTGTTTCGAGGTATTCAAAGTTTTGGTCTAATTGAACCTATAGGACTCCCGTCGTCAGTTTAGCAATAGATAAGTAGTTCAACCTAAATAAAAACCAAGTTCCAAAACCCTGCGCCGCCCGCACAGCGGGTGGCGCAGGGTTTTGGAATCTTATATTTAATTAAGCCCACCTACTTAATTTGGATGTTCACTATAGATGAAGAATTTTTGGCATTGCTTAATCCGTCTATGAAATTTGTTTTGGGAGCCGCGCGGAGCGCGGCTCCCAAAACAAATTTCATAGCTACAATCAGCAACGCCGAATTTTTATGTCCCCCTGAAAGTTAGATCAAAGTTAGATCATTGATGGGTTAGCGATAGCTGAGAACTTGAAAAGAGGTAGACAACGCCCTACCACGGACTGCCAATTAGGGTAAACGCTGACCAATAATAGGGGTGGCGCAAGCTAGTAGTGGGTAGATCTGACAAGGTGGAAGGCAGCAAAATTTCTTCGCCTCGGCTAGTTAGCTTGCCGTTTTGAAGCTCGACCTCACCACGCATGATTGACAACTGGGCGCGACGCAAGGCTTCGGCTCGGATGGGAGCCGTGCGGAGCTGATGGTAAAACTCGCTCATGAGGGCTAGCGTACCGGCATCGCTGACGTACCAGAGACTTGCCAGGGCGCTTTTCACACCCGCCTGTAGCGCAAGTCCAGCAAACCCCAGTTCGGCATTGTTGTCTCCCAGAGCCGTTCGACAGGCGCTTAATACCATCAATTCAACGGGAGGGTTATTTAGGCTCAACTGTCGGAGTTGATCCAGTTGTAGCCGCTCATCCCAAAACTGAATGTAAGAGTTTTTGGGATCGCCGGGTAAAAATTCGCCATGTGTTGCTAAATGAACAATACCGTAGGCGGTTTGTTGGCGCTGGGTACGCAGGTTGGCGAGGGTAAATTCCTGATCGATAAAGTATTCGCCGTCGTGAGTCCAGCTTTGGGCAATTGCTTCTAGTTCTAGCGGAACGGCAGGTAGAGGAGCTTGGTTGGTAAACTGTGAGGCACCCATCGCTAAAACTTGGGCGTTACGAATGTCTTGGTATCGAGTGTCTACCAGGCTCAGGCTGGGCATTAGTCCGACGCTGTAGCGTTCGATTAAAAACTGGCGGCCATCGTGTAAGGCGGCAAGGGGAAGCGATCGCAATCCGCTGTCCATAATAAAGGCCAGATTGCCGATGTTTTGCGCCTGTAGCTCTTGGTCTAGAGGGGCAACCAGCCAGCGATAAAGCTGTTGAGACGCGGCTAGGTAGCTAGTGGTATTGACGCGGGCGGGGTTCGTTACCTCGGTACGCAGGCGGTTGGCGGCGGCCATTACACGCGATCGCGTGACTCCGACAATACGGCGGCGAATAGGTTGTCCCTTGGCGGTTACCAGCGTTATTTCCAACTGGTCGCTATCTTGTGGCTCTGGGCTAGTGCTGCTGGGTGAAAAGCCCACATAGAGCAGCGCGGGGGCAATTCCCGTGGTGGCTGCAATGGTGCTCAGGGTTTGTTGAGCATCTGCCACCGTCACTACAGGGTTAAGTTCGGTTTCGCTTAGCGCCAGATAGTCTAAGTAGTCATCGGTGTAATCGGCTTCTAACTGGATGTAGCTGTCTTGATCAAAGTCCTCCGAGGTATCAACATCTAGTACGATATCGTCAAAATCTTCATCAGAGTCTGAGTTGTTGTCAGGGTCTAGCTCCTCGTCTAGCTCGTTATCTAAGGTTGGGTCGGTCGTATCAACGCCGTTAGAGCCGGATCGGTTCGGCGGTGGGGTATCCCTGCCAGTAATCAGGGCAATATTGTCTTGCGTGTAGCTAGCTCGGTAAGACTGCGGCGGGGCAATGGTCGATTGTCCAGTGGTGAGGGCTGCTGCTGTGCCGTTGGCGATCGCGTTTCCTACTCGAAAGGGAACGTTGCGTTGTGCCCCAGCGTGGGTAATGGTGATATCTCCTCCCTGAGCAGCGGCGGTCGAAATGCTAGCAGGGGTGCCGTTCTGGTCGATAAATCGAGCTGTAGCACGGAACAGGCGATCGGTTGTCGCTTGCACCGTGCCCCCCCGACCCCTGCCCTGAGCGTTAATGAACGAGACTTGGATATCCTCTGAGGCATTTAAGGTAAGCGAACCCCCCGTGCCGCTACTGCTGCTGGAATTAATTTGCTCTGTAGTAATTTGCCCTTGAGCAGTGACGGTAATGGCACCGCCGCCCCTACTTCCCTGGCTACGAAGTCGTCGCGTGGTGACTGAACCTGTTTCACTCTCCACACTTAGGGTGCCCCCCTGGCCACCGCTAAAGGTAACGATGGCTGCCGTGGTCACGTCGGTGTTGGCTCTGAGGGCGATCGCCCCACCCTGCTGCGCTGCCGTAGCGCTGAGCCTACCCGCTGTTATACCTGCCTCACTGGTCAGCGTAATCCGGCCTGCACTGCCAGTAGTAACAGGCTCAGTCCCCGTAACAATCTCAGTACCACCATTAGTCGTTATAGATCCAGTAAGGATATTCGTTGCAGCATTTACCGTAACATTGCCACCCGTGCCGCCATTGCTGCTGGTATCTATAGTGCCTGTGGAGGTATCAGCAAACCCATCGGTACTGTTTAGGGCAATGTTGCCGCCTGTTGCACTGCCTGCGACCGATGCGTTCAGATTTTGGGTGGTTATATCTGTCAACGCAAACACTGTGATGTCGCCACCATTCCCGACCGTGCCAGTAGTCCGTACGTTTTGGACTTGAACAGCTCCCTCTCGACTGACGATGTCAACGCTGCCGCCCTGTCCTGAGACACCTGCGATCGCTGCCAGATTGCCCAAAGTAACATCTTGTCGGGCATTGATTTCGATGCTACCTGCATTGGCGGGGCTGAAGGCAGTGGCGCTGCCATTGGTCGTAACGTCGCCATTTAACGTAATATTGCCAAGCTGACTGCTAAGCCTGACATTGCCGCCACTGCCGCCGATACCAATGGTCGAAATGCCGCCTGCTTGAAGTGTGATGTCATCCTGTGCGAGGACGGTGATACGGCCACCATTCCCGCTGCTATTGACAGAAGCTACAGCGGCATTTGCAGCCGTTGCTTCTAAGGCTCCCCCGGCTAAAAAACTGCCGCGCGAGTCAATCACAATAGAATCAGGACTTCCAGCACTGGGGGATGTGGTCACAATTCCGGTATCAACTGTGATGTTGCCGCTGTCAAGCGTTGAGTTTGGATTGTACTGCGTGGAAAGATAAACCAATCCATTCGGTGCCGACACGAGAATGCTGCCAATAGAAATGTCGCCGTTGCCAGCAGGGGTACCGGTGCTAATCAGATCCGGAGCGAACGATGTGGCAACTGGTGCAGTCGGGGTGCCGATCGCCTCTGCCGATACACCCGCTCGAATGTCTAGCGTGGGTCGAGTGCTGCCATTAATAACAAGAGACTCTCCATCGGAACGTAGAATCGGTTCATTCACGAAGGTGGTGGTGTCTACTCCGGTGATGGTGATCCCGCCGGGTACCGTGACGCTACCGCCAGCAATAATGTGCAGGGAGGCTCCGGTGTAGCTGCTGAAGCTAACATCGCCATTGGCACGAATTACCGGATCGTAGGGGCTAAACAGATTTCCCAGTGACCCGTCTAGCTGTTCAACCCGAAAATTACCGCCAGCGGTGTAGTGAGCGTCGCCCCCGACCGTCTGAGGTGCCCGCAGGATTAAGTCTCCCCCGCTAAAAAAGCCACTGCTGGGATGGTTAAGGGCAAAAATATCAACCGCTTGGTTGCCCTGAAGGGTCAGATCTCCAGTGGCGATCGCCTCAAACGGCTGCTGTACACTATCCCGCACTCGAACGGTGTCGGCTGCGGTGAGTGTTAAATTACTCTGGGACTCGATTCGGCTTTCGGTCAGCGTTAAATTACCCGCCGCTGCTGTCAGCGTCCCATTTCCGGCTGTAATAGAAGCTGAGTCAAGTCCGATCGCCTGTCCGGTGACGACCACGTCGCCTGTCTCGACACCGATTCCCGAACCCGTTAGCATAACGCTGCCATCGCTATTGATGGTGATCCCCGTGGCGTTGGTCACACTGCCCCCTGTCAACAGAGTAGGTAGGGCGATCGGCTCAAACGCGATGGGGTTAACGCCGCCAAGGTCGCTATTGGCTCCGGTTTCAACCTCCAAATTCAACACTTGCCCAGCCAAACTGAGCCGCACCAGACTCGATCCGGGCACGGATGCCACGGTGAGATTTCCCTGGGGAGCCGAGAGCTGTCCAGTGTTGACAACTGTGCCAGCCAGTAGCGTCATATTGCCTGTGGCAACTTGTAAATTACCCAGGTTGGCGATCGCACCGGGCTGACTCATCGTAAAGGCGAATGCGTTGGGATCGCCCACCAGCGATGCGTAGTCGCTAGTGCCGACAGCGCTAAACCAACCCTGGTTAAACCCAATACCGCTGGCGGTTGTCGCCGTAAATGAAGCGGGTAAATCGAGCTGTGCATTGCTGCCAAACATTATCCCCGCTGGGTTAAGCAAAAACAGGTTGGAATTGCCACCCACCACCTGCAACAGCCCATCAATTACAGAGGTATCGCCCCCTACCACGCGGGTTAAGATGTTGCGAATTTGTGGGTTTGACTGGAATGTGGCAATCTGCTGGCGGGTTAGGCCAAACCGCTCAAAGCTATGGAATAAGTTGGTGCGATCGCGTGATAGCTGCCCCCCGTCTATCTGATGACGATTACCCCGCACCTGTACCCGCGTTCCTGTGCCATCGGCAGCGGGCACAACGTTCTGAGCAGACCCCACAGATGGGAGCAGCAAACCCAGGGCTGCGACCAGCCAGCCAGCCAGCCGGACTGTCGCAACTGCCTCAACGGTACCTACGTTCCTCTGATTCTTCATCTCAGTCGCCTCCCACGTCACCCCAGACCCCCAGACCCCTCAGCATCTTACCCTAGCTTTCGCTAGAGAGGTGGATACGGAAGCAATGCAACTCGGCGATGGTAACTGGTCTTATCCGTCTACTCGTTCGATTTTGATCTGTCGTTCCATTTGACGAATCTGCTCAAACAAATCGGTATCTTCTTCAGCAAAAGCACAAACATCTAGGTAGTAAACAGCCGTCATACCACTGGTAAAGCGATTAGAGAAAAGATAAGTATTTAAGTCAATAAATTTGTCGTAATCCTGACTAGAAAGACTGAGTAAATAATTGCCGTAGTTATCATACACAAGAAAGTTTTTATATCCCGACTCAAATAGTGATCTTAATGCGCTTAATGACTCGTCTCTACCATCGGGTCTAAAAGAAATATCATATTCAAAATAAAGCACTGGCTTCAGCGCACTAATCACTGAAATGGATTTTTGAATGATTGAAAAATCGAGTCCGTCTGTATCAATTTTGAGTAGCTTCGAGTTTTGAAACGCTGGATGTTCCTGTAGAATTTTTTCCAGACTTTTTAGCTCAGTTAAAAATAGCCCTTCAGAGTCAATTGCATTCACAATAGATGCTGTTCCACCATGACTTTTCATGCTGCCAAAGTTGGCGATTTCTCCATCGGCACCAACAAACGATTCTTCTATTTCAATATTGCCAAGAACGGCAGCATTGTAGTACAGAAACTCTAGAAACTCTGGATTGCCTTCAATACAAAGAGTTGGAACATCTTGATAGGTTTGAATCAGTGCAGAGCTGTCGCCTACATTGGCACCAATGTCGATGGCTGAAGCTTGAGGATACTTTTGAAAAATTACTTGGGCAATATATCCTAACGCGGTGTCGTATCGGTGCCAAGTTGCCTGATATTGGTCAAGTTGATGATCGTCGGGGAGAATAATTTGATGCCGACCGATTACATATTCTTTTGGCATTTGATTAACTGCATTTTTGGGTATTTTACAAGCCTACCTGAAAAGTTGATTTAGACATCCTCGATAAATAGGTCAAAGTGTTTCTTTTAACAAAGTTTGTTGTGAGTTGTAGCTAAGGCAGTCGTTGCCCCACATCTCACAAATCATTTAGGACTGTGATAGCTCTCGATGGAGGTGGAGAATTGTAAAAGCCCGGCGGAGGCAATCCAATGTCATTTTTTAGACGTACATTTCTGAGGTAATGTACCTTCTGTGATCGCCACTAGGGATTACCAATTAATTAATCTGTAATCTTTTTTTGAAAGTGCCGCGCGGAGCGCGGCACTTTCAAAAAAAGATTAGGTTTTATTTTGTACGCAATCCTAGGAATGTTCTGAGGCTATGGTACCCAGCGAGATGAATATGCTACCCAGTGTAATGAAAATATCGTTTTGTTATTCTTTCGAGGCGATCGCCAGTCTCATCATTATGTTTAAATCGCTCTAAGCTGCTCTAGACAGACTATAGAACGCAGTCACATAGTCCAAGGGGTATTGTCCGTCGTCTGAGATCTTGTATAACGGACATAGCTAATCTTTAGGTGATTTAGGTTAGTGATGCATGGGTCGATTAAAGGTTTGGTTTGCAGGCAACACTACCAACGCCCAAAATCACTCGTTGCCTGTGGTTAGGGTCTGCTTTAAAGGCGTGGGTAGTCCTAAACTGGGTAGTCCTAAACTGGGTAGTCCTAAACTGGTAAGGATTTTCAGATGGGCGGGCTTTGCCCGCCCATCTGAAAATCCTTACCTCAATACCACTACCAAGGCATGATTCTTTATGCGAGAAGCTCATAAAGAATTAAATTGCCCTAGCAGCTTTAAACCATGCCTTACTGTGTCATAGATAGTTGGAGCAAAGCGATGACAACGTCTGAGGTTCGCAGTCAAGACTTGTCGAAGACCAAAGTACCCGTGCCCCGCCCTCAAATGATGACACTGGTGTTGCTCAGTGTTGTGGCGATCGCTGGGGCTATCGTGGCGCTTTGGTTTACAGGACAGGGCGCGATTAGCAAAATTTTCGCCCAGCTCAACGTAATTCAGGAAAGACCACCTCTGTGGCTAGAGGTGCCGATGGTGGCAGGACAATATCTCATTGTGCCAACCGTGGCGCTATTTTTGGTGGTGTTGCTGGTGATGCGCGTGTCGCCACAGCCTCGTTCTTGGTCACGCATTGTCGTTGTAAGTATCTTGATGGTCTTAACGATCCGTTACGTGTTGTGGCGATCGCTTTCGACTCTTAATCTTAGTACTCCCTTGAACGGCGTGTTTAGCATGGGGCTGTTGACACTAGAACTGCTGATGTTAAGCAGTGCCATCATTCAACTGTTTTTAATGCTAAAGGTGCGCGATCGCCGCCCCGAAGCCAATGCGCTGGCGCTAGATGTGGTGAATGGGTCATATCTGCCCACTGTAGATATTCTTATCCCTACCTACAACGAACCAGCCTTTATTTTGCAGCGCACCATGATTGGCTGCCAAGCGATCGACTATCCCTACAAAACGGTTTACCTCCTAGACGACACCCACCGACCCGAAATACAGGAACTGGCTGCTGAATTGGGCTGCAATTACAGAACCCGTCCAGACAATCGACATGCCAAAGCAGGCAACCTCAACTATGCTTTTCCCCGAACTACCGGAGAACTGCTAGTCGTCTTTGATGCTGATTTTGTCCCTACCCGTAACTTCTTGACCCGCACAGTAGGATTTTTCCAAGACTCCCAAGTGGCTCTGGTACAAACCCCTCAAACGTTTTACAATCCCGACCCGATCGCTCGAAACCTGGGCTTAGAAGACGTGCTAACCCCCGAAGAAGAAGTGTTCTATCGACAAATCCAACCGATTCGAGATGGGGCAGGTAGCGTCATTTGTTCAGGCACGTCCTTCGTTATTCGCCGTAGTGCCTTAGAAGCAACAGGCGGTTTCGTAACTGATTCCTTGAGTGAAGATTATTTCACGGGTATTCGCATCTCGGCGCAGGGCTACCGCATGGTGTATCTAGACGAAAAGCTCAGCGCCGGACTGGCAGCCGAAAATATGGCCTCCCATGCTTTACAACGGCTACGCTGGGCACAAGGAACGCTGCAAGCATTTTTCATTCAATCTAATCCGCTGACCATTCCGGGATTACGCCCAATTCAGCGGTTGGCACATTTGGAAGGCTTACTGCACTGGTTTACCAGCATCTCGCGGGTCGGGTACTTGCTAATGCCCCTGGCATATTCTTTCTTAGGAGTCATTCCGCTGCGAGCCACCCCGGCAGAGCTGATGTATTTTTTCTTACCGTACTATTTGGTTCAACTGACCGTTTTCTCTTGGCTTAACTACCGATCGCGCTCTGCTGTGTTGTCAGACATTTATTCGCTGGCGCTATGTTTTCCGCTGGCACTAACAGTGGTGCAGGTGATGCTAAATCCCTTTGCAAAAGGATTTAAAGTGACCCCTAAGGGCACTGCAAGCGATCGCTTTTCGTTTAACTGGAATCTGGCTACGCCGCTGATTGTGCTCTTTGCCGCTACAGCCGTTAGTTTGTGGGTGAACTTGGGGATGTGCATGATTAAAGGAGCATGGCAGCAGACTGTAGCTCCAGAAGTGGCCGAGCAGGTTAAAGGAATTGGCTTGGGCTGGCTTTGGAGTTTATACAATTTGCTAATGCTGGGCATTGCGCTATTAATTTTGCTTGATGCACCGCGCCCCAGCCCCTATGAGTGGTTTGATCTGCGGCGTACCCTCAAACTAACTGTAGGTGAGCAAACATTTTGGGGCGTTACTACGATGCTTTCCGAAGTAGGAGCCGAAATGGCTCTGACACAATCGGGCTTTCCGACTCTTGTTGCAGACAACACACTGCCCGTGCAACTACATCTGCTGGAAGACAATCTAACACTGTCGGGGCATGTCATTCGTCAGGGCATCAGCGACGAATTTCCGACCGTACGAATTATGTTTGAATCCCTCACCCTTGACCAGCAACGTCGTTTAGTTGAAGTGCTCTTTTGCCGTCCTGGTCAGTGGAAAACGCGCCAAACTCCGGGTGAGTTTCAATCGCTTTGGCTACTATTTCGCGCCTTGCTCACGCCGCGTGTGCTGTTCGACCGCAATGCTGATGTAAATCCTGTGGCTGTAGAAAAAGGATAGAAACGAAAGTCTCGCTTTTATTTTTTTATAATGACTCTTGTTGGGAATCTACTCGGCTGGAAGCGAGACATCAAATAAGGATTACAAATTAATTAACCTGTAATCTTTTTTTTGAAGTGCCGCGTGGAGCGTGGCACTTCAAAAATAGGTAGTGGTATTGATGTAAGAATTTTTTGATGGGCGGGTTTCGCCCGCCCATCAAAAAATTCTTACCAATTGAGGACTGCCCAAAAATAAAGATTAGGTTTTGTTTTGTACGCAATCCCAGGTGTTGCCCAGGGTCTAGAACAAGGCTTTACAAACCGCATCACACACCCCCAAAAAACCGCTATAAGATAGAACAAGAGAACTACTACTCTGTTCACGCGACTCATTCAGCCAAACCTTACCCCGCCATGAGTTTTTTCCAACGAGTCCAGAATGTGTTTGGGTTAGGCGACCAGTTTGATGAAGCAGAGTATGAGGATGCTGCCTATGCCACCTCAGACGATGCCTATTCACAATCAAACGGGTATCCAGCGGCACCGGGTTATGGGGAGCGATCGCCTGATACTGCTCATGCAGTTGGTGGGGCTAATAAGGTGGTCGGTATGCCAAGACTGGCAGGCAGTCAGCCAGAGGTAGTCTTGATGGAACCGCGATCGTTCGAAGAGATTCCCCAGGCGGTACGGGCACTGTGCGATCGCAAGTCAGTTATTTTAAATCTGGGACTGATGGATCCAGACCAAGCGCAACGAGCCGCTGACTACGTAGCAGGGGGTGCCTACGCCGTTGATGGTCACCAGGAACGCTTGGGCGACCACATCTTTTTGTTTACACCTAGCTTTGTACAAATTAGCAACTACTCACCTGTTGAGTACGCTAATCCTGCGCCCGCGCCCCTGGCCTATACGCCTCCCTCACCCGCTCCGTCACTCACAAGTCCTTGGTCTCCCAATCAAGCCTTTTGAGCAATCACGCAAGGATAAGTAGTTCAACCTAAATAAAAACCAAATCCTAAAACCCTGCGCCGCCCGCGCAGGGTTTTAGGATTTTATACTTACTTAACCCCACCTACTTAGCTACTAGAGCCACTTGACTTAGGACAGTTTTGATGGCGCGCATCGCGCCATCAAAACTGTCTTTGGCCTAACCTTGCTGGCTACGGTTATATAGCCATAGACGGATTGGTTAGGGCGGGGTGCAGGGGTGGAACCCCTGGCTGGGGGCAAAGCCCCCACACCCCCTTTGATCCCAGTGTCCTAACCTTTGTGGCGACAGCTATACAAGCCGTCAAAGTTTAGTGGGTGAGCTGCTAGTTGAGCGATGTCGAGAATAAAGAGCGATCGCGGCACATAGAATGGCGATCGCACTCAGCACATGCACCGTATTGAATGGCGTACTGCCAAAGAACCAGGAATCTGTCCGAAAAAACTCGATAAAAAAGCGCCCCAATGGATACCAGATTAGGTACATCAGGGTTAGATCGCCAGCCCTCAGTTGCATTCTAAAGCGACGCGAGATCCAAAAAAGTAGTAAGAACCCAACAAAGTTCCACAGCGATTCATACAAAAATAGGGGATGGAATCGTGTGCTATCAGGATAGGTAGTCAGGTCGTTGTAGGGTGGAATGCGATGGACGCTGTCAATGCGAAGCCCCCACGGTAACTGGGTAGGCGGTCCATACAGTTCTTGGTTAATAAAATTACCCCAACGCCCAATCGATTGAGCCAGCGGTAAAGCTAGGGCGATCGCATCCAAAAACACTAGTGTCGGCAAATGACGCAGGCGAGTGTAAAGCAGCAGGGCGATCGCCCCAAATATAAACCCGCCAAAAATGTGAATGCCACCTTGCCATACTTGCACTATAGAAATGGGATTGGCCAAGTATTCCGTCAGATTCTCTGGAGGCGACTGGATAAAGACGTAGTATAGCCGTGCCCCAATTACTCCTGGAATCAATACCCAGAAAAGCATGTCCCAAAAGTCGTCGCTGTTTTGCCCCTGTCGCTCAACCTCTCGGCTGGCGATCGTTGCTCCTACAATCACGGCTGTTGCCATTAGTAGCCCATACCACCGTAGCGTCAGAGGGCCAAATTCGAACAGAATGGGATCAACGGGGGGAAACATAGTCATCCCTCATTCATTTTTTCCTTTTTTCTCTTCTTTCCTCTTCTGGGGTTGCCCTAGTTTTGGTTCAGCCCCTGCCAAGAGTCGTTGAATGTTAGCACGGTGGGTCATAAGAACATAGGCACCGCCTGCGATCGCCAGTAGCAGGTAGGGCAGAGGCTGTTGAAATAGCAGCATCAGCAAGGGCGCGGCGATCGCCGTCAAAATTGATCCCAGCGATACAATCCGCGTGAGTAACACAACCAAAATAAATACGGTAGCGGCGACCAAGCCAACCTGCCACGACAGCGCAAACAGCACGCCTAAGCCCGTCGCAGCAGATTTACCTCCCTTGAAACCAATCCAAATCGATTTGCTGTGAGCAAAAATTGCCAGTAACCCTGCTAGGGTAGCTACCCATGCTACCCAGAGGCTCAGAGCAACCGTTGGAGGAACAGTAGCCGCAATACTGGGGAGGCTATAGACCCATCGGGTGAGCGCGATCGCCACTACGCCCTTGAAGATATCTACCAGCAGCACAACAATCGCTGGCCCCCGTCCCAAAATTCGCAGTACGTTCGTGGCTCCGGTTGCTTTAGAGCCATATTGCCGAATATCAATGCCCTTTAAGATCCGTCCCGCCCAATAGCCGGTAGGGATGGAACCCAAAAGGTAAGCCGCGATCGCCACCAGTGCCAACACAACCCAAACATTCATGTCTATCCGTCACCTAGCTCACGACAGCACACCCTGAGTTTCGCACGGATTTGTCTACACGACTTTTTAAGCGTGGGGAGTAAACCTCTAACGTATATTGCTGAATCGTTCAGCTATACAGCAATGTACGATATAGCGGTTCCTGGTTCAGTGAAGTACAAGTTGATTTTTAAAAGCCTTATTCAGCAAGGGTTTTGCCGGGGTCTACTGTACCTCACCCGGCAAAGAACCGCTATACTACACGCATAGCGAGGCTCTTTTCACATGAAATTCCCGCCACGCAAGGCTTTCAGTTAAAAAAAGACTGCTGATACGAATCGGTCTTAGCAAAGCCAAGAACCGATTCGCACTAAAAACATTCGTGTAACGTTAGGCTCTAAAAAATTCCCCAATCGCCTGATTGGGGAATTTTTCAAACGCCTGATATTGTTTCTTGGCGATGCTTATAAATCAACCAATCGTACTAGATGGGAAGCGCTTGTAAGGCACCACATTTTCACCAAAATAGCGAACATACTCAGGGCTGTCTACAATCGCGTTCACAGCCGCTTTCAGGCCGCTGGTAGCCAGCAGGGTATCGTACTGACGAATTTCTGTCTGCGTAGCGGGCGCACGACCCAGCAAGTTGCGGAACAGGAATTCGATCGCCTTGGCTTGAGGATAGGGTGAATGGAACCGCTGACGATACGTCTCCGAACCAGCTAGCGTTTTGACAAACTCACGCACTGAGATCTCGCCATTTTGTAGCCTGCTTTCCAACTCGCTACAGCGGAACTCACCAGGGATCTCACCGCTAAGCACCTCCATTACCTGCACGTAGATCGCGTCGATTAGCGAGGCGGTTTCACTCACACCCATGCCAGGGTTGAGCCGAAAGATCCGAGCTGGTTTTCGCCGAGATGTTCCTACACCTATCTCGACCGATTGGCTTTCAGCGTCTGTCAAAAATGACCGACCCGCTTCGACAACCTGAGTCTTTGCAGCCTCTAACTGGCTAGATTTGGCAGCCAAATCGGCGATCGCCACACGGGTCAACGGCATATCGCCAGGAGCCATCGTCGGCTTCAGCGTATCAAAGCTCGGCACTACCAAATCTTTGTTTTGCTTGGTGAGTGTGTTGTAGAGCTTCTGCGTATTGGGGAAGTTGGCGGCTGGCAACGTCAAGTAGCGGTTGTAGGGCACTGTGTCTTCGCCAAAGGCTTGCCCATACTCGGCACTACCTAGCATTGAGCTAATAAAACCCTTCAGACCCTTCGTGGCAAGCAGTTGGTTGTATTTACGAATTTCAGCTTGATCTAACGGTGCCCGACCCAAGAAGTGTTTGGTGCCTAGCTCAATCACTTTCGTGTTGGGATAAGGCGTATAGAACTCCTTAATGTACAGACTAGAGGTGCCCAAGGCTTCAATAAACTCCTTCAAGTTAATCTCGCCATTGCCTAGCTTGCTTTCCAGCACCGAGAATTCATTCTGGACAATGTACGGAGCAATGTCACGTTCAAACACTTGCCGATAGGCCGCACCAATCAAAACCTTGAGTTGAGGTTTGTCAAAGGTGCCCGTGAGTTTGAATACCTTTGTCTGCTCCCGCTTCTTGCTGACACCTTGGTCAGAGCGGAACTGAATATCAGGCTGTGACCGACTCTCAGATACAGCTCCCAATGTGACAAAACGTGGCGCTTCCTCAACAGTTGGCTTCATCCCTTTATCGGTAATGCTGCCGACCCGGTTTGTCCGCAACGACAACCCACCAGGGGTCAGGTAGCGCTCATACGGCACCGTATCTTCGTTGAAGACTTCGTTGTACTCTGGGCTATCGAGGATAGCGTCTACAACAGCATAAAAGCCCTTTTTAGACGCAATGTCGAAGTACTTATTGATCTCTTGACGACCATAGGTAGGACGACCCAGGAGGCGACGGTGAATGTACTCGATCGCCTTGGTAACGTACAACGGTGTCCAGTACAAACTGCGGAACAAGTCCGATTTAGCCAACAGGCGGACAAACTCGCGTACGGTAATGTCGCCGTTTTCTAACTTGATCTCGGCAACTTTTTGGCGTTGCCCTTCATACACGTCACGCCCAATGACTTGTAGATAGATAGCCCGAATCAGCGACTGGGTTGTGCTTTCCGAATATTTAACGCTGATTCCTTTAGAGCCACTACCTTTTTTGGCAAAGGTGCCGGTGTAGCTAGGCTGCTGATCCATCTTGAACACCTTGGGTCCCAAAGAACCGGGTGCTACACCACGAGCTGCTGGGTTGCTGAGTTGGTTGTTGATACCAGCCCCCCGATTGATCAGGATGCGGCGGGTATCTTTGCCAAACGGAGCTGGGCTAGCGCTGGGGTTGCGGGTTGCCTTGGGGAAGATAGCTCCAAACTGGATTTCTAGTGGATCGTTGCCAGAACCGTATACGTGCTGGTCAGGTAGCGGCTGGTTGTACTTGGCAAAGGTGGTAATGAATTGAGGAATCTTGCGGAAGGGCGCACTGTATTTAAATAGGTCTTGCTGAGGCCCCCAGTTGCGACACTCTTGCGCTTCTTGGCCTAAACCTCGCAGATATGGAACAGTCTCTTCCCCAAAGTAGTCGGCATACTCTTTGGAATCGACCAGAGCATCGACCAAAGCGGACAAACCACCTTGAGAAACGATAGAGAAGTATTTTTGGACTTCTTCACGAGACGAGGGTCCCCGCCCTAAAATATGGCGAAATGCCAATTCCAAAGCGCGGCTGTTGATGTAAGGCTGGAAGAAGTTTTTACGATATAGCGGTGACTTAGCAAGGCGACGAATAAACTCCTTCATGGAGATCTCGCCGTTTTTCACCTTTGACTCTAGGTCAGAAATGCTGAGCGAGTAGGCACGGGTAATGTCGCGTTCAAACACCTGGCGGTAGGCGGCTTTGATCACATCTATCTTCTCTCCAGAAGATAGCCCTGGCTTCATCGCGTACTTGGGGCGACGCTCAGACGCATTGAAGTAAATTTGGGGCAGTTGTAAGCCTTGCAAATCTCCTGAGGGACGCTGGCGCACTTTTGTAGAAGGCGTAGGAGATACAAACTCATTAATCAACACCTCAAAGTATTGAGTCACGATTAGAGCAGCGTCAGCATCGTTACGAAAAACACTAAGCGCACCGGTTCGCATTTCTTGAAGGGCGACGATGGTAGCGTCTCCAGAGCAAGCGTTTTCGATGATTTCTCGCAAGCCGCGAACGTTAACGGAAATGATGTTGGGGTCGCCTGCCACAATTGCGTAGGTGACATAGCGTAAGAACCAGCTCAAATCCCGCAGGGACTTCTGCATATTGGCTGGGCCATAACGCGCTACGTTGATGGGGCGGAAGGCCGGCGGGGTTGGCCCGCTGCTAGGGGTGTTGAAAAAGGCCAGAACACCTTCAAACAATCCACCCGTGCCCGAAACGTAGGTCGCGGTGCCCAGTCTCATGGATTCTTTTGTATCGAGCGCGACACCGCCCATCCCCACCAAGACTGGAACGTCTTCTTCGACTGGCTTCTCAAGAAATGCCATGGGGGAGCCGCCCACAAAAATCCGGTTGGCGGCACGAGAAACAATTAATTCAGAACTTTGGGTCAACGCATCGGCGATCGCTAATCTCTTCAACCCCGAACTAAAAAAGCTAGAAAGTTCGCTTAATTCTCCCCGTCCCAAGAAGCGGTCTTGTTGCTCCGCTTGGGAAATTGTAGAGACGGGTAGGGTTTGATAAAGATTTGGGCGCGCAACAGAGCTTCCACCACTTGCCGTTACACTCATCGGATTTCAAAAGCTCCCTTTAATAACAACTGCCTCAGGGTATTGCA